>Ga0157369_10003532_pt1 | contig 18582 bp, 12 predicted proteins | sample C25metaG_FD_113461 | JGI IMG/M metagenome (GOLD analysis project Ga0157369, IMG submission 113461) | Corn rhizosphere microbial communities from Kellogg Biological Station, Michigan, USA - C2-5 metaG | ecosystem: Host-associated > Plants > Roots > Rhizosphere > Soil | place: USA: Michigan... | reverse complement strand
GACGACCCGGTCATCGCGCGGCCCCGGCCGTGGGCGCCGGAGCTCCGCGTCGGGCGGCGATGGCCCGTCGGTAGGCCTCGACGTGTCGTGCGGCTCCGAGATCCCAATCACGGTCGACGAACGTCACCGGACCGCGCGCTGTGGCGCGGACGTGTTCCATCGCCGAGAGCAGTGCCTCGGCATCGAGCTCGCCGGAGAACCGATGGACCCAACCGGGCCCGACCTCGGCTTCGAGGAGTCGGTTCACGGCGTTGTCCGGCACGAGCACCGGGCGGTCCAGCGACAGGGCGGCCAGCGTGCTGCCGGAGTTGTGCATGAACCGGTACGGGAGGACCACGAGCTCCGACGAGGTCGCGATGTCCACGAGTTCGTCGTCACCGAGGAAGTGGAGGTCGAGCAGGACGTCGTCCTCCCGGCCGGCCAGCGAGGTGAGGGTGTCGGCGAGTTCCGCCGTCGACGGCTTGCCGCCGACGCGGAGCGAGAGTCCGCGGGTCGTCGACACCGCGGAACGGAACGCCTCGATGAGGGTTTCGACACCCTTGTAGCGGCGGATCAGCCCGAAGTACCCGAACCGGCCGTCCTGCTGTGCAGCGCGCGGGTGACGGGCGAACCACTCACGGTAGTGGCCGTGCGGGATCAGGATGGACGGTTGGTCCTCGGGCAGGGTCGTCGTCTCGTTGAGCGTGATCCGGAAGTCCGTGCGTCGGTCGATGAGGCGGAGCAGCGTGATCTCGACCCGCGAGATGTCCTGCGGGAGTTCGACGTTGTGCACCGTCCTGACGATCGGGGTCCGGGTGACCGCGAGCCGGACGATGAGCAGCACGGTGAGGCACTGGCGGAGGAATTGCTTCAGCGGGGTGTGCCCCGACACGAGGATCTCGGGCCAGTGGATGTGGAACGCGTCGTACCGCCCGAGGAGCGCGCCCTTCCAGGTGAAGTTCTGCACCGAGACCCCGGGGACCGCGCGGAGATGGTCGGCGAGCATCACCAGATACGGGTTCGTCGTGGGGCGTGGCACGGGGAACTGCTGCAGGACGGTCAGGTGTCCGCTCATGAACCCTCCAGGGGTCGGTGCTCGGGTGCATCGGTCGCGCTCGGCGTTCGTCGGTGCCTTTCGGTAGCCGAGGGTTCGCTGCGAGATCGGGGAGGCGTCGGGTGGTGTGAGCCATTGTGACATGAGCGGCGGCCGGGGTCGCGAGCCGGACGAGGCCGCGGACGGAGCCGAGGCAGTACACTCGGGGCATCGAGCGCCGGGTGGCCGTCGTCGAGGAGAGGTACGGGCGTGAGCGAGCCGGCAGCAGAGCAGCAGACCCCCACGTCGAGCACGCCCGACCCGCGGCGCCGACGCCGGATGGTCGTCATCTCGGTGCTCGCGGCGGTCGTCGTCGCGGTGGTGGCCGTGGTCGTGGTGTTCGCGGTGAACGCCAACCGCGTCGGCACCGGCGACGTCGTGAACCCGCCCGCCATCACGGGCACGCCCACGCCGAGCCCCATCATCACCGACCCGGCCGAAGCCCTCCCCGAACGCGACCCGGTCGCCGGTGACGCACCCGTGGAGATCGTGCCCGGCGTGACCGTCTCCTTGGGCGACTTCGAGGCGGTCGACGGCGAAGCGAAGGCCCCGGGCGAGACAGCCGGACCCGCGGTCCGGTTCACGGCGACGATCGAGAACGCCACCGACGCCAGCATCGATCTCAGCTCGGTGGTCGTCACGGCGTTCTCCGGAGCCGACCGGGTGCCGGCGGAGCCACTCACCGAACCCGGCGCCGCGCCCTTCGACCCGGAGGTGGCGGCGGGGGACACCGCGACGGCCACGTTCGTCTTCACGGTGCCCGTCGAGCAGCGGGACGACGTCACGATCCTGGTCGACTACCAGGCCGGCGTCCCCGCGGCCGTGTTCCAGGTCACCGCTCCCCGCTGACCCGATCCGGATCCGCGCTGACCCCCGCAGGATCCCCGTGAAATCGGACCTGTTTTGGGGGTGACGCCCCTGATGCCCCCCGCGTTATGGTTCACGAGCGAGGCACCCCTGCACCTGGCCGGCGATCGTGGATCCGAAACACGATCGCACCCCTCGGCCCGTCCGCGGAGTTCTGTCGCGCCCCGAGCCCGCCTCCAGCGAAACCCGAGAACCCGTGTCCAGATTTCTGCGATCCCAGGATCGACCGAGCGCGCACGCGCCGAGCCGTAACGACGCCCGCGGCGTCCCGTCCAAGTTGAAGAAGCCCGTGGCGCTCGGCGTGATCGGCGCGGTGTTCGCCGCGCTGCTCACGTTCACCGCGACGGCGGCTCCGGCGGTGGCCGACACGGTCCCCCAGGGCGCCGGCGAGGCATCGACGGTCTCGGCGGACGCGCTGCCCACGGTGCAGATCAACAAGACCGTGTGGTCGCAGGTCGTCGTCGGGAACACCGTCTACGCGGGCGGCACCTTCACGAAGGCTCGTCCGGCCGGCAACGCAGCCGGCGTCGGCGAGGTCGACCGCACCTACCTGCTCGCGTACGACCTCACCACCGGCGTGCTCATCAACTCGTTCGCTCCGGTCCTCAACGCCGAGGTCAAGGCGGTCACAGCCTCGCCTGACGGCAAGACCCTCTACGTCGCCGGTAGCTTCACGAAGGTCAACGGGCAGGATCGGACGCGGATCGCCGCGTTCGACACGGCGACCGGCGCCCTCAAGTCCTTCGCCCCGGCACTCAACTACATCGCCTACAGCGTCGCAGCGACGAACAGCACGGTGTACGTCGGTGGCGGATTCACCAACGCCGGCGGCCAGACCAGGAAGGGAGCGGCGGCGTTCACGAACGCCGGTGCCCTCCTGCCCTGGGCGCCCGTCACCGAGGGCGGCGTCGTCCGCGCCCTCGCGATCGCGCCCGATCAGTCCAAGGTGATCCTCGGCGGAGCGTTCACGACGCTCAACGGCAGCAGCAACCCCGGCTACGGCCTCGGCGCCGTGGACGCGACCGCCGGTGCGCTCCTCCCGTGGAACGTCAACGGCCTCATCCGCAACGGCGGCGCCAACGCCGCGATCTACTCGCTCACGAGCGACGCGAACAACGTTTACGGCACCGGCTACGTCTTCGGCTCCGGGGGCAACCTCGAGGGGGCCTTCAACGCCGGCTGGGCGAACGGCGACATGAACTGGGTCGAGGACTGCCACGGCGACTCCTACTCGGTCGCCTCGCACGGCGACGCCGTCTACATCGCCGGCCACCCGCACTACTGCGGGAACATCGGCGGCTTCCCGCAGACCCAGCCGTGGACCTTCCAGAACGCACTGGCGTTCTCGAAGACCACCACCGGCACGGCCACGGCAGACCCGTACGGCTACTACAACTACGCCGGTCAACCGACGCCGAGCATCCTGAGCTGGTTCCCGGACTTCACCCCCGGTACCGCGACCAACCAGAACCAGGGTCCGTGGAGCGTCGCGGCGAGCACGAACTACGTCGTCTACGGCGGGGAGTTCCTCGCCGTCAACAACAAGTCGCAGCAGGGACTGGTCCGGTTCGCGACGAAGGCGGTCGCACCGAACCTCGAGGGTCCGAAGCTCAAGGGGAGTGCGTTCCCGGTCACCGCTGTCTCGCTCGCCAGCGGCACCGTGCGCGTCTCCTGGAAGACGAACAACGACCGCGACAACGAACTCCTCAAGTACGAGCTGATCCGCAACAACCAGACGGCGACGCCGATCATGACGAAGTCCGTGCGCTCGACCTTCTGGAAGGTCAGCAACCTCATGTACACCGACAGCGGCCTGACGCCGGGGACGACCGTCAACTACCGCGTCAAGGTGACCGATCCGCTCGGCAACTCGACGATGAGTGACAACGTCCCGGTGACCGTGTCCGCCGACGGCTCCACCTCGGCGTACGCGCAGGCCGTCCTCGCGTCCGGTCCCACGTCGTTCTGGCCGCTCGGCGAGGCCAGCGGCACCACCGGCTACGACTGGGCCACCGGCGACGACCTGACGCTCACGAGCAACACGACGCGCGGGACGGCGGGTGCGATCATCGGCTCGAACACGACCGCGACCACGTTCGCCGGCACGAGCGACAGCGCCGCCTCGACCACGACGGCGCAGCACGCACCGAACACCTTCACCGCTGAGACCTGGATCAAGACGACCACCGACCGTGGCGGCAAGATCCTCGGCTTCGGCGGGAACTCCACCGGGACCTCCGGGAACTACGACCGCATGATCTTCATGAACAACGACGGGCGCCTGATGTTCGGTGTCTACCCGGGCACCGTCCGGACCGTCCAGTCCTCGAAGGCGTACAACGACGGCGAGTGGCACCACGTGGTCGCGACGCTCGGCGCCAACGGCATGCAGCTCTTCGTGGACGGCAAGAAGCTCGACAGCCGCACCGACACGACGAGCGGCCAGGACTTCACCGGCTACTGGCGGGTCGGCGGCGACAACCTCGGCGGTTGGCCGGGCTCGCGCTCAAGCGACTACTTCGCCGGCGCGATCGACGACACCGCGATCTACCCGACGGTCCTCGACCGCGACACGATCGTGAACCACTACGTGGCCTCCGGCCGGACCTCGCCGGTCCCGGCTGCTCCCACCGACGCGTACGGTGCAGCGGTGTTCAACCTCGACCCGACGTCCTACTGGCGCTTCGATGAGACGACCGGCACCACGGCGAAGGACTCCGGCCGGAACGACAGCCCCGCCACCTACTACGGTGCCGTCGGGAAGGACCAGAACGGTGCGCTCGCCGGCGTCGCCGGGAACCGCTCCGCACAGTTCGGTCCCGATGGGGCAGGTGTCGCCAGCGACACCGCTTACTCCAACCCGACGAGCTACGCGCTCGAGGCCTGGTTCAACACCACGACCACCAACGGTGGCAAGATCGTCGGCTTCGGTTCCAACCAGCAGGGCGGTTCCGGCGGCTACGACCGCCACATCTACATGGAGAACGGCGGCCAACTCACCTTCGGCACCTGGACCGGTCAGACCAACACGATCACGACCCAGTCCGCCTACAACGACGGGGCCTGGCACCACGTCGTGGCACAGCAGTCGTCGGCGGGCATGAAGCTCTACGTCGACGGTGTCCTCCAGGGGACCAACCCGCAGACGAGTGCCCAGGACTACACCGGGTACTGGCGCGTGGGCTCCGACACGACGTGGGGTGGAACGGCCGGCACCTTCACCGGACGCATCGACGAGGTGGCCGTCTACGCGCAGCCGCTCACCGCGGCGCAGGTCACCCAGCACCACGACCTCGGGCTCGGCATCCTGCCGAACGTCGCTCCGACCGCCGGCTTCGCCGTCACGAACACCGACCTCACCGCGCACCTCGATGCGTCGAGCTCGGTCGACTCCGACGGGACCATCGCGTCCTACGCCTGGGACTTCGGCGACGGCACCACCGGCACCGGCGTGACGACCGATCACACCTACGCCGCGGCCGGCACCTACACGGTGACGCTCACGGTGACCGACAACCGCGGCGGAACCGGGACCCTGCAGCACCCGGCGACCGTCGTCGCACCGAACGTCGCCCCCACGGCGTCGTTCACCGCGACCGTCGCGAACCTGGGGGTCCAGTTCGACGCCTCGGCATCGAGCGACTCCGACGGAACGATCGCCTCGTACGCCTGGAACTTCGGCGACGGCACGACCGGGACCGGCGTCAACCCGAGTCACACGTACGCCTCAGCGGGCTCTTTCACCGTCCACCTGACGGTGACCGACGACAAGGGGCTCCTCGGAGAGACGAGCCAGGCGGTCGTGACGACCGTCCCGGTGAACCAGCCCCCGGTCGCCGCCTTCACCCCGACCGCATCGGGCCTCACGGTCACGGTCGACGGCTCGGCGTCGAGCGACCCGGACGGGACGATCGCCTCCTACGCGTGGAACTTCGGTGACGGCGCGACCGGCACGGGTGCGACGGCGGCACACGCCTACGCCGCCGGTGGGACGTACACGCTCGGGCTGACGGTCACCGACAACGGCGGGGCCAGTACGACGACCTCGCAGGCCGTCACGGTGGTGGCTCCGCCCGCGGCGACCGTCTTGGCGAAGGACACCTTCGCCCGCTCGGTCACCGGCGGATGGGGTTCCGCCGACGTGGGAGGCGCCTGGACCCTCGACGCGGCGTCCAACTACTCCGTGGCGGGTGGCAGCGGTCTCATCTCGACCGCAGTCGGCCTCACGCGGACAGCCAAGCTGACCACGGCCGGCGCCACGGACACCGAGACGCAGGTCCGCCTGTCCTTCGACAAGAGCTCGACCGGCGGCGGGAACTACGCCTCGGTCATGGGTCGCGTCGTCGGCGCCGACAGCTACGCCGCGCGGATCTGGATCCGGAACAACCAGGGCGTGCAGCTCCAACTGATGAACGGGAACACGATCCTCAAGGCGGTGAACATCGACGGTCTGACCTACTTGCCCGGTACCCAGCTGCAGGTCCGGTTCCAGGCCGTCGGGACCTCGCCGACCGAGCTCAAGGCCAAGGTCTGGGCGATCGGATCGACCGAGCCCACCGCCTGGCAGCTGACGGCCACGGACAGCACCGCTGCCCTGCAGGCGGCCGGCTCGGTGAGTCTCCGCTCGTACATCTCGGGCACCGCCACCGGCGGCACCGTGGTGACGCGCTTCGGCAACCTGATCGCGCAGCCCTCCGGCTCGGTCACGGCGCCGCCGGCGAACGTGCCGCCCACCGCGGCGTTCACGCAGGCGGCGACGTTCCTGACCGCCTCCTTCGACGCTTCGACGTCGACCGACTCGGACGGCTCCATCGCGTCCTACGTCTGGGACTTCGGGGACGGCACCTCGGGGACGGGCGTCACCGCGAGTCACACCTACGCGGCTGCAGGGGCGTACCCGGTGAAGCTCACCGTGACCGACAACGCGGGAGCCTCCGCCACCAAGACCAGCACGGTCACGGTGCAAGCGCCGCCGCCGAACGTCGCACCGACCGCCGCCTTCACGACGAGCGTGACCGGCCTCGCCCTGACGACCGACGGATCGGGATCAACCGACACCGACGGCACCGTCACCGGGTACACCTGGGACTTCGGAGACGGAGCCACCGCCACCGGAGCGACCGCGAGCCACACCTACGCGGCCGACGGCACCTTCACGGTGACGCTGACCGTGACCGACAACGCCGGCGCCACCGCGGCGACCCAGAAGCAGGTCACCGTGGCAGGAACGGTCGTCGTGCCCCCGGTCACCCCGGCCACCGCGCAGGACGCCTTCGAGCGTCCGGCCGGTGCCGGGTGGGGGACGGCCGAGGCGGGTGGCGCCTGGACGCCGGCGAACAACCCGTCCGCGTTCAGCCTCGCCGACGGCAAGGCCGTGATCACGACCCCGGCCGGCCAGACCCGGGCCACCACGCTCAACGGCGTGAGCCAGACGAGCTCCGACAGCAGCGTGAAGGTCTCGTTCGATCAGGGACCGACCGGCGGCGGCAACTACGTCTCGGTGATCGGCCGTCAGGTCGGCTCGGCGAACTACGCGGCGCGGGTGTGGATCCGCTCGAACAGCGGGGTGCAACTGCAGCTCCTGCAGGGCGGCACCACCCTGTCCGCCGTGAACATCGCCGACCTGGTGTACGTCCCCGGCCAGCAGCTGCAGGTCCGTCTGCAGGTGTTCGGCACCTCGCCCACCACGGTGCGTGCGAAGGTCTGGGCGGCCGGGACGACCGAACCGACGAACTGGCAGCTGACGAGCGTCGACTCGACGGCGGCGCTGCAGGCTCCCGGCACCGTTGGACTGAGCCAGTACATCTCGGGCACCGCGACCAACGGGCCGATCATCGCCCGGTTCGACGAGTACCTCGTCAAGCCGACGGTCTAGTCCACCGCGGGTGAACGGCCGGTCGTCCTTCGGGACGGCCGGCCGTTCGACGTGCGGGGAGGCGTCCACGCGCAGCGGCGACGCCGAGGCGATGGCCTGGCTGCGTGACCGCGTGCGTCAGCGTCCGCGCGCGGCGGCCTTCGAGAGCCGGAGCCCGTCGACGACCCCGCGGACGCCCGCACGGAGGGGGCTGCGGGTGCTGAGGAACTGCCGACGACCGCCCTGCAGGAGCACGGACCAGGCCACGGGGATGGTCGAGCGTCTCCATGCCCGCACCTCGGCCGGCGAGAGATGTTCGGCCGCGTAGACGAGACGGTTCCGGATGTTGAAGTAGTAGTAGGTCGTCGACTTGGCACGTGCCGAGGCGGCGTCCGAGCGGTCGTGGGTGCCGCCCTCGTCGTGGACGGCGGTGGCCTCCTCGACGACGGCCAGCGAGCCGCCGACGGCGACGACGCGGTGCGACAGGTCGACATCCTCCCAGTAGAGGAAGTAGGCGTCGTGGAAGCCGCCGGTGCGCGCCCAGAGTTCCGTGCTGAGCATGAGGCAGGCACCGCTCAACCACGGCGCCACGGCTGCCCCGGGGTGGTCCTCGCGTCGTCTCCGCGATCGGATCGTCCCGTCGTGCAGATACAGGTCCACCCCGTCGAACCACAGGCTGCCGTCCGGTCGCTCGATCCGCGGAGCGAGCATCGTCATCGGCTGCTCGGCGCAACGATGCGAGAGCACGTCGAGCGCCTCGGGCGTGAGCGACGCGTCCGGGTTGAGGAGCAGCACCTGCTCGACGCCGAGTTCGATCGCCCGGGCGACGCCGAGGTTCATGCCGGCGCCGAATCCGAGGTTGTCGTCGGGCAGGATGACGTCCCAGCGTTCCGCGTCGGCGAGCCGAGTGACGGCGTCGCGGGCTGCAGGGGAGGAGTAGTTGTCGACGACGACGGTCCGGAGGCCGGGTACGGCGCGGGTCAGGGTCGCGAGGTGCTGCTCGAGGAGTGCGGGGTCGCCGTAGTTCACGACGACGATGCCGATCCGCTCGGGTGAACGCACGGGTACGGTCATGCTGCGTCCCCCCGACGGTGCTCGGACGCGAGGGCCGCCTGGTGTCGTCCCGCAGCAGGGCCGTCGGTGCCGACCTTCAGGATGAGGGCGAGCCCCAGGAACAGGGTGAGCGTCGGGACGGAACTGTAGAGCGGACTGAAGAAGAGGTCCCAACAGGTCCGCACCCCCAGGAAGATGACGACCGCGCTCGCGTTGCGCCGTGCGATGCCGTGCCCGAGGCCGTAGATGGTGAGCCAGGCGATCAGCACGGCCAGGGCGAGCCCGATGAGGCCGAAGCGGACCCAGAGGTCGCCGATGGTGGAGTGGACCTCGAACCCGGTACCGAACATGAAGCGTTCGACATAGCCGTTGTTCGGGTCGTACCCGATGGAGGCCATACCGGTCTTGGCGACCAGCACGTCGCTCAGAGAGGCGTAGGTGCCGCTCCCGTACCCCGCCGGCTGATGGAGGAAGAGGGCGGCGGTCGCGGCGAGCTCCGGTCGTCCGCCGAGCAGGATGGATCCCGACTGATCGAGTTGCGCGACGGTGCGACTCTGGGTCTCCGCGCCGAACACCCCGTCGAGGAGCAGGGCCTGGCCGACGTTGAACACGAACGCCGCGGCGATGCCGATCCCGATGATGACCCGTGCGGTCGACGCCTTGCGGCTCCTGCCGGCGGAGCGCATCTGCCAGGCGACGAGGCAGAGGGTCAGGAGCAGGATCGCGAACAGCGACCGCGAGTCGTTGAGGATCGACACGGCTGCGAGGGCGGCGACGACGGCGACCTCGATCCAGCGGCGGCGGGTCGCCAGGGCCAGTCCGAGCAGGATCACGGTCAGTGGGACCGAGTACTGGAACTTCCACACGTTCGTCATGTAGGCGGTACCGCCCGGGCCGGCGATGACGGCACGGACGAGCAGTCCGAGGCCGTAGAACACGATGATGTGCGACGGCGTCAAGACCGTCCGGGTCCAGACGATGCACGCGACCGACACGAGTGGGCCGAGGAGCACGATGGTCGCACCGATGGCGACGCCCTGGCCGGTCTGGTGGTCGTCGGCCATCGCAGCCGTGAGCCAGAGCCCCGACACCGCTGCAGCGACCCCGCCGAGGAGCAGGGGTACTCCGCCACGGTACCTCCGGAGCTCGCCCATCCAGAGGGGGAGCAGGATCAGGGCCACGCCGAAGCCCACGGTGAAGCCCTGGAAGACCTGGAGGCGAGCGCCGAGGAGCACGAGGAACACGATCGCGATGATGCGGTGGACCGTCGCCATGGTCGGATCGGCCGGCGGTCGCAGGACCGGGAGCGGTTCGAGCCGCTCGTCCGCGGGTGCTCCGACGGTGCCCCGCGATACGCGCCGCGGGCGGGCCGCACGCCACCGCGGGCTTGCGGTCCCCGTCGGGCCCGCCGTCGTCTTCGGGTCAGCGAGCGACATCGACGGGCTCCGCTTCCGTCGCGAGCCGGCGTCGCCTCGCGAGGTCGCGCTGGACGTACCAGAGGTTCGGGACGACCTGGCAGATCGCGACGGCGACCGCGGATCCGACGATGGGACCTGCGGCACCGAGGACGGGGATGAGCACCCAGGAGAGGCCGAGGTTGAGCGGCACCATGAACAGGATGGGGAGGACCTGGAACTGGAGCCCCTTCGCGTCCGTCATGTACATCCCGACCGGGTACTTCGCGGCCTGGAGGGCGACGAACACGACGTAGGAGACGAGGATCGGCCAACCGAGGGTGATCTCGCCGTCGGAGACGAACCCGGCGATCCACGGGGAGATCGCCGCGAGGACGACCGCGAGGGCGAGCCCGCCGCCGAGGAACCACAGCGTCGGGACGAGCGGCGACTCGACGCGCTTCGCGGACCGCGCCTTGGCATAGATCGGCCACAGGGCCAGCCCGGCCGCACCGATCGTCTGGATGACGAGCCCGAAGAGCTGCGTCGCGAGGTTGTACTGGGCGAGTTCCGGTCCGGTCGTCAGGTGGCTGAGCAGCAAGCGGTCGGTCTGCATGGCGATGGGCAAGGCGATCATCTGGACGACCATCGGCCAGGCGAGGGCGAAGGCGGGGACGCCCGGAGCGCTGCGGAGCTTGGGCACCTCCTTCATCGCCTGCCAGACCTGCGGCCTGATCGAGCGCGCGGCGAGCACCAGGCAGACGGCGGCGACGACGCCGCTCGCCGCGTAGGAGAGGACGGCGACGAAGGAGCCGCCGTCGAACCCGGTGACGACGAAGAGCCACACGCCGAGGAAGATCGCCGGAGCGGCGATCGCCTGCGTCGCGACCTGGGTGCTCGTCTTACCGACTCCGATGAGGATGCGTTGACCGACGGTCATCGGCAGGACGAGTCCGAACGTCGCGAGGCAGAGAAACGCCGCGACGCTGCCGCCGTCGGGTGCGAGGCCGTTGCCGAGGATCGCCGGCCACAGGTCGAGGACGGTGATGAGGATGGCGACGAGCATGATGACCGCGCCCGACACGGTGAGGATCCGGAACGCCGTCACGATCGAACGCCGCACCTGCAGGTCGCGCTTCGGTTCGTCGGATCCGGCGATGGCGTTGATGACGACGGCGGCGATGCCGAGATCGGCGAACGGCAGCAGGGCCGGCAGGCTCGTCAGCAGCCCGTACTGGGCGTAGGCGCCGGAGCCGAAGTGTTCGATGATCATCCGGCTCGTGAAGATGCCGAGGACGCCGGAGAGCCCCATCACGAAGATCTTCGCGACGGCCGTCTGGCTGACGGAGGCCCAGATGCCGCCCCTGCCGCGCGCCATCAGCGATCACCGCCGGCGTCACGGAACAGCCAGGTGTCGGCGGCGAGACGGCCGTCACGGGCGGGAAGGTCCGCGAGCACGTCCTCCGGGGTCCGGGTGCTGGCGAGCGTCGCGAGCAGGGCTTCGGCGAGCGCCACCGCGTCGTCCCCCGGCTCGATGACCCGGTGGCCGTGCTCGTCCAGCCAGCCGGCGACGCCGGTCTCGGTCGTGGTCACCACGAGGCAGCCGGCGGCGAGGCCCTCGACGATCGGCAGGCCGACCTGCTCGCGCCAGTCCGGACGTGGCTGAGAGGGCAGGACGAGTGTGCGGCTCGCGGCGAGGGTGTCGAAGATCACGGAGCGTGCCGGGTCGCGGTGGAAGGTGACGGACGGGTGGCGGTCGCTGAGCGCGGTCGCTGCGGGCTCGAGCTCGCCGGAGCCGAGGATGACGAGGGAGGCGAGCGGTTCGCGCTGCAGGACGGTCGACCAGGCTTCGATGAGCAGGGGGAAGCCCTTCCGCTCGACGAGGGCTCCGAGGAAGACGACCTGCAGGGGGTTCCGGACGATGTCGCTCCGCTCGGGCATGGGCGCGGGCAGGGCTTCGATGACCGTGGACTCGAGGTCGCGTCGCGCAGGCAGGACCCTGGCGTGCAGATCGCGGGCCCCGGTCGTCCCGTAGACGATCCGATCGAGACGACGCCACACCCGACCGGCGGCCCATCGCTGCGCCCGGAGTTTGACGCGCGACCGGAGGCGGGCGGGGCGGGCGGACATCGGGTCGAGGTTCTCGATGGCGTACGTCACCACGAGCGGCCGTGTTCCACGGAGGCGTGCGCGCAGGTCGAGGGCGATCAGGGTGCTCAGGGTGGCGATGGCGGTGGACAGTTGGAGCGGCTCGTTGACCTCGAGCGCGGTCACGCCGGAGCGGACGAGCAGCCGTGCTGCGGCCATCGGCTCGGCCTGGACGAGCTCGACGCCCGGGGCGACGCTCGGGTCGAAGTCGTAGCGGCGGCGACGGTAGACGATGCTCGCAGGCGCCAGTTCACGGGCCCGTTCGAGGTGCGCGGTGCGGACGACCTCGTACAGCCTGGCGCGGGGGTGGCTCAGGCGAGCGGGTGTTGGCATCGTTCCTCGGTCCCTTCGGGCGCGTCGTCGGGCAGCGGCTCAGCGGCCGGCCATGGACGGCGTGCGCGCCGCGTCGTTCGCCGCGGGGGTGGCCCCTCCCGCAGCGGGTGGGCCGAGCGGGACGGTCTCCGGAGCCGAGCGGTAGGAGTTGTAGCGGTAGTAGGAACTCGTCTCGTCCTGCTTGAGGCCGTTGAGGACCAGCCCGATCGTGCGGGCGTTCGCGCCGTCGAGCGTCTCGAGCGCGCGGTGGAGCTGCTGGCGGCGGGTCGACTTGTAGCGGGAGACGACGATCGCACCGTCGGTCATGTGCGTGAGCCAGAGCGGGTCGGTGACCGGGATGATCGGCGCGGTGTCGATGACGACGAAGTCGTACGACTCCTTGGCGCGGTCCACCAGCTGGCGCATCGCGTCGGAGGCGAGGAGCTGGCTCGGGTTCGGCGGCACCCCGCCGGAGGCGAGGACGTCGAGGTTGCCGCGACCCCAGGACTGCACGGCCTCGTCGAGGGTGATGTCGCCCACGAGGACACTGGTCAAGCCGACCTCGCCTTCGATCTGGGTGTAGCCGGCGATCGAGGGGCGGCGGAGGTCCGCGTCGATGAGGAGGACGCGCGGCGCGCGTTCGGTCATCGCGAGGGCGAGACCGAGCGCGACGGTGCTCTTGCCCTCACCGGGGAGTGCTGAGGTGACGATGACGGAGGTGATCCGTTCGTCGACGTCGGCGAAACTGAGGTTCGTCGCGAGGCTCCGGAAGCCCTCGGCGATCATGCCGTTCGGGTTCCGCATCATGGCCTGCGTCGGCAGCTCGCCCTTCCGTGTGCGGGCGACCGTGGTGAGGACGGGTGTGTCGGAGACCTGTTGCAGCTCGCGCAGCGACCGGATCCTCGTGTCGAGGAGCTCCCGGCCGAACGCGTACAGCACGCCGATGAGCAGGCCGCCGAGTCCGCCTCCGGCGACGAGGAGTTTGGTGTTGGGCGCGAAGGCGAAGATGGGGAGCTTGGCCGGCGCGATGATCGTGAGCTGGACGGCCGGGCGGTCCTGGTCGTCCCTCGGGGAGATGCCGTCCACCGCGGAGGACAGGGAGTTCGCCACGGCGGCGGCGATGCTCTGCGCCTGCTCGGCGCTCGTCGACACTGCGGAGATCTCGACGATCACCGTGTTGAGGGGCGCGTCGGCGGTGACCGCTTCCGCGAGGTCCTGGACGCTCATGTCGAGACCGAGCTCGTTGATGACCGGCTCGAGCACGATCGGGGAGGACGCGAGGACGGCGTAGGACTGCACGAGGTTCTGCACGTACGTGGATCCCTGGACCAGTTCGGTCGTGGAGTTGCCGGCCTCGGTGGTCACGAACACGCTCGTCGTGGAACGGTACTGCGGTGCCATCGTCTGTGCGAAGACGTAGGCTCCGGTCGCGCCGACGAGTGCGAGCACCACGATGACGATCCACTGCTTGCGCAGCGTTGCGATGTAGTCGCCGAGATCCATCTGACTCCCCCTGGTTTGTTGACACCCAACACCTCAGCGTACCGACGATTTGCCGGTTTATCAGGGGAAAGACGCCCCCACTCAGGGGGGTACGGGCCGTTTGATGACCCCCAGTCCGAGGGTGTCCACCCCCGCGGATGACCCCCGTTCGACGGGGTTCAGGACGGTCTCCTTCGGTGTCGGTCAAGGGGGTGTGGTGCTCACGCTACGATTGTCGGAATTCTTCCCCCGAGCGAAAACCGAAGGACGTCATGGCGCGGATCCTCGTAGTGTGCAGTGCCAACGTCTGTCGCTCCCCGCTCGCGGAACAGCTCCTCCAAGCCCGGTTCTCGACCATTCCCGGCTTCGACCGCCTCGTCTGCTCGAGCGCCGGCATCGAGGTCAGTCGCGGGCACGAGATGTGCGCTGACGCGGCCGCGATCCTCGGCCTGCCGGCGGAGGGGCCGAAGGCGTCAGCTCATCGTGCACGCCGCGTCACCAAGTCGATGATCGGTGGTGCGGGGCTCGTGCTGACCGCGAGCCGCGCCGAGCGCTCCGCCCTCGCCAAACTCGCTCCCGAGGCCCGTTCGAAGGTCTTCACCCTCCGCGAGGCGGCAGCGCTCGCCGAAGCGCCCGACCAGGCGATCGCCACCTGGCGACCCGGTGCCGGCACGACGGCCGATCAGCGTCTGTCCGACCTGGCGGCCCTGCTCAACGCCCGTCGGGGTCTCGCTCCTGCTCCGAAGCCGGAACGCACCGGGCTGTTCGCGCGATTCGGGAGCGACGTCGACCCGCTCGACATCGCCGACGGACACAACCTCGGCAAGCGGGCGCACCGGGCGACCCTGCGGTCCGTCCAGCGCTCGGTCGAGCGGTTCGGCGCCGCTGTGGAAGCCCTCGCCCGGTAGCGGTTCGAGGGTCATCACTACCCCTGTCTTTGGGGGTACGCAGGGCGCGATTTTCCCGTTTTCCGACGAATGTTGGGCGGTAGGCTCTTCAGCATTCCAGCCGAGACACGCTCCGTGTCCGCGCCGCCCGAACGGCGCCTGGAGCGATGAGGAGAAGCTCGATGGGGGACAACGCTGCACGGCGTCAGGGGCAGCCGACGGTTCGCATCCTCGGCACGCACGGGATCCCGGCGGCCTACGGAGGGTTCGAGACGGCAGCCGAGAACATCGCCGTCTTCCTCCGGGATCAGGGCTGGCGCGTCATCGTGTACTGCCAGTCCGACGGCGACGGGCCGATCGTCGAGGACGACTGGCGCGGCATCGAACGCGTGACGATCCCCGTCGGTCCGGACGGGTGGAAGGGCACCTCGCTGTTCGACCTGAAGTCGATCGGACACGCCTCGCGGTTCGACGACGTCTGCCTCACGTTCGGCTACAACACCGCCGTCTTCAACGTCCTGCAGCGTCTCAAAGGCATCCCGAACGTCATCAACATGGACGGCATCGAATGGTCACGGGCGCGCTGGGGGTTCATGAAGCAGGCGATCCTCTACGTGAACGAACGCATCGCGTGCTGGGTCGGGAACACGCTCATCGCCGACCACCCCGAGATCGAGACCTACCTCGCGAAGAAGGCGAAGCGGTCGAAGCTCACGACGATCACCTACGGCGCACACCGTGTCGACTCGGCACCCGTCGCACCGCTGACGGCCCACGGGCTGACGCCGGGGGAGTACCTGACGCTGATCTGCCGCCCGATCCCGGAGAACACGATCCTGGAGCTCGTGCAGGCGTTCTCGGCCGAACGACGCGGCGTCACCCTCGCCGTCTTCGGCACCTACACCCCGGAGACGGACCCGTACCACCGCGCCGTCGTCGACGCCGCGAGCGACGAGGTCGCGTTCGTCGGGTCGGTCTACGACCCCGACGAGCTCGCCGCCCTCCGATTCCACGCGCTCGGCTACCTCCACGGGCACACCGTGGGCGGCACGAACCCCTCGCTCGTCGAGGCGATGGCCGCCGGGAACGCCGTGATCGCCCACGACAACCCGTACAACCGATGGGTCGCCGGCGACGGCGCCCTCTACTTCACCACCGCCCGTGACGCCGCCGCACGGATCGGCGAGCTGCTCCAGAACCCCGCCCGCCGTGCCGCCCTGTCCTCCGCCGCGTCCGCGCGGCACGCCGAGGAGTTCACCTGGGAGCACGTCGCCGGCCAATACGAAACCGTCCTGCAGACCTATCTTGGAGGTGCACGTGTCGCACGTGTCTGAAACGAACGCCCCGGCCGCGGAAGTGCCCATCGAGACGGCCCGCGTGCGGGTCGGTGTGATCGGGCTCGGCAAGATGGGCCTCTCCCACCTCGCCATGATCAAGGCCCACCCGTGGGTGAGCGTCGACGCGGTCGTCGACTCGACCGGCTACATCCTCGACGTCCTCGGCAAGTACACCGGCCTCAAGACCTTCACCTCGGTGGACGAGATGCTGGCCGCGGTCGAGCTCGACGCGGTCATCATCGCGACCCCGACGAAGTTCCACGCACCCATGGTGAAGTCGGTGCTCGAGCGTGGTCTCCACATCTTCTGCGAGAAGCCGCTCAGCCTGAGCGCGGCCGACTCCGACGAGCTCGCGGCACTCGCCGAGCGTCGCGGCGTCGTGACCCAGGTCGGGTACCACAACCGCTTCGTGGGTGCGTTCCGCGAGGTCAAGCGTCTGCTCGACCTCGGTGCGATCGGTCGCGTCACGCACATCCAGGCGGAGGCCTACGGTCCCGTCGTGTTGAAGTCGCGCGGCTCGACCTGGCGGAGCAACCGCAACGAGGGTGGTGGCTGCCTCTACGACTACGCCGCCCACCCCGTCGACCTCCTCACCTGGTACGCCGGTGAGCCGATCGGCGTCGGGGGCACGGTCCTCGGCAGCGTGTTCTCCGAGCACACCGAGGACGAGGTCTTCTCGACCCTGTTCTTCGACGCCGGCGTCAGCGCGCAGCTCTCCGTCAACTGGTCGGACGAGTCCTACCGCAAGATGACCACGCAGATCACCATCACCGGGACCGCCGGGCGGATCCACGCCGACCGCCAGGAATGCCAGGTCTACCTGCGCGACACCGCGCCCGAGATCGAGGGCTACGAGACCGGCTGGAACGTCAAGTACACCACCGAGCTCACCGACGAGGTCTGGTACTACCTGCGGGGCGAGGAGTACAGCGCACAGCTGGACCACTTCGTCACCCGGGTCGTCGAGGGCGCCGTGCTGGGGACGAACTCCTTCACCAGCGCGGCCGCCACCGACCACGTCCTCGAACTCCTCACCATCGACGCGGCGGCAGGCCCGTCCACCCGAGCCGCGACGGCCGCACCCGCTCCCGTCGCGAAGAAGAAAGGCCTCCTCCCATGGCGACGAGCGTAGAGACCCAGACCGGCGCGGCCGCGACAGCTGCCCCGAAGCTTCCCCGGCTCCTGTTCGGAGACAACCAGTTCTTCGGCGTCAACCACATGTCGGAGGAGAAGGCGCGCGCCCAGGCCATGCGCTTCCAGGACACCGGCGCGATCATGGACGTGCTCGACGTCGCGTACGACGAGGGCATCACCTCGTTCATGTGCACCACACACGACCGGATCGCCGAGGTCGCGGAGCGGGTACGGCTCGATCCGACGCGGTACGCCGACTTCACGTTCCAACCGTGCATGCCGTACGCGCACAAGTACGCGGACGCCGTCACGGAGAACGGCATGCTCGGTGCGCTCAAGCGCTTCCTGCCTGAGGAGGGCCTGATGAACGCCGCCTTGCGTGGCGGCAAGGCGTTCGCCACGAAGGACGTCGAGGGCATCATCACGCTGCTCATCGACGCCGAGATGGCGATGTTCCGAGGCGTCGAGACGCCGGTGATCTGGCTGCAGAACGTCGTCGTCGACCTCCTGCTCGGTCTCGGGTTCAAGGACGCGTTCGCCATCTTCGATCACCACGTGCGCACGAAGTACCACGCGCAGCCCGGGTTCATCACGATGAACCTGCCCCTGCTGCTCGACGCCTTGGACGAGGCCGGCCTCGACAACCCGATCGTGTGCTCGAACATCAACAAGATCGGCTTCCGCATGTCGGGAGGGATCCAGGGCTACCAGCGGGTGCTCGAGGGCCGCCGGTTCCGTGCCGTCGCGATGTCCGTCTACGCGTCCGGTGCGATCCCGCCGCGCGAGGCGATCGAATGGCTCTCCGAGCAGCCGAACATCGAGTCGATGGTGTTCGGCGCCTCCAGCCGGCAGAACATCCAGAGCACGCGACGCCTGGTCGACGAGTTCTTCGGGGTGTGATCCGGCACGAGTCCGGCTGACACGAGGAACGGCCCCTGGCATGCCAGGGGCCGTTCCTCGTGTGGTCGGTGCGTTGCCCGTCGGGGACCTCGCCGTCAGACGCGGACGCGACGGACGGACTCGATCACCTGGATGATCTCTG
>Ga0157369_10003528_pt1 | contig 18593 bp, 15 predicted proteins | sample C25metaG_FD_113461 | JGI IMG/M metagenome (GOLD analysis project Ga0157369, IMG submission 113461) | Corn rhizosphere microbial communities from Kellogg Biological Station, Michigan, USA - C2-5 metaG | ecosystem: Host-associated > Plants > Roots > Rhizosphere > Soil | place: USA: Michigan... | reverse complement strand
CGGCCTCAGCCTGCGCACTTATCTGCCATCGATGGCCTTTCCCAACACCGGCAATCTCGGCATACCGCTGGCGCTTTACGCGTTCGGACCGGAAGGCCTCGCCTATGCGATCGTCTTCCTCTGCTTCACCTCGGTGATGAATTTCACCATAGGCCAAGCGATCGCCGCCGGCACGATGAGCTGGCGCGCCATCGTCAAGATGCCGATCATCTACGCGGTGGCGCTAGGCCTCGTCGTCACCGAATCAGGCACCGTCCTGCCGCAATTCCTCGGCAACACGATCAGCCTGCTGGGCAGCATCACGGTGCCCTTGATGCTGCTGATGCTCGGCGTGTCGCTCGGCTCGCTGCGCGTCTCGGTCTTTCCGCGCGCTTTCGCATTGTCGCTGCTGCGCATCGGCATGGGCGCCAGCCTCGGCTTTGGGGTGACCGCGTTCTTCGGCCTGCACGGCGCGGCACGTGCCGCCATCATCATGCAAAGCTCGATGCCGGCGGCGGTGTTCAATTACCTTTTCGCGCTGCGTTGGCACAACCAGCCCGAGGAGGTTGCCGGCATCGTCGTGGTCTCGACGCTCGTCACCATCGCGACAGCGCCGACGCTGCTCTATTTCCTGATTTAATGCGCGCGCACGCCGAAGCGGACGGAGATGATGCGCACCAGCGCCGCGGCGGTGAGGCTGATCAGCACGATGATGACACCGATCACCGCGGCAGGACCGAGCCGACCATCGGCGAGGAAATCGAGCTGTAGCACCGCAAGCGGCCGCGTCTCGCCGGTCGAGAGCAGGATCACGAGGCCGATCTGGCGGATGGTCGCGGCGAAGACCAGCACCCCGACCACGGAGATCGCCGGCGCGGTGAGCGGCAGGATCACGCGGCAGAAGGCCGAAAACCAGGACGCGCCGGAGAGCCGCGCCGCTTCCTCGATCTCGGCACCGAGTTGCAGCATATGTACCTTCATCACCTGTACGCCGAGCGTCATCGCCGACAGGAAACTGACGAGGATCATCACCCAGAGCGTGCCGTAGATCGGGGAAAAGACCGGCACCTGGACCACCATGAAGAGATAGCCGAAGCCCAAGACGATGCCGGGGATCGAGATCGGAAGCCAGGAGAGGATGTCGATCGTCGCCTGCCAGCGTGTCTTCAGCCGCACAGCGCAATAGGCGACGACGACATAAATGCTCGCCGCAGCCAGCGCCGTGCCGGTGCCGAGCAGCAGCATGTTCCAGAAAGCCTGGGTGAAGGTCACATCGGCGAAAGCATCGCGCCAATGATCGAGCGTCCACATCTCGGCCAAGCCGAAGAAGCCGAAGAGCTTCATGATGCTACCGACCAGCAACAGGCTGAGCGGCAGAAGGCTCATCACCAGCACGATGGCCACAACGACGAAGAAGGCCGGCCAGCGCCAGGCATGGAGCGGGACGATGCGCGACTGGTACTTGCCGGAGACGACGGCATAGCTGCGCCGCGTCGCCGCCCATCGCTGCAGCACGATCAGCGGCAGCATCGCCAGCAGCACGGATGAGGCGAGCACGCCGCCCTCGGCATAGGCCGGCGGATCGTGCGAGATGAGCTGATAGATCTGCGTCGAATAAACGAAGAAATTGAACGGCACGCCGAGGAAGAGCTCGATCTCGAAAGCGCCAAGGCCGTAGATCAGCGACATCAGCAGCACAACAATGATTGCCGGCGTCAGCAGCGGCACGACAATGCGGATCAGGGTCTTGAGCGTCGAGGCGCCGGCGATCTGCGCCGCCTCTTCGATCGAGCCGTCGAGATTGCGAAAAGCCGGCGTCAGCAGCATCACCTTCACGGACAGTGCCGTCGTCGTCAGATGCGCGAAGACGATGCCCCAGAAGGAATAGAGGTTGAAAACTGGACCGTCGGCGATGCCCCAATCGACCAGCCATTTATTGGCGAGGCCGTAATTCGGATCGAAGAGCAGCAGCCATCCTTGCGTAACACCGAGCGCCGGCAGGAAGAAGAGGATCCAGAAGCCGAATTCGAGCCAGCGCGCAAAAGGCAGGTCGGTGCGCGCCAAGAGCCAGGCGATCGGGATCGCTACCGGCAGCGAGATGCCTTGCGTCCCAAGCTGCACTCTCAGCGTGTTGAAAATCGCGGTGACGACATCGGCATCGGCGAAAGCCGAGCGCCAGGTCGCGAGACCCTGGCTCTGGAAGACGCGCGAGGGCAGCAGGCTGTTGATGACGACCGCAAGGATCGGATAGAGCACCAGGAAGGCGAGGACGATCACCAGCGCGCCAACCAGCGTCGCTTGCGTCGTGCCCGGCGCAAGACGGCGACGCTGCCGGTCGAGTTCGGGTGTCAGCGCCAACTGGGCCATCACATTATCCTAGCGCGCCCGCCCCGGGGCGCGGCGTAAAATTTCAACCGCCCGGGCCGGTGCCTGATAACGCAGACAACACAGCCCGGGCGGTCCCCCTCAAGCTCAAGGATTGTCGAGTGCGCTCCACAGCGATTTAGGGCGCTTCCAATCGCGGAGTGGTTTGCCATTGGCGAAAGCCGTCAACTCCTGCTTCCACATGCGGCGGAGATGCGCGATGGCAAGATCGGTCTGGCCGAGCATCTCCTTATGCTCGCGCGTCGCCATCGGGCCGAGGCTCGCTTGCACGACGCAATCCTGCACCGTCGTCAGGAATCCCATGCCGGGCACCAGTTCGGGATTCTCCTTGATGCTCTTGAAGTCGAGCTTGCCGGCAAGGATGTCATCCGCGATCTGCGCGGTCTGGCCGATCGGCCGCATGCCGGTGCGACCCACCACCTTCTCGCGGAAGGCCGGATCGTTCTTGTCGCCGAAAGGATAGACGCGATAGTCGAAGCGGATGTGATGCTCGTCATCGAGCGGGATGCGCCAGCTGCGCGCGAAATTTCCCATGCTCGGATCCTTGCCCGGCGGGCCGGCCCATTCATGGGTGTTCGGCATGGTGAGATACATCGTGTCGTAATGATCGGCCGTGTCGGAGAGGCCCGGCACGAAGACCTTCACGCCGTATTCCGTCTCCTCGACATTGATGCGTTCCGGCGTCTTGAAATGGAAATGCCAGTGCAGGAATTCGGTATGCGCATAGTCGATCGAATTCTCGAGCTGAGCCCAATAATTCGCCGGCCAGATATCCGTGGTCAGCCAGGCGAAATATTTGTCGGTCTCGAATTCAGGGGCGCGCGGAAATTCGGGTGGCTGGCCCTCGCCGAGATAGGCGAAGACGAGGCCGAGATATTCGCGGACTGGATAGGTGCGGATCCTCACCTTGTCGCAGAACGGCCGCGGCTCGGCCGGCTGCTTGGTGCATTGTCCCGTCTCGCCATTGTAGTACCAGCCGTGATAGGCGCATTTGATCTCGTCGCCTTCGACCCAGCCGACCGAGAGCTTGGCGCCGCGATGCGCGCAGCGCGGCTCGATGACATAGACCTTGCCGCTACCGCCGCGAAAGATCGCGAAATCCTCGCTCATGATGCGGACCGGCTTGGCGCGGCCCTTCTCGATATCCTCGCTGCGCATGATCGGCTGCCAGAAGGAGCGGAGATAGCGTCCGCCGATCGTGTCGGGGCCGGTGCGCAGGAAATCGTGATATGTGATCTCGATGTCCTCGCCGCGATTATGCCCGATCGGCGATGTCTGTTCGTTGATGGCCATAGGATGCCTCTTCCGGCTCGCGAGAAGTGTTAGGCCGGGCGCAGGAAATCGCCGACGAGGCGATGCGTGCGCTCGGATTGATCGTGTTGCGGCCAGTGACCGCAGCGATGAAGCACATGGAACTCGGCGCGCGGCAGGCCGCCGAACAGCAGCAACCCGCGCTCCGCCGGCACCGAGACATCGTCATTGCCCCAGAGCACCAAGCTCGACGCCGTGAGATCGCGTAGCTCGCCATGAATCGGACGCGGCCGGCTCGCGGCGCGACGCTGGCGCTCGGCTTCCGCGTTCTTGCCGGTGCTCATCGAATAGAAGAGCTGCACCAGCGCATCGCTCGGCTTGTGGCTGACGAGCACCCGGCTCAGCAACGCCCGCGCCGCTTCGAGCGACGGCTTGTAGCCATGAATGGCCTCAGCCTGCTTTTCGCCCGCTTCGCTGCGCGGCGCAGTGCCGGGCGGCGGCAGCACGCTGCTCGGCGTGATCACCAGCCGCTCGACGCGCGGATCGCGCTTGGCGATCGCGCAGCCGATATAGGTGCCCATCGACGAGCCCCAGATCGCGCGCGGCGCCTGGCCGGTGAAAGCGATGAAGGCTTCGACATGCTCGATGCGCGCTTCGATCGAGAAGTCCTGCGGCTTGTCGGTGAGGCCGAAGCCGGCGAGATCGGGCGCATAGACCGTGTACCCGGCGACGGCGAAGCAATCGATGTTGCCGCCGAACTCGACTTCAGCCGAAGAGCCGGGAAGCTGGCCATGCAGCATGAAGAGCGCCGGCCCGCTTCCCGCGTGCAGATAATGCGTTCTGAGCCCGCCAACGCTTGCAAAGCGCTGTTCCGCCATCCGCCCGTTCCACCCTTACCCGATTCCTAATACAACCATGTTGTCATGACAACATGGTTTCCATTAGAGTTGTCGGCAAGAACAAAGCGTGCCGAGACGCGCTGACCGGCTGGGAGGGAGGGACGCATGACCCGGAAAAACGGCTTGCTGCGCTGGCTCGCTGCTGCCCTCGCCCTGGCGATCCCGGCATCGCCCGCCGCCGCGCAAGATTGGAAAGCCGAATTCCAGAAAATCGTCGATGCCGCCAATGCCGAAGGCAGCCTCATCCTCTATTCGCAGCCCAATCAGGATGCGCGCAACTTCCTGCTGCGGGAATTCCCGAAAGCCTATCCGCAGATCAAGCTATCGCTCTCGGTGCTCGATTCGTCGGAATTCGTCACCCGAATCCGCACCGAGCGCAGCGCCGGGAAATATCTCTGGGATGTGGCGCTGTCTGGCCCGCCTGGTGGCATCATCCTCTCGCATGACGGCATCCTCGATCCGGTGCTGCCGAAGATCCTCGATCCCGAGACCAAGAACCCCGATCTCTGGGGTGGTTGGCATGGCGCTTTCATGGACATGGCCGGACAGTACGTCTTCGCCATGGCGAAGTTCATCGCCGGCCCCTGGTACAACGCGCTGAAGGTCCCGCCCGAGAAGGTCGCGGCGCAGGGGCTGAAGCTGCTGCTCGATCCCAGTCTCAAGGGCAAGATCGCCCGGCACGATCCGATCCTGCCGGGCTCCGGTACGTCTTATGCCTATCTGCTGCGCGTGAAGCTCGGCGACGATGCTTTCAAGACGCTGGTGCTCGACCAGAAGATCGATTTCGTGCCCCAGCAATTCCAGGTCGTCGACGCGATCGCGCGCGGCACCGCCTCGATCGGCATCGGCCCGCCGGTGCGCTCGCTCATGGGCACCTATACGAAGGCCGGCGTCAAAACCGATATTCGGTCCTTTGGCAACTCGCCCGACAATAATCTCGAGGCGATCGGCGGCAGCGCGCTCTTCGTCTTCAAGGACCGGCCGCATCCCAATGCGACGCGCGTCTTCATCAACTGGCTTCTGACCAAGGACGTGCAATACGGCATGGCCAAGGCGACCGAGCAGGCCTCACGCCGCCAAGATGTGCCGATCACTACCCAGCCCGATGAGACGCCCGTCAAAGGCGCCCAATACGTCCAACCACAGCGCGAAGACGTCGCGCCTGCGGTGCGGCAGACGGTTCAGCTCGTTCGGGAGCTGCGTAAATCCACGAAGTAGGGGCGCTTAAGCCTCGGCGCGCGCCCGAGCCGGCTTCGGCTTGCGCAGCTTGCGGCCTTCCGCCTTGGCTTCCGCCTTTTCGGCCTCCCGCAGCTTGCGCGTGGTCATTTGGGCGAAGCGGGCGAATTCATAGACCGTCTTGTCGTCCTGATCCCAGCAGACATAGCCACGGCAGGGCGTCGGCCGCGCTTCATAAACCGTGCAGGCATGATCGGGGCCGAGGAACTGGCAGGTCTCGTGCTCGTCCTTCAGCCACATCTTGCCGGCGCGGGTGATTTGCACCAGATGCTTTTCCTTGAACTCGCTAGGCGTCAAGCCAAGGTGCTTGGAAAGCCGCGCCACATCGTAATTACTCATCTCGACATAACCGGCCATCTTGCAGCACATTGCGCATTTCGCACATTCGAGCGGCGGGGAACTCGCCATAGAACACCTCGTAAGATCAATAGCGTATCTATATCGCTTCGTTCCGCCATGCTAAACCCCCATCGATGAGCGAAGCGCGAGAATCCACAAGAAATTCGCTCTTTGACGGCGGACGCTATCGTTTAGCCATGGGCCTGACGCCGCTAAGCGAAGCGGACTGGCTCGTGCCCCCTGCCTCCCTGCATGAAATCCTGGCCGAGAAGCACAAATTGCTCGCGACTCGGCACGACCTTGTATTCCGCGCTTTGCCCGAAGCCAGCGCCGCGTCGGTTGAACTGCTGCAATTGTTGGCGAGGCATTTGGCGCAGCGCTTCCCGAGCCTCTATCGCTTCGACGGTGAGCAAAGCCTCTTCAACAGCGCCAGCCGCGAGACCTGGACCATCGACGTGCCGCCACTCCATCCGCTCGACGTGGCCGGAAGGCTGGTGGCCGAGGATCTGTGCCTGCTGCAGGCGAGCGATGAGGGCTATCGCCTGATCGGCGCGTCGCTCTGCTTCCCCAATCGCTGGCTGCTCGAAGAGAAGATCGGCCAGCCTCTCGATTTCATCCATGCGCCCGTGCCCGGCTTCGCGCCGGCCTTGGAGCGGCCGATCAAGCATTTCTTTGCCGCGCTGAAGCCCGACCGCATCCTCGCCCGCGTCAATTGGGGCATCGCCGACGATCCAACGCTTTTCCAGCCGGTCGGCCGCGAAGCCGATGTGGCGATCACCGCAGCAAACGCCGGATCGGCGCTCTATCTCCGCGTCGAGCGCCAGACCCTGCGCCGTCTGACGCGGAGCGGTGCCGTGCTTTTCACCATCCGCACCGAGATCACGCCACTCGATCAGGTGATCGCGAGACCTGACGACGCCGTCGACCTTGCCGGGGCGATTCGCGATATGAGCCCGGCAATGCTGCTCTACAAGCATCTCACCGCGGTCGCACCGGCGCTGCTCGCCTGGCTCGATGTGCGGCAAAAGAATACGGAGTAATGAAGAACGGGGGGTCTCCTGAAACGCTTAACGACAATCGCGCTACTACTCGCCGCCTAGCACACCGTCGTCACGCCGTCACCCGAGGCTGACGGCGAAATGGCAGGCGGCGGTCGCGCCGGTGACCAATGCCTGGATCAAGGCGACACTCGGCGGCGACAAGGTGCTCGCCGCTTTCCACGAGACCTTGGCGCAGGTCAAAGCCTGCCAGTGAAAGCCGATCAGTGAACCAGATCGACGAGCGCGGCGTCAGAAAGGCGCCGCCGCTCCTTCGTGACCAGCGCGTAATAGGCGCCGCGCCGGGACAAGAGCACATCGGGCGGCCCATCCTCGAGGATACGACCCTCGCGCATCACAATGATGCGATCGAAATCGGCGACGGTCGAGAGGCGATGCGCGCTCGCGATCACAGTTCGGCCTTCCATCACGCGGTCGAGCGCCTCGCGGATGGCGGCTTCGGATTCGGTGTCGAGCGCCGAGGTCGCCTCATCGAGCAGCAGGATCGGCGACGCTTTGAGGATCGCGCGCGCGATTGCGATACGCTGGCGCTGGCCGCCCGATAATTTCACGCCGCGATCGCCCATGATCGTCGCGAAGCCCTCCGGCAGCATTTCGATGAACTCGGTGCAGCGCGCCGCATCCGCTGCGGCGATGACGTCGGCGTCGCTAATTTCGGGCCGGCCGTAGCGAATATTCTCGATGACGGAGCGATTGAGCATTCCGACATCCTGCGGCACGACCGCGATTGCGGCACGAAGACTATCCTGCGTCGTCGTGGCGATATCCTGGCCATCGATCATGATGCGGCCAGTTTGCGGATCATGGAACCGTTGCAGCAAGGCGAAGAGCGTCGATTTTCCGCCGCCGGACTCACCGACCAACGCGACCCGCTGCTCGGACTCGATGCGCAGGTTGAAGCGCTCGAACACTTTGCGCCCGTCGGGATAGGCAAAGCGGACATCGTCAAAGGTGATGGCGCCGCGCTGCCGCCGCAGGGGCGGTGCTGCGGGCACATCGCGGAGCGTATGCGGCACAAGCAGGGTCGCGATCGCTTCTTCAAGCCGCGCCATATGCTGGGTCGCATCGACCAGCGCCACGGCAAGATCGCGCGTCGCATGCAGAATGCCAAAGCCCAAGGTACTGACAAGCACGACATCGCCGGTGGTGATCAGATTGCGCTGCCACAACAGCACCGCCCAAGCCAAAAGGAATGCCGTGAGCGTTGCCGTAACGACGGCATGCAGCAACCGCAGCTTCTCAAGATAGAAGAGGCTGCGCCGCCGCGCCGTGCTTTCCCGGTCAATGGTTTCATCGAAGCGGCGATGTTCGAAGGCAAGGCCGCCGAAGGCGCGCACCAGCGGCAGATTGGAGATGACATCGACCATTTCGCCATCGGCCGCGGCCGCGCAATCGGCAAAATTGCGGTGCAACGGCGCTCCCCGCGCCGCGAGGCGGAAAAGGATCACGATCATTACCGCCGCGACCAATGTCATCGCCGCGGTCATCTGCAGACTGACCGTCGCGAGAAAGACGATTGAACCCAAGGTCGCAACACAGGGCGGCAACACATTCCAAATGAACATCGTCTCGACCGCATAGACCGCGTTCGAGGTCGCGGTGATGCGGCTCGCCAGGGTCCCGGGCATGCGATCGGCGAAATAGCTGGGCGCGTGACCGGTCAAGTGGCGGAAAAGATCGCTGCGCAGATCGACCGTGACGGCAACAAAAGTGCAATTCGCGAGCCAACCGGCGAGCCGCCAAGCGAGATTGTCGCCAACGATCAGCGCAACGAGCAACGCGAAGGCGCCCCAGATCGCCGCGCCGATCTTCGGTCCCGACAGCGCATCGACCAAGGCTTTCAGCCCGTATTGCGAGCCGACCGAGCAGCCGACAGCGATCAGCACCGCGGCCAAGATCGCGGCATGCGCGAGACCGCGTCGCCGGATGTAACGGCCGAGAAAAGCGAGAGGCCGGTTGGCGTAAGGGGTCAATTCTTCGTGCGCTGGCTCAAATTTCATGATTGCTTCAAGAGGTCATCGGTGACGGAAAAACTCACGAGGCGGCTGGTGACGGGAAAACGCGCCGACTTGCCTACTTCTTCCGTGCCATCGCATAGAGAATGCCGCGTATGCGCCGATGTTCCCGCGTAATGTCGCGCCAAGCTTGAGCTGCGACAAATTGCAACTTCGCCGATCGGGCGCGGATAACGCTCGCGTTGTCACGCGTTGTCACCGCAACCGCCAGCATATCGCTCGCGGGCCAAGGGAGAGTGTTGTCCATGCGAATTGCTCAGATTGCGCCACTGACAGAATCGATCCCACCGAAACTTTATGGCGGCACGGAGCGCGTAGTGTCGTGGCTCACGGAAGAGCTGATCGCGCTCGGTCATGAAGTGACGCTATTTGCGAGCGGCGATTCGACAACGTCAGCTGAGCTGGACGCGATCTGGCCGACGGCCTTGCGCTTCGATCCTGCGATCCGCGACGCTAATGCCTTGCATATGGCCATGCTCGAACGTGTGTGTCAGCGCGCGCCGGAGTTCGACTTCCTGCATTTCCACCTCGACTACTATCCTTTTTCGCTCTTCGCGCGCCAGCCGGTGCCGTCGGTGACGACGCTGCACGGCCGGCTCGATTTGAATGAGCATCAGACAGTGTTTCGCACTTTTCCGCACGCGCCGGTGATCTCGATCTCGGATGCGCAGCGTAAACCCGTGCCTTATGCCGGCTGGGTGCGCACCGTCCATCACGGTTTGCCGGCGCAACTGTTGCAGCCGAAACCAACGACGCCGGGCTATCTCGCCTTCCTCGGCCGCATTTGTCCCGAGAAAGCACCCGATATCGCGATTTCAATCGCGCGACATTGCGGTTTGCCGCTGAAGATCGCCGCCAAGGTCGATAAGGTCGACGTCGAATATTACGAAACGCGGATCAAGCCGCTGCTCGGCGCGCCCGGCATCGACTTTATCGGCGAGATCGGCGACGCCGAAAAATCCGATTTCCTCAGCGGCGCAATCGCGCTGATGGTGCCGATCTCTTGGCCGGAGCCGTTTGGTCTTGTCATGATCGAAGCCGCGGCTTGCGGCACCCCGGTGATCGCTTACGACGCAGGATCGGTCAGCGAGATCGTCGAGGACGGCGTCACGGGTTTCATCGTTTCGGACGAGAATTCGGCGATCAAGGCGCTCGAAAAAATACCGACACTCGATCGCCGCCGCATCCGGCAGCGTTTCGAAGAACGGTTTACCTCGCGCCGCATGGCGCAGGACTATCTCGCCGTTTACGCGGCGCTGATGGAAAGAAGCGATACGCCGAGGCTGCGCGTCGTCAGCTAGCGGCAGTCAGGCAGCACCTTATCTACGGCGCGCTCTCAACACGCGAGCGCGCCGGGGGCGATCAGCGCTTCGGGAAAGGCTCCTGGAATTCCCAGGTGTGGCCTTCGGGATCGACGACGAAGAGCTGTGCGCTGCCCGCGCCGAGAAGATTCTTCGCCTCGCCATATTCGATGCCGAGCCCTTCCATACGCTTGCGGAAGGCCTCGATATCGGCGACGAGCCAGGCCGTGTGACGCCCGGTCGCTGAATATTTCGTGCCGGGACCAGGCTTATAGTCCCTCTCGGTCGCGATGAGATGGAACTGCACCTTGTCGTCGGCATCGCCGAGCCAGGCGCCGCGGCCGATATCGTCGAGCGCCTTCGGCCGCTTCAGCAGCTTCAGGCCGAGCACCTTCGTATAAAATTCAATGCAGGCATCGAGATTTTGATGGCTGACCGGGATGCCTTCATGCATCGAGCCGAGCCAAGTCAGTGACGGGACTTGGGTTTGCGCGGACGCATCCATAACCGAGCTCCTCAAAGCTGATTCCACCCTGGCGCGGGACGGTACAGGAAAGCTCCCACAAGGGTCAAATTCCCCCCTCTTCCGCCACTTTTTACACTGCCCATCGCGACCGCCCATCGCCGCCACCAGACCGCTTAGCGATAGCGGCGGGACCGATCTTGCGATATCGTCCGCCGCAAGAACGGCGCTGCGGGGGATGGTGCGCGGCGATCAGCACGGAACGGGGCCTTCGAGGGGGAACGATCTCATGGCGACGACAGCGACATTTGGCACGGCCAGCGACATGCGCCAGATTGCGGCGCGGCTCGAGCGGCTGCCCTATTCTTCTTGGCACCGCAACATGCGCATCATCATCTGCAGCGCATGGTTCTTCGACGCTTTCGATTCCATCACCATCGCCTATGTCCTGCCGCCGCTCATCGGCATGTGGCATATCACCCCGCCGCAGATCGGCTCGCTGATCGGCATCGGCTTCATCGGTCAGCTCATCGGCGCCATCGCCTTCGGCTGGCTCGCCGAGCGCTGGGGCCGGCTCAATTCGATGATCGTGACCTTGCTGATCTTCACCCTGGGCGGTCTCGCCTGCGCTTTTGTCACGAGCTACGACGTGATGTGGTGGTGGCGCTTCATCCAGGGCATCGGCCTCGGCGGCGAAGTCCCACTGATGGCCGCTTATGTGAATGAATTCGCCAAGGCCGAAGGGCGCGGCCGCTTCTCGCTCTCGGCGCAAGTCATGTTCGCGATCGGCCTGCCGGTCTGCGCCTTCATCGGCATTTATGTCGTGCCCCACTGGGGCTGGCAGTGGATGTTCATCATCGGCGCCGTGCCGGCGCTGATCGCCATTCCGCTGCGCCTCATGCTACCGGAATCGCCGCGTTGGCTCGCGAGCCGCGGGCGTTTTGTCGAAGCGGATGCGGCGCTCAAGAGGCTCGAAGACGTCGCGGTAAAGGAGGGTAAGGCACTGCCGCCGCTGCCCCGCGATCTTCCCACGGTCAACGAGGTCAAGCCGCACTTCGCCGATCTTTTCAAAGGCATCTATCTAAAGCGCACGATCACCGTGTGGTTCATCTGGATCGGCGCCTATTTCGTGACCTATGGCCTCACCGCGTGGGCGCCGTCGCTCTTCAACATCGTCTATCACCTGCCGGTCCAGACGTCGCTTATCTACGGCTTCGTCCTCAGCGGCATCGGCCTCGGCGGCGCGTTGCTGACCATCTATTTGATCGAGGCGATCGGCCGGAAGCCGATGTTCGTCCTCGGCCTCGGTGTGTGTGCCCTGCCGCTGCTGTCCTTCGCTTTCCTCGGCCAGCAAAGCGCGCTCAGCGTGCTCCTCATTGTCTCGGGCTCGTTCTTCTTTTGCAGCTTCCTGGCGCTGGGCCTCGCGACCTACACCGCCGAGATCTATCCGACGCATCTGCGCGCGCTCGGCGGCGGTGTCGCCAGCGCATTCCAGCGCGCGGCTTCCTATGCTGGGCCGGTCGTGGTCGGCTTGATCCTGCCGAAATACGGCGTCAATGCGGTGTTCGTCGTGTTCGGCCTCTTCGCCTTGATGGGCTGCCTCGTCACGCTCTTCTTCGCGATCGAGACACGCGGCCAGGTGCTGGAGCGCTTGTCGCCACCGGACGGAAGACAACCATAACGCAATCGGGAATGATTATATGAAAACGCTGAAACCCCTTCTCGCCGGCCTCGCTCTGGCACTCGTTGCCGTCGCGCTGCCGGCTGGGGCGCAGACCAAGGTCAAGATGACCTATACCGCTGTCACCGGCTTCACGGCGGGCTATGTCGCCGAGCAGCAAGGCTTCTTCCAGAAGCGTGGTGTCGATGTCGAGTTCGTTCAGACCAACATCTCCGGCAATATCCCGGCGGTGATCGAAAGCGGTTCGTCCGAGCTCGGCGGGCCCACGCTGCCGTCGCTGCTGCAGGCTAATGACGCCGGGCTCGACCTCGTCGTCTTCGCCGGCGGCGCGGTCTATCCGCTGACGGGCGACGTGCTGATCGCGCGCAAGAATGCCGGCATCCAGAAGGTGACCGATCTTAAGGGCAAGACCGTCGGTGTGCCTGGCATCGGCGCGCTGCTCCACATCATGCTGCGCCGCGACCTCAAGGCGAACGGTGTCGATCCGAACAGCGTCAAATATGTCGAGCTCGGCTTCCCGCAAGCGGGCGATGCCCTCCGAAGCGGCCAGATCGACGCCTATCCGTCACAAGCGCCGTTCACCGCGCGCATCCTGCAATCGGGCGCCGGCGAGGCGGTCGCGAATTGGCTGAGCGCGACGCCCGACGGCACGCCGACCGTGATCTTCGCGACGAGGCGCTCATGGGCAAATGCCCATAAGAAAGAGATCAACGCGATGCAGGACGCGATGCGCGAGGCGCTCGCTTTCATGAAGGATCATCGCGACGAGACCTATCAGGCGATCGCCAAATACACCGGCCTGCCGGCGGCCGTCGTCAGCTCGCTGCCGCCGCCGATCATCAATGTCGATCTCACCCCGAAGCAGCTTCAGTTCTGGATCGACATCTCCAAAGAGCAGGGCCTGATCAAGGGCAATCCCAAGGCCGAGGATCTCTGGTTCCAGTAGGCGCTTCTTCGTCGTTGCGAGCGAAGCGAAGCAATCCAGTTGTCGAATCAGACTGGATTGCTTCGTCGCTACGCTTCTCGCGATGACGATTCAAATATTACTCGAATAACGTCAGGTCGACCGCATCGCCCATGTGGCAATAGCCGTTGTCGCTCGGGTGCAGGTGATCGCCGCAATCGTATTCGGCGCGCATCGACGCGGGATGTGATGGGTCGAGAACGGCTTTGTCGAAATCGATCAGCGCGTCGAAATGCTCCCCGCCATGCGCGCGTATCCATTCATTGATTGCCTGGCGTTTGGCCTCGCCTTGCGGCGTCCACGCGCCGGGATGATAGGTCTCGTTCTCGTACGGGATCATGGTTGCGCTATAGACGATGAGCCCGCCCGCCTTGGCGCGGAGCGCGAGCTGCTTTAGTCCCGCGATCATCTGCTCCGCGGTCACCACCTCCGCCGGATTGCCGCGCTGATTGCGCAGATCGTTGGTACCGATATAGACGATCGCGTGCGTCGCGCCCGGCTGCGCCAGCACGTCGCGGTCGAAGCGGCGCAGGGCGCTGTCGCCGCGCAGATCGTGCAGGATGCGATTGCCGCCGATGCCCTGATTCATCACGCCGAATAGGCGGCCGCTGCGCGCAGAGAGACGGCGCGCGAGTTGATCCGGCCAGCGGCTGTTGCTGTCGAGGCTCGAGAGATTGCCTTCGGTGAGCGAATCCCCGAAGCACACGATGCCTCCGGTATTCGCCGGCGCGACCATCTCGACGGCACTGAGGAAATACCAATTCTCCGTCTTCTCTTTCACCGGCAACGAAACGGCCGCCGTGTGATCGCCTTCGACTGATAGATAATTCGTCTGGTGGCAATTGCCGTGACCGGTGATCGGAAAGGCTTCCTGCACTTCGCCCGGGATATAGAGGCTGACCGCGAGATCGCTGAGCGCTTTGACATCGAGATCGACGGGATCGCTGACGATGAGCGCACCGGGACCGATCACCGCCGCCGTCTCGCCGCCGAAAGTCAGCTTGCGGTCGCTGCCGCCGACGATGCGCTCGCTGGCGCCGTCGCGCAGCGCGACATGCGCGGCGCCGATGGTCAGCTTCTTATTGCCGTAGAGATTGGAGAGCCGGACGCGCAGCCGCTTGCCGCCGAGTGTCGAGCGGACGATGAGGCGCAGGGTCTGGTTCTTGAACGCGCTTTTATCGACCGTCACGAGGCCGGTGGCCCAGGCCCCCACCCATTTTTCGGTGGCCCATTTCTCACTCGGCATGTCGCTCCCCCTATTTGCTTGCTGCGATCATTAGGCAGCACGATCGCGCTTGTCGAGACGCGGCGCCTCGGCCTAACCTCTGCTTATGCGCACGCAAATCGGCATTATCGGCGCCGGCCCCGCCGGACTTTTCCTCTCGCATTTCCTTCATCGCCTCGGCATCGAATCCGTGGTTCTCGAAAATCGCAGCCGCGAGGACATCGAACAGACGATCCGCGCTGGTGTGCTGGAGCAATGGCTCGTCGATCTGATGAAGAAGACGGGCGTCGGCGAGCGCATGGCGCGCGAAGGTGCGTTCGACACCGGCATCACGCTGCAATTCTCCGGCCGCCGCCATCACATCGATTTCGTCGAGCTGACCGGCGGCAAAGGCGTGACTGTCTATGCGCAGCACGAGGTGATCAAGGACCTCGTCGCGGCGCGTTTGAAGGACGGCGGCGATATCCGCTTCTCAGTCTCCGATACGGCGCTGCACGATCTCGATACCGACAAGCCGCGCATCGCTTTCCGCGACGGCAGCGGCAAGCCGGACGAGCTGGTTTGCGATTTCATCGCCGGCTGCGACGGTTTCCACGGGCCGAGCCGGCAGGCGATCCCGCATAACGCGATCCAAGAACATCAGATCATCTATCCCTGGGGCTGGCTCGGCATCCTCGCCGAGGCGCCTCGCTCCTTCCACGAGCTGATCTATTCGCGCCACGATCGCGGCTTCGCGCTGCTCAGCACGCGCTCGCCGACGGTGCAGCGCATCTATGTGCAATGCGATCCGCATGACGCCATCGAGGCGTGGCCCGATCATCGCATCTGGCAGGAGATGCAGGCGCGCTTCGCCTTCCCGGGCTGGACGCTCTCCGAGGGGCCGATCTTCCAGAAGGGCATCGTCGGCATGCGCAGCTATGTCTGCGATCCGATGCAATATGGCCGGCTCTTCATCGCGGGCGACGCCGCGCATATCGTGCCGCCGACCGGCGCGAAAGGCCTCAACCTCGCTGTCGCCGATGTGCTCGTGCTCTCGCGCGCGCTCGATGCCTGGTACAAGAAGAAGGACCGCAGCGGGCTCGATTGCTACAGCGCCAATGTCCTGCCGCGGATTTGGAAATGCGAGCGCTTCTCCTGGTTCATGACGACGATGCTGCACCAGAACCCGGCCGACAGCAGCTTCGAGCGGCACATGCGTCTCGCCGAACTCGACACCGTCGTCGGCTCGTGCGCCGCCGCCACCGCCCTCGCCGAGATCTATGTCGGCCTGCCGCTGGATTAACGCTCAGCCGCGCAAATAGTGTTGGATCGTCGTGCCGAGATGCTCTTCCAGCGCGGCGCGTGACAGGTTCACCACCGGCGGCAGATGCAGGATGTAGCGCGTGAAGGCGAGGCCGAGCATTTGCGTGACAATCAGCGCGGCGCATTGCTCCTTGTTCGCGACATTGGCGGCGCGTGCCACCATCGGCTCGATCTGCCGCGTGAATATCTCCATCAGCCGCTGGCGCGCCGTGGCGTTGGTATGAGCGACGCCCAATAAAGCGCGCAGCTCTTCGCCTGCCCCCTCGCCTTCCCAGCGATCGAGGAATTGCCGTACCAGCGCGACGCCGAGCTCCGATTCCTCGACCTTGGAAAAATCGGGCAGCCGCAGATCGAATTCCGCGGCAGCGGCAAAGAGACCTTCTTTGCTCTCGAAATAACGCATCACCATTGAGGGATGGATATCGGCGGCGGCGGCTACGGCGCGGATCGTCGTTCCCTGATAGCCGTGTTTCGCGAACAGCGGGCGCGCCGCGGCGATGATGCGCGCCTGCGTGTCGGCCGAGCGCGGAAAGCGCTCGGCCCGACTGTCGGAGGTTGGAAGTTGCTTTTTGGTCACGCTGCGCGATTGCTCAGTTCGGAGAGCTTCATCGCCAGCGATTGCCGCACCGACGGCACGTGATCGACGATTTGTAGCAGCGTATTACGCACCGCCTGTCCGGCACGGTTTTCGATCGTCGCCGTCCAGGTCAGCCGATCCGCAAGGCGGATGACGTCGCTGGCGACGCGATGACGCCACTCGGCCCATGCATCGAGCGTGCGCTCGCTGCCGGTTCCAAGCGTCTCGGCCAGTGCGGCACCGAGCGAGATCGCATCCTGGATCCCGGTATTCATCCCTTGTCCCCCTGCCGGGCTGTGCACATGGGCAGCATCGCCCAGAAGCAACACGCGCCCGTTTCGGAATTGCCGCGCGATGCGGTGATGGACATGAAAGCGGGAGCTCCAGGCAATGTCGAGAACGCGGATCGCGCCGTTCGTCGGACCGCGTGCATCGAGGATCGCCTGGATATCGGCAACGCTCGGAACGGGAGGCGCTTCTTTCACGGTGGCGACGATGCGGAAGCGGTCATGCGGGATCGGCGCGACCACCACCAGACCGGCCGGCGAATAGAGCAACGACACCTCGTCGCGGCTGAGCGGCCAGTCCATGCGCACATCGGCAAGGACGAACGCTTCTTCATAGCTGCTGCCCTCGAAAGGAACGCCAGTCTGTTCGCGGATGCGGCTATGCATGCCGTCGCAGGCGATGAGATAGCGTGTCCGCAGGATGTGCTCTCCCTGTGCGTCGTGCAGCGTGACGGTCGCACCTTCGGCATCGTGCCGAACTGAAGTAAGCTCGCAGGGACGCAGGACCGTGCCGCCGCGTGCCTCCAGCCCCGCGAGAAGCACGGCCTCGGTCTCACATTGCGGCAGCATCAGCGTATAGGCGTAGCGGCTCGGCAAATGCCGGAAGTCGACGGTGATCAGCGCGCGGCTCCGGTCCCGCACCCGGAAGATCGGCACGTCGACGCCGCGCGCCAGCAGTTCCGGCACGATGCCGAGCGGCTCGAGCACTTCGAGCGTCCGCGCGTGGACGACGCAGGCGCGCGAGGTATTCGCGCCGGCCGCCTGGCGGTCGACCAGAACAAAGGGGATGGAGCGACGGGCCAATTCGGACGCGAGCGCCAAACCGGACGGGCCGGCACCAACGATCAAAATCTCGGTCGAGGAAGGAAGGGTCATGACTGAGCTCCTTTGAACATCTGACTGCAAACATATATTTGCAGACATTTGTTTTCAGATCAAGGGCTCTTTTCTGTTGATTGGAGAAGGCGAGTGGGCAATCGGCTGCTCATGGCGATTCGCCGCGGAAATCCGGGAATTTTCGGGGCTAAACAGTCCAGGATCGCCGACGGGAGCGCCCGGATGGGCAAACCGGTCCCGCGATCGGCGGAGGGCTAATTCGGCGGCGGGACGGCGGCGCGCGTGTCGGTCACGCCCTCGACCTTCGACGCCTTTCATTCGGACGATGCGCTTGGACCCAGAGCTGATGGGCACATCGGAGGCACAAGCCGGGACTGCGCACCGGCAAGAGTGCCCAATGCAGCCAATTGTTTCGGCCGCACAACGATCTCCTCTGCGCACGGCTCTGTAGCCAAGGCGCGCGGAACTGGGCAAACTGATGCGGCCTTGGGGAGGCGCTGTGGGACGGGAGGACGGGCGATGATCAACCTGCACGATATTCGCTATCTGCGGCTTGGCACCGCCGATCTCGGTGCCTCGATCCGCTATCTCACCGACATCGTCGGGCTGCAGCTCGCAACGCGCGAAGGCAAGACCGCCTATTTCCGCAGCGACAAGGTCGGCGTGCGCGGCGACGCGCGCGATTACACGCTGGCGCTGTTCGAAGGCGATCCCGCCGATCAGACGATCGGACTTGATCTGCTCAATCCCGACGATCTCGACGCCGTCGGCAAAGTGCTGGAAGAGAACAAGCT
>Ga0157369_10003527_pt1 | contig 18596 bp, 7 predicted proteins | sample C25metaG_FD_113461 | JGI IMG/M metagenome (GOLD analysis project Ga0157369, IMG submission 113461) | Corn rhizosphere microbial communities from Kellogg Biological Station, Michigan, USA - C2-5 metaG | ecosystem: Host-associated > Plants > Roots > Rhizosphere > Soil | place: USA: Michigan... | reverse complement strand
CCAGTCCGCAGCCATTTCGGCAAGATCATCGACCAGCAAACCAACCGCCGCCTTCAGATAGGCTGCACGTCTTGCGCAATTGCCGTGCGTGCAGCCCGAAGAATCATAATCGCTTGCCGGGCGCGTGCCTGCACCACCGCTCGCGCCCTGAAGATTTTGTCCCCACAGCAGGAACTCGATGGCGTGGAAGCCGGTCGAGACATTGGTTTGGACGCCCTCAGCCTCTGCGAGTTGCCTGAGCAGCGCGGCGTCAATCGTGCTGGCATCGATGATCTTTGCACCGACGCGAAGCTTGGTATTGGCAATGACGTTCAGCGCATAGAGCGGGTTTTGATCGGACTGCGCGCCATAGGATGGCGCCACATAGTCGATCAACCCTTCATCCAGCGGCCACGCATTGATCCTTGGTTCCCAATCGTCAACCACCGTGTTGGCGAAGCGAAAGCCTTCGGTCTGCAGATAAGGAATGCGCGCAGCCTTCCAGGACGCGCGGGCAGCGCTCAATGTCTGCTCTGTGGGATGCGTGAGAAAAGCGTCTACCCATTTTTGCAGCGCACGCCCGCCTTCCAGCGAGTCGCTGTACATTACCTCGGCCAGATCGGCGTAATGATTGACGACGGCTTCTTGTGTCGATGCGGGCGGCGTCGCTGCCATGGCTTGTGCGAAGCTTAGACACAGACCCGCCGCAAGCGGGACTAACCGCCGAATGTTCATTCCATGCTCCTTGGGATGGAGATAGCGCAGCCTGATGATGATTTCGTCACAGGGAGAACCTGCACCAAAAAAAGTGGCCCCGGTTTTCACCGGGGCCACCATTACATCTCAGAAGGGCTTAGATCAGCCCCCGGTGATACCGGCGCAATTGGCCGCACCGCCCTTATTGATATTGAGGTTCAAGCCGGTCGTGTTGCCTGTGAACGTCTCGGAAATGGCCGTGCGCCACGGGCCGGGCAACGCCGCCAGACCGTTCTTCACGAGCAGGCCATCCGGAACTTCCTGAATGGTCGTGCTCTTCGTGTACCACGCGAAGAACTTAGGGACCAGAGAGGCGACTTGCGAGTTCGCATAGCAGCTGTACAGAAGCACGTTTGTCGTGCCGACCATCGGATAGGCCGTCGTCGCCGTCGGATCGGCCAGCGGCGATGTCTTGGACACCGGCTCTACCCAATCGTACGGATGCTGGCGGCACTTCGCCGAGGGGCCACCGCAGGTCGTATTGTCGTAATGACCATTCGCAGTGCTCTGCGGCGGGGACAGTGAGCCGAATGCCGTTGCCGCGTTGAGACCGGTTGCAGCTTCAAACTTGCCGCTGTGGTTCTTCAGATCGGCCGAGTTCAAGTTGAAGTTGTTGTTGCCGTTCACGGTGTTGGCAGGAGCAACGAAATCCGCGCCGAGATAGGCGATGTTGCCTTGCTGAAGCGTGGCGCCATTGGCAGGAACCGCCGTGAACGCGACATACTTCGCCAGATTGCCGCTGCCGGTCGCAAGCGTAAACTTGCCGAGGACGACGCCTGTGGCGTTCGTGCCGTCAAATGTGCCGCCCTGGAGGCTCGCCGGCAGGGTGGTTGCGCCATCGGCATACTGGTTGTTGGGAAGATTGATGCCAGTGGAACCGCAAACGCGGGCCAGGTGACGCGTGAAGATCGACGTCGTGCCCGAGCTGTCGCCACGGCCCGCGATCTGCAGCGGAACGTTAAACGAAGCTTTCTGCGGATCGGCCGGGTCGGCAAGTGACACATTGCCGTTGAGCGCCTTCAAACGGGAATCGTTCCAGTTCGTGATCGGGTTGCCAGCAGCGATACCGTTGAAGATCGTGCAGTAAGCGGTCTGGTCGAGACGCCAGCCGCCGCTGCCATCGGCATGCGCGAAGCGGATGTTGAAATGGTAGGAGGTCGTCGACGAACCGTCGGCGGCTTCGACCTTCTTGTAGGTCGGGTCATAGGCAACGGCAACCGGGTCAACCGACACCGGGAACTGGACCAGCGCACCGCGATTCTCGTGCGGATTGGGATAGGTCGTCGGTGGATGAGCCGTCTCGCCAGGGGCGACGACGCATACGCCTTGCTCTTTCACGGTGCAGGTGTTCGTCGGACCCTGGTCGTCGTTACCGTTGTCCCAATAGCTGACATCCGTCGCGCTGAGACCCGCATCCGACATGCCGTAGCTGATGGCGGGCATGTCCTGCTCGCCGCCTTGGTTCGGGTTGATGTCGCCGTAACCGTTCGGCGCGGTCGAAGAGGGATCGTGCGTAAACACGCCTGCGATGCCGACACCAGAACCAGCCGAGTCGTAGTGCAAGTCGGTCCGGGTATTGATCTTTTGCGTCGCGCAATTCTGCGGATTGCCCTTCGTGCCGGTGTAGTTGAAGTCGGCAAGGGTCTTGAGGGACAGCGGCGAACGGATGATCAGCGGCTGGTCGTTGCCGTAGCAATTGAAGGCCTGCTGCATGTAGACGGAAATCAGCGACGAACCGCCGCCGTAGACTTGCACGTCTGTGGCGTTCGCTGCGCCGGAGGCTGCGAGGCCGATGGCGAGTGTGCTCGCTCCCACCAGCATCTGGAGTTTCAGGTTAGGCATGGAATTCATTCTCCTCGGGTTGAGTTCGAGCATTTTCGGAACTGCAACGGCACCGCACGCCGCCGCCGCAACGCCATTGGAAGCGAGCCGAAGATGACCGAATGCGAAGCCTCGCGACTCCGCACCGTGCCTTGGTTGCCCCGCGGGCGATTTCAGACTCGCCTCCAGCTCGGGCGGGAGAAAACCGGAACTCCGTGTCAAATCGATAACAGCTGTGTGAATGTTGTGCGGGACGCGAGCGCCGCTTGTGGATGAAAAGCAAAAAGTTTCACGCGATCATCAGCTTATAGAATGCGCGCGCGCAACATCGGCGCATCCACGAAATCCTCTTCAGGCCGTCATCAAAGTGTCACCCAACTTGGTGCAAATGCGCTGACGAGTCTGCGCCCCTCAGAGCGCGGCAAAGGGGAATTTGTGGGCCGGCGCATGAAAACGAAAACGCCAGCAACGAGTTGGCGGGTGGCGCGCGTTGTTGCGCCCATTATCGGCGCATGCCTGCATGCTTCGCTGGGCGTGGCTGCGGAGGCGCAGCACCCGCCAGCATCAGCGCCTGCTCCTTCCCAATCGCAACCGACCGATACATCTTCGGCACAAGCGCCAGCAGCGGCCCAACCCAAATTCGACCTCGAGGCTTACGATGTCGACGGCAACACTCTGCTCGATACCCCGACGATCGAAGCTGCCGTCTACCGCTTTCTCGGGCCGGACCGCACACGGGACGACGTAGCAGCGGCGAAAGATGCGCTTGAGAAAGCCTATCACTCGCGCGGCTATCAAAGCGTTGTTGTCGAGGTCCCGCAACAGAATGCACGCACGGGAATTGTGCGCTTTCATATCGTCGAAGCGCCGGTCGGCCGGCTGCGCGTAGTAGACTCGCAGTATCACCTTCCAAGCCGCATCAAAGAGCAGGTCCCGTCGCTACGCGAAGGGCGAATCCCGAACTTCAATCAGGCTCAGAAGGAAGTTGCCGAGCTGAACCGGTTGCCCGAGAGCCACGTCACGCCGCTGGTCAAGCCGGGAAAAACGCCGGGAACAGTCGATGTCGACTTGAAGGTCAGCGACACGCTACCTCTTCACGCCAGCCTCGAAGTCAACAACGACCATAGCCAGAACACGTCGGTACTGCGCACGATCCCGAGCGTAACCTACGCCAATCTCTGGCAGCTCGGTCACAGCTTCAGCGCAACGGCAATTCTCGCTCCCGAGAATCTCGACGATAGTGAAGTGTTTTCGGGCAGCTATCTCGTGCCCATCTGGGGAACGCCCTGGAGCCTTCTCACTTACGGATACTATTCCAACAGCGATGTCGCGACATTGGGCGGCACGGCGGCACTCGGCAAGGGCTACGCCGTTGGATTGCGCGGCATTCTGCAACTCCCGCAGCTCGGCGATTTCAGCCCGACATTCAGCTTCGGCGCCGACTTCAAACACTTCCTCGAGGCGCTGACGCTGGGCAATGCGAGCACGGGCGCGGAGATCGACTACGTGCCGCTTTTTGCAAGCGCCAAACTGGACAGCGCAACGGCCACATCGACGACCAGCATTACCGCATCGGTGACGGCGGGCCTGCGCGGCATCGGCAGCGGCGTGGCAGCCTTTCACAACAAGCGCTTTGAAGCGCAAGGCAATTTCGTGCACGCAAATCTCGACTTCACGGATCTGCGCGAACTGTTCGACGATATCTGGCTGTCCAGCAGACTGAATGCGCAGATTTCAGATTCACCTCTGGTGTCCAGCGAGCAATTCTCACTCGGCGGTCTCACCTCGCTGCGCGGCTATCTGCAGTCGGAAGCGCTTGGCGACGATGGAATCGTGGGCTCCCTGGAGCTTCGCTCGCCGTCGCTCGTCCCACTGGCGAACACATTCATCGATCATCCGTGGCTCAACGATTGGCGGCTCTACGTCTTTACCGACGATGGTGTCACGCGCGTATTGGATTCGCTCCCCGGCCAGCAAAGCGTCTTCGGTTTCGCCAGCTTCGGCGGAGGATCGCGCCTGCAGCTGTTTTCGCACTTCACCGGCGACGTGCTGATGGGCATGCCGCTGCGCAACGGGCCTGTGACCAAGGCCTGGCATCCCTACACCGAATTCACAGTCAGAACGGAGCTTTGAAGATGAAAATTTGGGGCCAAGTCTTCAAGTTTCCGGCTGGCGCCAGCATCAACGCCCGCGCATTGATTCTGTTCGCTGTTGGCGCACTGGTCACGCTCCCGACGGCGGCAAATGCCGCGTGGTGGCAGACCGACTGGTCCTACCGCAAGCAGATCACGATCGATACCAGCCCGAAGGGCGGCAACATCGCGCAATCGGCGGGGCGAGTGCCCGTTCTGATCCGGCTGCACAGTGGCAATTTCAGCTTCTCCGATGCGCAGGAGAACGGCACGGATATCCGCTTCGTGGCGGCCGACGACAAGACGCCGCTCGCCTACCACATCGAGAGCTATGATTCGGTGCTCGGCATGGCAGCGATCTGGGTCGATGTCCCGGAATTTCCAGCTGCCGCGACCAAAGACATCTGGCTCTATTACGCCAACAAGAAAGCAACGGCCGGCGCGGACGCGGCGGGAACGTTCGATGCCGATTACACCCTCGTCTACCATTTCGACGACGCGGCGGGCACGCCGGTCCATGACAAAACCGCCAATGCCAACAATGCCACGACACCGGCACCCGCGGTCGACGAGGGCGCGATCGTCGGCAAGGGCGCGCGCTTCACCGGCACCGGCGCGATCAGCGTGCCAGCAAGCACGTCGCTCGCAATCAAGGCCGGCGATCCGTTCACGTTCAGCGCATGGGTGAAATATGGCGCCCCGCAGGCGCGCGCGGCGCTCTATGCGCGTCACGACGGAGCCGGCTCGCTCGTCGTCGGCATCGACCAAGGCGCACCCTTCGTGGAAGTGAATGGCAGCGCCGTCCCCGTCAAGCTGACGTCGCCGCAGGCGCTGCGCACCGGCCAGTGGTCGCACGTCGCCGCGACCGCCGACGGAAAGACCGTCACTCTATATGTAAACGGACGCGCCGTTGCTTCGGGCCCCGGTGCACTTTCGGCACTCAATACGCCGACCGGCATAGGTGCCGACATTCAGGCGGGCAGCGGCAATGCCAGCTTTGCCGGCGGCATGGATGAGGTGCGGATTTCACGGATTGCGCGTTCGGCTGCCGTCGTCCTCGCCGATGCCGAGTCCCAAGGCCCGGCCAACAAGCTGGTCGTATTCGGTGCGGATGAAAAACAGTCGGGTCTGGGCTTCGGTCTTTTCGGCGTCATCGTAAAATCGGTGACGCTCGATGCCTGGGTGGTGATCGGCATTCTGGGAATTATGGCGGCGTTGTCCTGGGTCGTGATGTGGACCAAGGGCAGCTATATCGGCACCGTCGCCAAGGCGAACGATCGGTTTCTGGAATTTTACCGCCAACGCAGCGGCGACCCCTTCCTCATCGACCAAGACGTCAAAAGCAACGATCGGGAACGCAGGCGTCTTTCCAAGTCCTCGATCTATCGCATCTTCCACGCCGGTTCGTTGGAAATCCATCACCGCGCCGATAACGGCGGCCGCGTCACACTCGACGCGGAGGGAATAGAGGTCGTTCGCGCTTTGATGGACGCAACCCTGGTTCGCGAAAATCAGAAGCTGGCGCACAACATGGTGTTGCTGACCATCGCCATCGCGGGCGGTCCGTTTCTCGGACTGCTCGGCACGGTGGTTGGCGTGATGATCACCTTCGCCGCCATCGCTGTGGCAGGCGATGTGAACATCAATGCCATCGCGCCGGGTATCTCTGCCGCGCTTCTTGCAACGGTCGCGGGCCTCGCGGTCGCGATCCCGGCGCTGTTTGGCTACAACTATTTACTCACCCGCAGCAAGAACGTCACCGCGAACATGCAGGTGTTCGTCGACGAATTCATCGCGCGCGTCGCCGAAATCTATCGCGGCTCGCATGGCGCAGCGCATTAGGAGCGTCTCATGAAGGCCCAGGACGAAGACAAGGCTTACGACGACATCAACATCACCCCGATGCTCGATCTTGCCTATGTGCTTCTCGTCATTTTCATCATCATGACGACGGCGTCGGTGCAGGGCATCAAGGTCGAACTGCCCAAAGCGAGCGCGACGGTGAGTCTCTCCAAACCGCAAACGCAGGTCATTTCGGTCGCCAACAACGGCAACCTCTATCTGAATGCCTATCCCGTAACTTTAAGCGATCTCGAAAACCGCCTGAAGACGCAGAAATCGCTGACACCCGATTTCCCTGTCGTGCTGAAGGGCGACGCCGCCGTGCAGTACCAGAAGGTGATGGAGGTGCTCGATCTGCTGCGCCGCATTGACCTGCCCCACGTCGGTCTCGTCACCGGCAAGGCGCAGCAATAGGAGGCCCCAATGGACCTGGATGAAGTAGACGAGCGCGGCGGGTTGTCGAAAATCGCGCGGATTGCCGTCCCGGTTCTGGTGATCGGCGCGTTGGCCGGTGGCATGTGGTATCTGTTGCACACCACCGGCTCGGAGCGCCGGGAGGCGCCACCGCTGCCCACGCTGCAAGCCACCCTGCCGCCCCCTCCTCCACCACCCAAGGAAAAGCAGCCGGAGCCGGAAAAGAAAGTCATCCAAGAACAGAAAACGGAGACACCGCAGCCGAAGCAGATGGACGCACCCAAGCCGGTGACCATTAACGGCCCAGCGCAGGCGGGTAGCGATGCGTTCAACATCGGCGCCGGTGACGGCGGGGGGATGGCCGCGGCCGGTGGTTTTGGCGCGGAAAGCTACAGCCGCTATCTCACGTCCATCCTGCAAAATGCGATCGAGCAGAACGACAAGCTGAACCACCTGGCATTCAACGCTCAGGTCACCGCCTGGGTCGATGAAAGCCGGCACTTGCATGTGCGCCTTCTGCAATCGAGCGGCGATTCCAAGATCGACGACAACATCATCGCCGCAGCACAACAAATACCATCGTTGGATGAAGAGCCGCCGGCCGCACTCCAGTTCCGTCTGGCGATCCACAGCCGACGACCGGCCTGAACACACAAGAATTTTGCGTAGGGAATGAGAGGGGCATGCGTATGTTGAAGAGGACCAGGGCACCGCTAGCGAAGGTGCTGATGGCAAGCACAGTGGGCCTCAGCCTGCTTCACGCGACGCCTGTGCTGGCGCAGGGCTCAGATGCCGCCTCGCAGAACGTCACCATCAATCTGATCCGTTTGCTCGTGAAGCAGGGCGTGATCTCCCAGAAGGCGGCCGACGCTCTTCTCAGGGAGGCCGAGCAGGAAGCGGCACAGGCGAAGAAGGCCAAGCAGCAACCCGTGCAGACGGCTTCTGCGCCCTCGGTGGATACGCCCCCACCGGCCGGGACCGTTCGCGTCCCCTATGTGCCAGAGATCGTGAAAAACCAGATCCGCGATGAAGTGAAGAAAGAGGTTCTGCAGACGGCGCGCGAAGAGAACTGGGCTCAGCCCGAGATGCTGCCAGCCTGGACGAAACACTTCAAACTGTTCGCGGACTTCCGGTTCCGCGACGAGAACGACCTGTTCTCGTCGAAAAACGATCCAGGAATTATCGACTACGCGACGTTCAACGCCAACGGTCCGACCGACATCACGAGCTTCACAAATCCGAACGGCATTCCCTTCCTGAACACGACGGCGGACCGCCTCGACAGGCTTAGCGTTCGCGCGCGGCTGGGCGTCGATGCTACCATCACAGACGGCGTTCGATTCGGGTTGCGTCTCGCTTCAGGCGGCGACAACGGGCCGGTTTCGACAACTCAGCTTCTGGGCGGCGGATTCGGCAAGAAGGATTTCTGGCTCGATCAGGCTTACCTGAATATCAATCCTTCCCATTGGATCGACGCCAATGTGGGCCGCATGCCCAATCCCTTCGTTCATACCGATCTCGTTTACGATCCCGATCTTAATTTCGACGGCGCGGCCATCAGCACCGCGACCAAGCGCGATAATGCGAAGGGTATAAGCCTCTTCGCGACCGAAGGCATATTTCCCGTCGGCTACATCGGAAACAACTTTCCCGACCACGGGGTGGACACCAGCGGATTGCCTGTCGGCAAGCGCAACGATCACACCAAATGGCTGTGGGGTAATCAGATCGGCGTCAACTGGAACACCAGGAACTTCGACTGGCGTTTTGCAACGTCGTACTACGACTTCGCGAGCATTCAAGGACAACTCTCGACGCTCTGCCCCATCTATCTCGGCGCGAAGGAATGTTCGACGGACTATACGCGGCCGGCCTTCATGCAGAAGGGCAATACGCTGTTCCTCATTCGCCAGATCGCGGTTAATCCCAGCAATCCGAATCCCCAGCCCGCACCGCAGTTCGCGGGGCTTGCCTTCAAGTACAAGCTCATCAATGCGACCAGCGAGTTCACGATGCCGGTCGGCAAATACCAGCTTCTGTTCGACTTCGACTACGTCCACAACCTCGCCTATCACTGGACCGTCGCCTGCCGGTATGGGCTGCTATCTCCGCCGATCACGAACGTCGAAGGCGGCAACCTCAATGCTTGTGACGACCGAAAGGGCAACAGCGCTGTTCTGAAAAGCGGCCCGGACGGCTGGTACGTCACCACGACATTCGGTGATACCGAAACCCGGACACCGTGGGCCTGGAATGTGTCGGTGGGTTACAAGTACCTCGAACCCGATGCCGTTCCGGATGCCTTCACGGATAGCGACTTCCATCTTGGCGGCACCAATGCGCGTGGCTTCATTGTCGGCGGTTCGCTTGGACTTTTCGACAATACCTGGCTGACGGCGCGCTGGCTAAGTGCGAACGAAGTCTACGGACCGCCGATGGCCATCGATGTCGTGCAACTCGATCTCAACGCGGGGCTCTGACATGAAGGTGCGGTTCTTGTTGCCACTGCTTTTGGTCCCCGTTCTTGCGGGCGTCGCCTCGGCCCAATCGTCTGACGACGCCCTGCGCGAACGCCTGCGCCAGGTGACCTTGCAGCTTCGTCAGGTTCAGGACGATCAGGCGACCCTGCAGGCGCAGAAGACAGCGGCGGAACATGAGCGTGACGACGTGAAGAAGCAGCTTGCGGCCGCGCAGGCGGAACTCGCGCGCACCAAGCACGAAGGAACGCGCGTGGCGGCGGTCCAGCAGGACCTTGCAAAGACCAAGGATGCGTTGGCGCAAGCAACAAGCAGTGCACAGCAAAGCGACGCCGAGCGCCAGAAGCTTCAAACCAATGTCACAAATACCACTACGCTGCTTCAAGCTTGCGAAAGCAAGAATGCCGAATTGCGGAAAGTGGGGCATGAGATTCTCGATGCCTACGGCCAGTTTGATTTCGGTGATGCGCTGGGCGCGAACGAGCCGTTTATCCAGCAGCACCGTGTCGAACTCGAGAATCAGGTGCAAACCTTCGGCGATCGCATCGATAGTGGGCAATTCGACCCGCGTTCGATTCGTCCAGCCGCGCCAGCACCTTCTGCTCCTGACAAACCTGCGGGAACCAATCCATGAAGGCGACCAGACCGCACGCGTCGATCACAGGACAATCCAAAACGCGGCTGAAGACCCAGCTGCTGCGTAGCACCAGCGTCATCGCGATGGTAACGGTGCTAGGGACCGCGCACACGCATGCGCAAACGCTCTCCGTTCTGCATGCGGCGCAGGCATCTGCCAATGCCGTCGTCGCAACGCGATATCCAAATGGCATGCCCGCGCAGCAGCCGGGCGGTAAGAATGGATCGAATTCCGCGGGCATGGCCGGCGCCCAGTTTCGGGCTTTGCAATACGTCCAGCGCGTCAACCAAGCCGTCGATATGGGCATGCAGGCGCAGCAAGCAGCGCGTGCCGCGGCGGCCGCGATGGAGCCCAACGTTCCGGACGGTCTTGCGCCCGGCGGTCTCGAGCCGGTTCCCAATCCCGTTCCCGCGGCCGACGATCCGACAGGACTGAATACATGGGAAGGCGCGGAGAAGCCGACCCAGACAACAGACAGCAAGGGCGGGGTTCAGGTCACGGTCCATCAAACCGAATCCCGCGCCATCCTGTCCTGGGACACCTTCAATGTCGGCCAGAAGACCACCCTCACCTTCGACCAATCTCAGAACGGGACCGATCAGCAAAGCTGGGTGGTGCTCAACCGGGTTGTAGGACAGCTCGATCCCAGCACGGGTCTGCGCAATCCATATCTCACACCGGCGCCGAGCCAGATTCTCGGATCGATCAAGGCACCCGGCACGGTTCTGATCCTCAATCAGAACGGCGTCATTTTCGGCGGCACGTCGCAGGTCAACACCGGTTCGCTGATCGCCACCAGCCTGGAAATCGGCCGCGCGGTCGATCCCAACAATGGCCCGCTTTCGATCAAGCAGCGCAACGACGAGTTCCTGACATTCGGCTTCCTGGGATTCACCGATCAGGCAGCGAGCGACCAGCTCCCCGGCGCGTTCACTTTCTCTGCACAGGAATACAAGGACAGCGCAGGCAATGTGCAGTTCGACCCGCTGCTGGAAGGAACTATCGACGTCCAGGCCGGGGCACAGGTCACGTCCACAGATCAAGGCTTCATTCTTCTCACCGGCCCAAAGGTCATCAACTCGGGCACGCTGACCGCGTCCAGAGGCCAGGTCAGCCTGCAATCCGGCCGCGATCTCAAGCTTGTACGCTCAACGGGTGCTGCGGGCAGCAACACGCCGGATGTGCGCGGTTTTACAGTGTCGTCGTCGCAGCCGGGAGGATGTGCCGCCACGAGCCAATGCGATTATGTGGAGAACACAGCGGAAGGCATTATCAATTCATCCGAAGGCTATCTCTCGCTTGGCTCCACGCTGGATGGTGCCGTTATTGAGCAGGGCCTGCTCGAAGCCAGCACCAGCGTTTCGCGCAATGGCTTCATCCAGCTTACGGGCGGCGACATTCAGATCGCGCAGAACGCCACCCTGGCCATCACGCCTTTCGACAGCAAGGAGACCACCCCGCAGGACCCGACCTCGCTTCAGGATTTCAAGCCGTCGCGCATCAGCATCGGAACGGAATTCTCACGCGTAGAAATCGATCAGAATGCGATGCTCTATGCGCCGAGCGGAAACGTAGACATCGGCGCCGCCGCGGGCGCCGTTGGCGATACCGATGCGCTCAATCCAGGCGATTCCCGTATCTTCATCGACAGCGGCGCCGTCATCGACGTCGCCGGGCTAACCGACGTGCTTATTCCGGCATCGCGCAATGCGATCCTGATCGATCCGGTTAAGGGTAACGAGCTTCGCGACGATCCGAACTACCGCGACAGCTTCCTCAACGGCGCCGCATTGTACGTCGACCCGCGCTTGTCGGGCGTCAATGAGAATGGCGTCGAATGGGTTGGTTCACCGCTAGTCGACGCCAAGAGCTTTGCGGAACAGGTCGGCGTCACGGTTCAGGAGCTGATGACGCGCGGCGGCCATGTTGCGCTGGGCGTACAAAGCTATGCACCGGGAACAGATGTCACCTTGGCGCCCGACATCACCGTCAAGACCGGCGCTACGATCGATATCTCGGGCGGCTGGGTAACGTATGAGGGCGGCTTCGTCCGGACCTCGCAGCTTATCAGCGTGGCCGGCGGATTGGTCGACGTCGGCAATGCCGACATCAACGGAGACTATGTAGGCCTTTATGGCGGCTACACGGAATCGCAGTCGCGCTGGGGTGTGAGCCAAACCTGGGGCAGCCTTCTGCTGCAGGGCGGGCACTACGAGAGCACCTACACGGAGGGACGCGATGCGGGCAGCCTGACGCTGAAGGGCTCGACCGTCGTCCTCGACGGCACGGTGTTCGGAAATGCCTATGCGGGACCGCGACAGATCGTCAATGCCGCGGAAGGAACCGCGGCCTCGAGCATCTTTGGTGACAACCGGCATCTGCAAGGCGCGCCTTCGCAGCTACCATCCGGCGGGTTCCTGTTTGTCCAAGCATTGAGTTCGAACTCCACCAACGGCCCCAATCTGATCGGCGGTGGCGATATCGAACTCGTATCGCAGGCCAATTACCATCCCGTCGCTCAGTCTCTCGCCTACGGGCAATCGGTCTCCATCGACGCGAACGGCAACCTTGTTGTGCCGGTGCGCGATCCAAACTCCCTGCTCCCGACCGAGCGGCAGGATACGATCAGCCTTTCCGCCGATGCGCTGTCTTCGATGGGATTGAGCGCCGTGTCGCTCATGACCAGTGGCAAGATCACGGTCGATGCGGACACCAATCTCGCCCTCAACCCCGGTGGTGCATTCGAAGCGGTCGCCGGTCGTACCGTGACCATCGACGGGGGCATCACCGTTCCGTCTGGCATCATCCAAGTCCAGACGCTCAACGCAGGCGTTGGTTCGGTTTTCGACTTCGATCAGCAGGAAGCCCTGGGACCTGGCAGCTTTGACATCGTCGTCAACGGTACACTCTCGACCAAGGGCCTTTGGACCAACGACTTCGGCGCGACGTCCGACCAGTTGCAAGGCAGCGCCTACACCAATGGCGGGTCCGTTGTTTTGATCGGTGCCGCGCGGCAGACCCTGTATCAGGAAACAGCAACCGACGATGAAACAGAAAACGGAACCGCTCCCAAGACCAATGTCGACATAAGCGGAAGCATTCTTCTCAACCAAGGTTCGCTGATCGACGTATCTGCCGGCGGATATGTGACTGAAAATGGCACGCTCAATCTCACCGCGCAGGGTGGCAATGTCAGTCTGATCGAACAGACCGCCTATTTCCAGCTGGGCGACGACACCGCGGACGGCGTCAAGGCTGGCGGCTTCTCCGCGTTCCGTGACAGCCAAAATTTTGTTCTTGGGGTCCCGGTTGTCGAGGTAAACCCCTCCGAAGTGACGGCGCGCGTGACGCTCGATGGGACGATCCGCGCCGATGGTTTCAGCGGCGGCGGCACCTTCACGCTCTTCACACCGGAGATCAGTTTTGGCGACGGCACGGCGACGACCGGAACAGAACTGCCGCTCGACTTCTTCTCCAAATCCGGCTTCGCGAATTTCAACATCACATCGTACAAGACCGATCTCGAAGCCAACACGTTCAACAACAATCTCGGTGGCTATAACGCGGTTCTGGCGACACAAGTTCTAACCGTCGGACAAGGCGAGACACTTGTCCTCTCGCAGTCGATGTTCAGCCCGGTCCTGGATGCCACCCAGGAAACAGCCCTGCGCAATCTGCAAAGCGGCGGAGACGTCTACACGGTTCTGACGCCTTCGGCCCCCACGGATGCGTGGGACCAGCGCGCCGTCAACCTGACGCTCGGCGGACTCGTCGAACTCGACGTTGCGCAAGGCGGAAAAATCGTAGGCGCGCCCGGAACTAGCCTGACGGTTGGACAACTCTACAATCAGGGCACCATCCGCCTGCCCGGCGGAACGATCACGCAGTCGGAAGTTCTGCCGCAGCTATACACGCAGAGCAGCACCGCCGCGGTCCACAGCCTGTCGGATGCCTTCAGCGAGCAGCCCGACGGCACGATCAACGAAAACGATCCAAGCAAATACAATCCCGCTCTGACGAATGCGCAATTGGCATCGCAGGATCCCATTTATCTCCTAGGCAACCTTGGAGCCAAGGACGGCATCGTCCTCGCCACGGGAAGCCTGACCGACCTCTCGGGCGAGAGTGTCGTCAATCCGCGCGCCACCGGGACTGCTCCGGGCGGCACGTTCCGCGACGGCCGCGTGATGGCCGGTGGAACGCTGCAAACCGCAGCAAGCTTTGTCACAACCACGGCACTTTTCGACACGCCTATTGGCACTTCGGATTATGCCATCCTGAATCCGACGACGGTCGTCGCGTCCGACCAGTTGACGGCCGAGGCCGGCTCGAGGATCAATCTTGCCGGCGCATCAGACACGTTCGACCGGCTCGGTGCGGACGGCAAATATGTCCCGACACCGGAATGGAGCGACGCCGGTACTCTTGTATTGGGCAACGGCGGAACGCTGACTGGCGCGCTCATCGACGCGCATGGCGGCGCCCCCAAGGCGCTCGGCGGCACGTTGGTCGTGCTCGACCCGGTTCTCTATCAGGACGATCCCGATAGCCCGAGGGCCAATGCGATCTCCTCTGCTATGGTCGAAGCAGCGGGCTTCGACACTTTCGTCGCGGAAGGCAGCCTCAGCTCCGTTGGCAACGTCACGCTCGATCTCGGGCGCGGCTTCTTCCTGGTATCGCGCCCCTACGATGGGCAGGCCAATCTGGGTGACACCGCGACGAGAGACACCTTTGCGCCGGTCGTAAGTTCGGGCGGTGTGCTGGAGATCGATGCGCCCTATATTCATTTCGCAAGCGACATCCAGAACGTTTCGACGCCTTACGTCGGCACGACCGGGACGAACAGCGCCATCTTCAAAGCCAATGAAATCGATATCAGCGGCGCGCTGCTGTTCGATCAATCGGTGGCAAATGTGGAGCTGCACGCGACGGGCGATGTGCGCCTGAGCGGCGTGGAACCGTGGCAGCAGATCTTCAATCAGGGCGCGGAGACCGTTTCCAACTCGCTGCTGGGACAACTGGCCGTGAATGGCAACCTGTCCATCACTGCAGGACAGGTATATCCGACCACAGGTTCGACTTTCTATGTCACGTCGTCGGCGGCGGACGGGACAATCACCTTCGCCCGCTCCAGCGACGTAACACCACCGACACCCTACTCCGCCGGTGGAAATCTGCTGATCCAGGCCGCCAATATCGTGCAGGGGGGCGTCGTTCGCGTCCCCATCGGTAGTCTGACCATCGGCGCCAGCGATCCCTTCACAATCATGACCGGCAGCACGCCGGTTACCTTTGCGCCTGCCACCACATCGCTCGACGTCACGTCTGGCAGCGTCACCTCGGTGTCGGCAGACGGAATGGTCATTCCGTACGGAACCACGACCGACCAGATCGAGTGGTTCTTCGCAGCGACCGGCGCGGATGAGCTCAAGGCGCCGCCGAAGGCGGTGCTCACTATGGGCGGCGCGAATGTGAACGTCGATAGCGGATCCACGGTCGACATCAGTGGTGGCGGCGATCTCTACGCGTACGAATTCATATCGGGTACCGGCGGCTCACATGACGTGCTCGATCGCCTTAACAACGACCCGTTCTCCAGCAGCAATGACTTTCAGTACCCCGACGGGCGGCAGGTCTACGCAATCGTGCCGAGCATCTCGAACACGCAGGCGGCGGCTTTCGACCCCATCTATTCGGCGCAATACGGCGACCTCTATTCATCCTCCTCGGCGGGAAAGCAGGTCTATCTGAGCAATGTGCCGGGTCTTTCTCCGGGCTGGTACACGCTATTGCCGGCAAAATACGCAACGCTCCCGGGCGGCATCCGCATCGTGGAAAATACCGGTGCTAGCAACATCATCCCGGGTCAATCAGCCACCTTGATGGATGGCAGTTACATCGTGTCGGGCTATTACGGGACAGCAGGCACAGGCGATCAGGAATCTGAACTCCGTTCGTTTACAGTTCAGACCCAGTCGGTCTTCGACAAATATTCGAACATCGCGCTCACTTCGGCGAATTTGAAATTCGCGGCACTGGCCGCGCACAATGGTCAGGTCGTCCCACAACTGCCCATCGATGCGGGCCGGCTTGTTCTCGCACCGAGCGACACGCTGACGATCGACACGACGTTGACCACGACACCCGGCAAGGGAGGCCGCGGCGCGGAGGTCGACATCAGCGGTTCGACATTCGACATCGTCTCGACGCCTCCCGCGGATATACCCGAGGGGACGATCGTATTGACGGCCGACGAGCTCACCAATCTGAACGCAGCAAGCCTTCTCATTGGCGGCGTCCGTACCGATAACGCCGACGGCACGACCAGCCTTGCGATCACGGCGAGCTCGATCCTCGTCGAAAACGACAGCGCCCACCCGCTGACGGCTCCCGAGGTGATCCTCGCCGTCGATGGAGCCAATGCAGGAATCACGCTTGCCGACGGCGCGACGATCCTCGCCACGGGAAGCGTGACCGACACGCGTAGCGGCGACTACATCGTCGACGGTTCGCAAGACAATGCCGTTCTGCGGGTGTCGGCGGGTCCAGAGCGGGAGGTCACGCGCAGCAATTTCAGCTCGGATGCGACAAGCGGAATGCTTTCGGTCGGCGCGGCCGACCTCGAAGGCGCTTCCGTGCTTCTGGACTCGAGCGGCAATCTCACGGTGTCGTCCGACGCGACGATCAAGACAGATGCGCTGTCGCTGGGAGCCGGCGAGGTTGCGTTCACGGACAATGGTCACGGACTGTCCGGGCTCGTGATCACATCTGCGCTTGAAGCATTGTTCTCCCAGGCCCAGGATCTCACGATCCGCACCCCCGGAACGATTTCGTTTTCTTCGGGCACCTACAATTTCAACAATCTCACGCTCGACGCGCCAGGCCTCGCGTTGCTCGACGGCAATTCCGTCACGCTTGACGCGGACAAGCTTACCCTTGCCAACCATCAGGCTGCGGCAGGTGCGTGCGGTAGCGCGGGGGCCCTGGCGTGCGGTGGTGGCGATCTTGCGATCAACGCCTCGGAAATCGATTTCAGCGACGGGACGCTCCGGACATTCGGTTTCGGCGGCAGCACGACGCTTGCGGCAACGACGGGCATCTTCGCGGAAGGTACCGCGACCTTCGATGCCGGACCGGCAGCGCTCAATCTCCAGACACCCTTCATCGGTGATCGGGCGCTGACACTGCCGATTGGCACGAGCGCCGTGATACCGGATTTGTCCTTTGTTTCGACAGGCGCAGTTACGGTTTCCAATCCCGGCAATACGGCTCCCGGTCAGTTTGACGGCACGCCAGGCGCTTCGCTTTCCATCGCTGGAAAGACCGTGGCGATTTCCGGAACCACACTCCGGGCCACAGCGGGCACCCTTAACATCCAATCCGCGACCTATATTGCCGTTGAGGACGGGGCGGTGCTCAGCACGCCTGGCTATGCAAAGAACTTCGGCGATTCCGCCGATCCCTACATTGTGTACGCACCCGGCGGCCTCGTGCACCTGACGGCGCTCGATGGCGATATCGATCTTCAATCGGGCTCGGTCGTATCGGTGGGCGGGGGCGCCGGTAACGCAGGCACCATCGAATTGTCGGCCGCGCAAGGCAATGTTGCGTTCAATGGAACGCTCGATGCTCAAGCGCCCGGCGGTGGCGGCTCCTTCGTGCTCGACCAGAAAGGCGCGTTCAATCTCTCAAATTTCGGATCGATGTTCGGCGACCAGTTCGACGGCACGATTGCGATCCGCACGGGTACTGGCGATCTTACGCTCGCATCAGGCAAAACACTGACAGCGGAAAACGTTCTGCTCACCGCCGACGGAGGCTTGATCCACATCGCCGGAACGATCGACGTTTCGGGCGTAAACGGCGGGACCGTCAATCTCTTCGGCCTCGATGGCGTCACCCTGGAATCCGGATCGGTCATCGACGCACAAGCCGAGGGATATGGCCTGCACGACACGCGCCAGGCGCACGGTGGCACCGTCCAGATCGGAACTGATGACACCGGCGTGATCTTGGTGAAATCGGGAGCAACCATTGACGTCTCTGCCCTGCAGCAGGGTGACCGGATGGTTCCGATCGTCCGAAACGGCAAGACCTACTATATCTACGCACCCGCCGATGTGGGCGGATCGGTTCAGTTCCGCGCCCCCGTCATCGACGGCAACAATGGCGAGACCGTCAACGTCTTCTTTGATGGTACAGTCAAGGGCGCCAGCGAGATCGTACTGCAGGGCTTCGAGCGGTTCGACCTCGCAAAAATCGCCGCGGATCCGAACTTCGTCGGCGTGACGATCAACGATTCCGGCCAAGCCGTCCTCGACGTCGGCGCTGAGTCAGGCCAAGGCCAGTCGAATTTCCTGGCCGATTACGCCAACGGCACGCTCGTGCAGTTCGTGCAGGATTTCGATATCTCTGCGGCAAACGGGCAACTCGGCTCGCTCACATCCTCTGCCGTATTCCATGAGCGCCCGGGCATGGAGCTCGATTACTCCGGTGACATCGTTCTATCTTCCAACTGGAATCTCGGCGCGGGTGTTG
>Ga0157369_10003525_pt1 | contig 18596 bp, 16 predicted proteins | sample C25metaG_FD_113461 | JGI IMG/M metagenome (GOLD analysis project Ga0157369, IMG submission 113461) | Corn rhizosphere microbial communities from Kellogg Biological Station, Michigan, USA - C2-5 metaG | ecosystem: Host-associated > Plants > Roots > Rhizosphere > Soil | place: USA: Michigan... | reverse complement strand
TTCGCGGCTTTGGACGAGGTCGGCGAGTCCGCTACAATGGCACGTTTTTTCATCAGCAAGATGCTTCGTCATCGCCAGCGACCCCGCGCGCGCAGGTGACGCGGCACGCATCCCTTGGAGCCCGAGTTCATGACCCGTACCTGGCGCTATGCTCTCATTGCCGCGACCACCGTGATTTCCGCCACTGCGCTCGCGCAGGAAGCGGCACCACCGAGCGCGGCGGCGCCGGATCTTGCGAAGGCCAAGCAGATCGCCACCCAGGTATGCGCGGCATGCCATGGCGCGGACGGCAACAGCGTATCGCCGGCGAATCCGAGTCTTGCAGGACAGGGAGCCGACTATATCACCCTGCAATTGATGCACTTCAAGGCTGGCGTGCGCGTGAATCCGACGATGCAGGCGATGGCGGCGACGCTCTCGGAAGCCGACATGATGAGCCTCGGCGCGTACTTCTCGCAGCAGAAGCCGAAGGGCCTCGCCGCGAAGGATCCTGCGCTCGTGAAAACTGGACAGCGGCTGTGGCGCGGCGGCGATTCGACCACCGACGTGCCCGCCTGCGCCGGCTGCCACTCGCCCACCGGCGTCGGCATTCCGAAGAACTACCCGCGGCTCGCGAGCCAGTACGCCGACTACGTGTACGCGCAACTCAAGGCGTTCAAGTCGGGCGCGCGCGGCGCCGACGCTGGCGGGAAGGACGTCAATGGCCGCGTGATGACGGCGATCGCCGGCAACATGTCCGACGAGCAGATGAAGGCGGTCGCCGATTACGCGATGGGGCTGCGATAGTCGGCGACCCGACCCCCTTGCCCTTCGGTCTTGCCCGGCGTTTCAGCTCCCCACCGGCGCGCACATGATGACGGCGTCGGGTCCATAACCTTCCGGTATCCACGTCGCGGGATCGGCGCGCATCGCATCGCGCACCGCGTGGTCGATCGTGTAGCGATGGTTGGTCGTGCGCTGATTGAAGAAGCGCCACACCGGCTGCGTTCCGCTCGCACATGCGCCGCTCACCGGATCGGGCAATGCGATGTAGAACACGTTCCCGCTTTCGTACGTCCATCCCGGATACGTGTCCGGATGGTCGATCACCGCCTGGCATTCGTCGGGACTCGCCGAGTAGAAGTGCGAGTCGCCGAAGCCCGGCGTGCGATAGAACCTGCACACGGGATTCGTGCCGGCGGCGGGGTTCTGATACGACAGGAAGCGTAATCCCGTCCGCTCCCATCCCGGGTGCGTTCCCGCGTCGAGATCGTTGATTTCCGCCGGGCTGATCGTCAGGAAGTAGTGGTCGAGCGCGCGGTTGTAGTACTCGACCGCGACCGCCGTGCCGTCCGTGCCGGACGAGCCGGGCGTCAGGAACTGGCGCGTCAGCGGCAGCATCGTGTCGATGCGCGAATATTCGTCGGTGCCCGCGATGCTCTGGCACGATGCATCACCGCGCCACAAGCCACCGCGCAACTCGTAGAAGCCGCCCGCGTTGAACGTGAGCAGGCCCGCGCCGCTCGAGCCCGGCTCGGTCGTGCCCTGCGTGTACTGGACCTGCGCGTAACTCGAGCCGTTCGGGTAGAACTGATAGCCTAACGCGATGCCCTGGCTCCATTTCTTGAGGTCGCCCTCGGGATGGTGCAGCACGAACACCGTCGCCAGCGACGGGACCGGCTCGGCGCGCCACGCCGAGAACTTCACGCCCGGCGGCGGCGGCGCATCGAGGCGCACCAGCGACCAATCGTAGTCGGGGCTGCGCGCAAGCATCGTCGCGCCGGCCGCCTGCTGCACGTAGGCGGGCACCGCCGTGCTGCCGCACGCGACGGCATCGAAGAACCAATACGTGTTCAGCGTGCGCGCGGCCAACGCCGAATCCAGGCAGTGATTCGCCGAAAAGAAGTACGGCGTGTTGCTCGACAGCGAATCGTTCAACAGCTGCCCGGTGCAAAGGTAAGTGAAGCCGTCGTCGTGCATGAACTCGATCGCCGCGACGGCTTTCGCGCTGTCGGCGAGCGCGGCCGACGGCTTGACGCATGCGACGTCGATTTCGCAGCCGCCCGCCGTGCCGATGTCCTCGACGGCCTTCGCGTCCAATTTGTTGATCGACCCGGGGGCCACGACCTGATGCGAAACGCGCGCGATCGTGAACGGCACGTCGGGCACGCTGCTGCCCGCGTCGACGTGGATCTCCAGCGTCGCGGTATCGCCGTCGAGCACCGGCGACCAGAAGACGCCGAACCGCTGCGTATCGCTCGCCGCCTTGTTCGCGGGAATCGGCCCGAACACTTGTGCATCTGCCCCGTTGCCCGAGAAGCGCAGCGTGATGCCCGGATCGAGCGGCGGCAACTGCAGCGCCACGCGAAGCGCACGTGCGCCCGGCGACACGATGTCGATCCTCGCCGCGCGGCTGCCGTCGGCAAGGGACTGCCAGTTCAATCCGGTCAGCGGCAACGCCGAGCCGCCTGCCGGAACGTCACGCGGAAACGCAATCGCGAGCGGACCCTTGAGCGTGCCGGATTTGGCGCCGCTCGATGCCCGCGCCGCATTGCGCGCGCTGAGCAGCGCCCGCTCGCCCGGTGCGACCGCGGGCAGCGCGATGCGCACACCGGGCGCGCCAGGCGCCAGCAGGAACCGCGCGGGCGCCGCCTTTCCGGCGCCGCGCGGATGATAGTCGGCGGGCGGCACCGCCTTCACCGGCACGTCGCCGAATGCAGGCAGCGCCCATGCGAAGACCACGGCAGCGAGCGCGGCGCGGATGCGCGCACGCGAGGAAACAATCGTCATTCGACACTCCCTGGGAGATTCACGCGTCGCCGGAAGGCGACGCCGGATGCAAGCGATTGCCGCGCCTTGCCTTGCAAATGCCGAGCCACCGGCCGACGAGCCGTCAGTGGACCGGCTGCGTGCACGCCGGTTCCGGCGGCGAATGCAGGCATTCGTGTAACAGGGTTTGCCAGTCGCGCAGCGCAAAGCCGAACACGCGCGCAAAACGGGTTGCATCGAGCACGCCGTAGCGGGGACGACGCGCCGGCGTTGGATAGTCGGCCGTGGTGATCGGCGTTACCCGCACGTCGCGATTTTCCTCGAGGATCGCGCGCGCGAAGCCGTACCATGTCGTGGCGCCCTGTGCACTGAGATGGTAAAGGCCGGCGCATTCGACCAGATGCCCGACGCCCTGGCCGACGAGCCGCGTCGTCGCCTGGGCGAGCGAGCGGGTCCAGTTCGGCACACCCGTCTGGTCGTCGACGACGCGCAACTCGCGCTGGCGGGTCGCGAGCCTTTGCATCGCCACGAGGAAATTCTGACCATGCCGCGCGTACACCCAGCTGGTACGCAACGTGAGCGCGGCCGCACCCGACGCCGCGATGGCGCGTTCACCGGCGAGCTTGCTCTGCCCGTACGCGTTGACCGGGTGCACGGGCGCGGATTCGTCGTAAGGCGTCGTTCGTTCGCCGTCGAACACGTAATCGGTCGAATAGTGAATGAGCAGCGCATTCGCGCGCCTGGCCTCCTCGGCGAGCACGCCGGGTGCATGCGCGTTGACGGCGAACGCCGCTTCGCGATCGGTCTCCGCCCGGTCGACCGCCGTGTAGGCCGCGGCGTTGACGATCACGCGCGGCGCGATGGCGCGCACGCGCGCGGCGATCGCCGCGGGATCGGCGAGATCGAGCATGGCTCGATCGCACGCGACGACGTTGCCGACGGCCGGCAGCGCCGCTGCGAGTTCGCGGCCAAGCTGGCCCGCGGCGCCGGTCAGGAGGATGGTGGGGTGCGCGCTCGCCATCCGATCACGCGACACGTTCGCCGCATGCAGCGTCCGGCAGCGAAAGCGCCACGCGCGGCGCGAACCCGGCTGCCGAACGCGTCGCCATCGGCAAGGTGACGTCAGTCATACGTGTCGGCATCAGCGAGCGGCACGCCCGCGGCATCCTTCGGCGCGAGCGTCGGCACGATCCCTTCGGGCCACGCGATGCCGAGCGCCGGATCGTTCCAGCGCAACGTGCGTTCGTGCGCCGGGTACCAGTAGTCGGTCGTCTTGTAGACAAACTCCGCGGCGTCGGACAGCACGAGGAAGCCGTGCGCGAATCCGGGCGGAACGAACAGCATGCGCCGGTTCGCGGCGGACAGGCGCACGCCGACGTGCCGGCCGAATCGCGGCGAGGAGCGGCGCAGGTCCACCGCGACGTCGTGCACTTCCCCGGCGACGACGCGCACGAGCTTGCCCTGCGCATGCTCGATCTGATAGTGCAGCCCGCGCAGCACGCCGTGGCGCGAGCGCGAGTGGTTGTCCTGCACGAAATCGGCGTCGATGCCCGCGTCGGCGAACGCCTTGCGGTTGTAGCTTTCGAAGAAGAAGCCGCGCGCATCCTCGAACACCGTGGGCTCGATCAGCAGCACGTCGGGCAACGACGTCGGCAGGACCCGCATCAGCGCAGCGGCGGTTCTTCGAGGAGCCGCAGCAGGTAGCGGCCATAGCCGTTCTTCGCCATCGACGCGCCGAGCTTCTCGAGTTGCGCGGCGTCGATGTAGTGCATCCGATAGGCGATCTCCTCGGGGCAGGCGATCTTCAGGCCCTGCCGCCGCTCGATCGTCTCGATGTACTGCGACGCTTCGAGCAGCGATCCATGCGTGCCGGTGTCGAGCCAGGCCATGCCGCGGCCCATCACTTCGCATGCGAGCTCGCCCCACTCGAGGTAGCGGCGATTGACGTCGGTGATCTCGAGCTCGCCCCGCGGGGACGGCGCGAGCGCGGCGGCAACGTCGAGCACCCGATTGTCGTAGAAGTAGAGACCGGTGACCGCGTAACGCGACTTCGGCGCGCGGGGCTTTTCCTCGAGGCTTCGCACGCGGCCCGCGGCATCGAGCTCGGCGACGCCGTAGCGCTCGGGATCGGCCACCGGATACGCGAAGATCGTCGCGCCCGATGCGCTCGCGTTCGCGCGCTCGAGCTGCGGCTGCAGGTCGTGACCATAGAAAATGTTGTCGCCGAGCACGAGCGCCGACGCGTCGCGTCCGACGAAATCGCGGCCGATGACGAACGCCTGCGCGAGGCCGTCGGGCGACGGCTGCACCGCGTACGAGATGGCGAGGCCGAAGCGACTGCCGTCGCCGAGCAGTTGCGCGAAGCGCGGCGTGTCCTCCGGCGTGGAGATCAGCAGGATTTCCCGGATGCCGGCGAGCATCAGCGTCGACAGCGGGTAATAGATCATCGGCTTGTCGTACACGGGCAGCAGCTGCTTCGATACGACCTGCGTCACCGGATAGAGTCGCGTGCCCGAGCCACCGGCGAGGATGATGCCCTTGCGGTGCGTGGGGGCCCCCGACGCTTGCGGCGGTTCGGACGAACTTCGCGCTTCGCGCTCAGGCGCTCGCCCCCGGGGCGGCCCGTCGGGCTCGCGCGCCGCGCTGCCCTTCGCGGGGGCGGAATTCCCGCCTCGGGGGGATCTGTCGGCGCTCATGCCGTTGCTCGCTGCGTTGCGCGGCTACGCATACTGCAGGTCCACCCACTGCCGGTACTCGGCGTTCTGCACGCTCGCGAGCCAGTCGCCGTTCTCGAGATACCAGTCGACGGTTCGCCGCATGCCCGACTCGAAGGTCTCGACCGGTGTCCAGCCGAGTTCCCGGCGGATCTTCGACGCGTCGATCGCATAGCGGCGGTCGTGTCCGGGACGATCCTTGACGAACGTGACGAGCCGCTCGCAATCGACGCCGGGCCGGTGCGCCTGCACGAGCCGGCAGATCGTGCGCACGACGTCGATGTTCGCCATCTCCGCATGGCCGCCGACGTTGTACGTCTCGCCCGGCCGGCCCTGCTCGAGCACGGTGCGGATCGCACGCACGTGATCGCCGACGTAGAGCCAGTCGCGCACGTTCCCGCCGTCGCCGTACACCGGCAGCGGCGCGCCGGCGAGCGCGTTGACGATCATCAACGGGATGAGCTTTTCCGGAAACTGCCGCGGCCCGTAGTTGTTCGAGCAGTTCGTCGTCAGCGTCGGCAGCCCGTACGTATGGTGGTAGGCGCGCACCAGGTGGTCGGACGATGCCTTCGACGCCGCGTACGGACTGTTCGGCGCGAACGGGGTCGTTTCCGAGAACGGTGGATCGCCGGGGCCGAGCGACCCGTACACCTCGTCCGTCGATACGTGCAGGAAGCGGAACGCGGCGCGCTCGTCGGCGGCGAGCCCGCTCCACCACGCGCGCACGCAGTCGAGCAGCGTGAACGTGCCGACGACGTTGGTCTCGATGAATGCCGCCGGCCCGTGGATCGAGCGGTCGACGTGCGTCTCGGCGGCGAAATTCACGATGGCGCGCGGACGATGCTGCTCGAGCAGCATGCGCACGAGGCCGGCATCGCCGATGTCGCCGCGGACGAACACGTGCCGCGGGTCCGCCGCGCGCGAGGCGAAGCTGCGCAGGTTCCCCGCGTACGTCAGCTTGTCGAGATCGACGAGCGGCTCGGCCGCCTGCGCGAGCCAGTCGAGAACGAAATTCGCGCCGATGAAGCCGGCGCCACCGGTAACCAGAATCATAGGGGGCTCGCGTTCAGCGCGGCGAGTTTATCACCGGGGGGTGGTGAGGTCCCCGCCGACGCTCGCGGCTTGGGGCGGCCCGGCGCCGCTCACGGTCCCCCACGCTTGCGCCTATCGCCGCTGCGCTTCCCCCGGAGGCGGCGCCGCTCGGCCGTAATACGCGCGGTACCAGTCGACGAACCGGGCGAGTCCCACGTCGAGCGGCGTCTGCGGAGAAAATCCGGTGGCCCGCGCCAGCCGCTCGATCGATGCGTAGGTCGCGCGGACGTCGCCGGGCTGCATCGGGCGATCGTGACGGATCGCGGCTCGACCGAGCAGGCGTTCGAGCGTCGCGATGAAGCGATCGAGCTCGACCGCCTCGTGGTTGCCGATGTTGTAGATCGCGTACGGCGCGTCGTCGCCATCGGGGATCGGCGGCCGCGCGAGAATGCGCACGACGCCCTCGACGATGTCGTCGACGTACGTGAAATCGCGCTGCATGCGGCCGGCGTTGAACACGTCGATCGGACGTCCTTCGACGATGGCCTTCGCGAAGACCATCGGCGCCTGGTCGGGCCGGCCCCAGGGTCCGTACACGGTGAAGAAGCGCAGTCCCGTCGTGGGCAGCCGGTACAGATGGCTGTAGCTGTGCGCCATCAACTCGTTCGCCTTCTTCGTCGCCGCGTAAAGGCTCACCGGATGGTCGACCGGCTGGTCCTCCGAAAACGGCAGCACGTGGTTGGCGCCGTACACCGACGACGACGACGCATAGACCAGATGCTCGACGCCGCCGCGGCGGCAGCCTTCGAGCACGTTGCCGAAGGCCACCAGGTTGTTGCGGACGTACGCTTCCGGATGTTCGATCGAGTAGCGCACGCCCGGCTGCGCCGCCAGATGCACGACCGCGCCGAAGCCGCGCGCGAACAGCGTCGCCGACGCCGCCGCATGCGCGAGATCGACGCGCTCGAATGCAAAATGGCCGACGCCGCGCAACTGGTCGACGCGCGCGTGCTTCAGCGCGACGTCGTAATAGGCGTCGAAGCTGTCGACGCCGGTGACGCTCGCGCCGGCGTCGAGCAACGCCCGCGCGACGTGCATGCCGATGAATCCGGCGGCGCCCGTGACGAGCACGCGCTGCCCGTCGAAACGCGCACGCGTGCCGGCGGCGACGCTCACGAGCCGCGCCCGGCGCGCTCGAGCGCGCGCAGCTTCGCATGCTTGAGGAAGCTCGCGAACGCGCCGATCGCGATGTGCGCGAAGCCCGCGGTACCGTCGAGGAAACCGAGCTTCAGCACGTAGAACCGCAGGAAGCGCGCGATCGGTGCGAGCGTCATCGACACGGCCGAGCTGCGCTGGCCGCGCGCATGCAATGCGTCGGCCTGCAGCGTCGTGTAGCGGTTCTGCTTCGCGACGTAACGCTCGAGCGATTCGGCCGATGCATGCATCAGGTCGCCGTCGAGGCGCCCCACGGGCCCTTCGGCGATCACGCGCTCGTGCACCGAATCGTCGCTCCAGCGCGCGCGGCGACGGTCGAAGAGCCGGGTGGTCCAGTCGGGATAGCCTTCGCCGTGGGCGAGCCAGCGCCCGAGAAAGCGGTTGCGGCGCGCGAGCGCGTAGGCGGCGTGCGGCGGCTTGCCGGCGGCGAACAGCGTGACGATCGACTCGCGCAGCTTCGGCGACAGGCGCTCGTCGGCGTCGAGGCACAACACCCAGTCGTGCATCGCCTCGTCGACGGCGAACTGCTTCTGCGGGCCGAAGCCCAGGAATGCGCGCGTCACCACGCGCGCACCGGTGCGCCGCGCGATTTCTACGGTATGATCGCCGCTCCCCGAATCGACGACGAGCGCGTCGCTTGCGAACGGCGCCGACAGCAGGCAGTCGGCGATGTCGGCGGCGGCATCGCGGGTGATCACCACCAGCGAAACGGGTAGCGGCTCGCTCATGCGCGTTTGCGACCGGCCGCCGCGATTTGCGACGGCGATCCGACGATCCTCACGTCCTGCTCGAAATGGCGCGATTCTACGTTGTCTGAAACCCGGGCCGCGGCCAGCGCGAACGATGCGGTCCTCGTGGTGCGGCCGTCCTCGCTCGGCGATATCGTGTATGCGCTCGCGGTGGCTTCCGACATCCGCCGGACCCGGCCGCAGGTCGCGATCGACTGGGTGAGCGAGCCGGGGTTCGCGCCGCTCATTGCGCTGTGTCCCGACGTGCGCCGCGTGATCACGTTCGGATTGCGTCGCTGGCGCCGCACACCGTTCGCCGCCGCCACGTGGCGCGACGTGCGCGCGTTCGGCAGCGATTTGCGGCGCACGCGATACGCGGCGATCCTCGACCTGCAGGAGCAGGTGAAAGGCGCGATCATCGCGCGCAGTGCGCGCGGGCCGAGCCACGGGTTCGACCGCGCGAGCATCCGCGAGCCGCTGGCGACACTCGGCGACGACGTGCATCACCGCGTCCCGCGCGACTTGCACTTCCTGACGCGCTGCAGGCGGCTCGCGGGTGCAGCGCTCGGATACGACGTCGACGATGCTCCGCGCTGGAACCTGCGCCCGCCGGCCAGCGCGAAGGCGATCCCCGGCCATCCGTACGTCGTCGTGCTGCATGGCACGAGCCGCGACGACAAGCTGTGGCCCGAGGCGCATTGGCGCGGCGTCATCGACATGATCGAGCGCGCCGGGTTCGCCACGGTGCTCGCGTGGGGAACGCAAGCCGAGCAGGCGCGCAGCAGCCGGCTTGCCGGCGGCCTCGCGCGCGCCATCGTGCCGCCGTGGCTGTCGCTGCCCGACGCGGCCGCGCTGCTTACGAAGGCGAGCCTCGCGATCGGCGTCGACACCGGCTTGACCCATCTCGCCGCGGCGCTCGGCACGCCGACCGTCGCGATTTTCGGCGCGACCGACCGGGCACGTCACGGCGTCGAATGCGCCGGCGCGCATGCACGCGACCTGGGCGATCGCGGATCGCCGCCGGCGCTCGACGCGGTGCTCGCCACCGCGGGAGCCCTGCTGCGCGAGGCGCCGCGTTGCTGAACGGCGCGCCGGCACGCTTCGCCTACACGCTGCTGTGGTGCGCAGCGCTCCCGTTCCTGCCCGCGCGCCTGTGGTGGCGCGGCCGGCGCGAGCCGTCGTACCGCTCGCACGTCGGCGAGCGCTTCGGCCGCTATGCGGGCGCGGCGCGCGCCGTGGGCAACGACGTGCTGTGGATCCACGCAGTCTCGGTCGGCGAGACGCGCGCGGCGGCGCCGTTGATCGAGCGCCTCGTGCGCGAGCATCCGCGGCGTACGATCCTGCTCACGCACATGACGGCGACGGGCCGCGAGGCCGGCCGCGAACTGTTCGGCAATCGCGTCGTGCAGGCCTGGCTGCCGTACGACGTGCCCTTCGCCGTGAACCGGTTCCTCGCGCACTTTCATCCGCGGGCCGGATTGCTCGTCGAAACGGAACTGTGGCCGAATCTCGCCGCGGCCGCGGCGCGACGGCGTATCCCGCTGCTGCTGATCAACGCGCGGCTGTCCGAACGCTCGGCGCGCGGTTACGCGCGTGTCGCAGCACTTGCGCGCCCGCTCCTGCGCTCGCTCGCCGGCGTCGCCGCGCAAACCGAGCAGGATGCCGCGCGACTTTCGACACTCGGCGCGACCGACGTCGTCGTCACCGGCAACCTCAAGTTCGACATCGACGTCGCACCCGCGTTGCGCGCGCGCGGCGAGGTGCTGCGCGCGCGGTTCGGCGCCGGCCGGCCGGTGATCGTGCTCGCGTCGACGCGCGCGGGCGAGGAAGCGCTCCTGCTCGAGGCGCTTGCGCGCTCGTCGCTGCCGCCGGCGCTGCTCGTCGTCATCGTGCCCCGCCATCCGCAGCGCTTCGACGACGTCGCCGCGTTGCTGAAGGCGCGCGGCCTCGCGTTCGCGCGCCGCAGCGACGAGCGCGACGTGCCGAACGACGTCCGCGTCGTCCTCGGCGATTCGATGGGCGAAATGCACGCGTATTACGCCGCGGCCGACATCGCGTTCGTCGGCGGCAGCCTGCTGCCGCTCGGCGGCCAGAACCTGATCGAGCCGATCGCGTCGGGCGTCCCCACGCTCGTCGGTCCGCACACGTTCAATTTCACGCAGGCGGCGAACGCGGCGATCGGTGCCGGCGCCGCGTTGCGCGTCGCCGATGCGGACGAGCTTTGGCGCATCGTCGAACGGTTGCTCGCCGACGCGGCGGCACGCGAACGCATGCGCGCGCAGGCCGCCGCATTCATCGCGGCCCATCGCGGCGCGACGGAGCGGCTGTGGCGATGGCTCGCGCCGAGGATCAGCCCCGCAGCCGCCGATTCACGTCCTCGAGATCCTGCTCCGAAAGCGTGCCGACAGCCGCCTTGAGGCGCAGCACGCCGATGAGGTAGTTGAAATAGGCCTGCGCCAGATCGCGGCGCGTCTGGAAGACGTTCTGCTGCGTGTTCAGCACGTCGAGGTTCGTGCGCACGCCGACCTCCTGCCCGGTCTTGTTCGATTCGTAGGCGCTTTGCGCCGAAACGAGCGCCTGCTCGAACGCCCGCACCGACGCCGCCGCGCTCATCACGCCGGTGAACCCGGTCTGCGCGCTGAACAGCGCATTGCGCCGCGCAACCTCGAGATTCTGCCGCGCGTTCTCCTGCAGCGCGACGGCCTCGCGGACCTTCGAATCGACGAACCCGCCCTGGTACAGCGGAACGGTCAGCGCGAGACCGATCGCCACCTGATGCTGCTCGCCGGCGGCGTTCGTGTTGACCGACGCATTGAAGCCCTGCGCGTTCGCGCTCGCGACGAGGTCCAGCGTGGGCAGGTGCCCGGCGCGCTGGCGCTCGATCTCGAGCGTGGCGATGTCGGCGTTGTACTGCGCGACGCGCACGGCGAGGTTGTCGGCGAGCGCGCGATCGACCCATGCATCCAGCGTGTTGGGCGACGGCAACGTCGGCTCGAAGCCGGGTCCGAGCCGTTTGAGGTCGGTGGGAAAGCGGCCGATGATGGCGCGCAGCGCCGTGCGCTTGTTCTCGAGGTCGTTGCGCGCGGTGATTTCCTGCGCGACGATCGAATCGTACTTCGCCTGCGCCTCGTTCGTGTCGGTGATCGTCGCGACGCCGACCTCGAAGTTGCGCTTCGCCTGCGCCAGTTGCTCGGACACCGCCGCCTTCTGGCTTTCGGCCAGGCCGACGTTGAATTGTGCGAGCAGCACGTCGAAGTACGCGGTGGCAACGCGCAGGATCAGGTCCTGCCTGGCCGACTCGAGCGTGTAATCGGCCTGCCGCACCTGCTCGACCGCCTGGTTGTACGCGACCGAATTCGCGTAGCGGTAAAGCGGCTGCGAAGCGGACACGGTGAGGCCGCCGAAGCCGAAGTTGCGGTTGACGCCGACGTGCGGATCGCTGTCGAGATTCGTGCCGAAGTAATTCGCGTTGGTGTTTGCCGACAGCGTGACGTTCGGCAGCAGGCCGGCGCGCGCCTGCGGCACGCGCTCCTGCGTCGCCTGCCAGTTCGCGCGCGCCGCGGCGACGCTCGGGTCGTTGCGCTGTGCCTCGCGGTAGACGTCCATCAGATCCTCGGCGGCGGCGGCGCGCGAGCCGGCGAGGACGACGATGGCGCAGGCGAGGATGGCGGGTGGAAGACGCTTCATTGTCGGCAGTTCCGTAGGTCGCGCCGCCCGGGGCGCGGAGAGGGTGTCGCGCGCACGGCCGCGGTCGTCGGGCGCGCCGGGCGATGCGTCAGAAGTCGAACCGTGACGGCGCGGCGGCGTTCGCGAGCGGCGCGATCACGGTTTCGAAAAGGTCGGTGGCGATCGCGGCACCCGGCGCCTCGGAATGAATCAGCCGCGCGCGCATCGCCGGCGCTTCGCCGACGACCGCGAAGATGCGGCCGCCGGGTGCAAGCTGCTCGAAGAAGCGCGCGGGCAGAAGCGGCGTCGAGCCGCCGAGCACGATCACGTCGTAGGTATCGCGGCCGAACCCGCGCGCGCCGTCGCCGACGTCGATCCGTATGTTCGAGAACCCGTGGCGCGCGAGCCGCGTGCGTGCGTCGGCCGCCATCGCCGCATCGATGTCGACGCTCGTCACGTCGCCCGCGTTGCTCGCGAGAAGCGCGGTCAGGTACCCGCTGCCGGTGCCGATCTCGAGCACGCGCTCGCTCGACTGCACGATCAGCGCCTGCAGCACGCGCGCCTCCATCTTCGGCGTCCACATCCGCGTGCCGTTGGGAAGCGGCAGCTCGAGATCGGCGAAGGCGAGCGTGCGGTATGCCGGCGCAACGAAGTCCTCGCGCTTGACGGCCGACAACAGGTCGAGGACGCGCGCGTCGAGCACGTACCATGGCCGCACCTGCTGCTCGATCATGTTGAAGCGCGCCTGCTCGTAATCGAATGGGGTCATTGCGTGACGCGCGTTGCGCGGAAACCGCGCGGAATTATAGCAAGCGCGCGCATTCAATCGAGCGTCTGCCGGTAGCGCCACATCGCGATCGCCGACACGACGAGCAGGAACAGCACGATCGGCCACAGGTGCGACACGACATCGGCGCCGCCATTCGCCTTGAGGAGCACGCCGCGGACGATGCGCAGGAAATGCGTCGCCGGGAAGATCTCGCCCAGCCACTGCGCCCACGCCGGCATCCCGCGAAACGGGAACATGAAGCCCGACAGCAGCATCGTCGGCAGGAAGAAGAAAAACGTCATCTGCATCGCCTGCAGCTGGTTCGCGGCGAGCGTGGAGATCGCGTAGCCGAGCGCGAGCAGCGCGGCGATGTAGACCATCATCGCGCCCGCGAGCAGCGCGAGGCTGCCCTGCATCGGGACGTCGAACAGGTAGCGCGCGGCGACGAGGATGATCGCCGACTGCACGAGGCCCACGACGATGTACGGCGCGATCTTGCCGGCCATCACCTCCGATCGCCGCACCGGCGTCGCAAGCAGCCCCTCGTACGTGCCACGCTCGCGCTCGCGCGTGATCGCGAACGCGGTCATCATCACCATCGTCAGTTGGAGGATCACCGCGAGCAGTCCCGGGACGATGTTGTACGCGGTGATGCCTTCGGGGTTGTAGCGGCGCTGCACGTCGATGTCGAACGGCGGCGGTGCCGGCGCGAGCCGCGCCAGCGGGCCGTGGAGATCGTGCGCGAGCGCGAACGTGCCGGCCTGCGCCAGCGCCGCAAGCGCGTTGCCGGTGGCCGACGGGTCGGTTGCATCGGCGGCGACGAGCAATGACGGCCGCTCGCCGCGGATGAGCGCCCGCGTGAAGCCGGCCGGGAACACGATCGCGAACTGGACGTCTCCGCGCGCCAGCAGTCGATCGGCAGACAGCGCGTCCGGGCGCACGGGCACCGGGGCGAAGTAGCGCGTGTTCACCAGTGCTGTCGCGATGCTTCGCGTCAGATCGGTGCGGTCGTAGTCGACGATCGCCGTCGGGAGGGCCTTCGGGTCGGTGTTGATCACGAAGCCGAAGAGCAGCACCTGGACGATGGGAATGCCGACGATCATCGCGAACGTCAGCCGGTCGCGGCGCATCTGGACGAACTCCTTCAGCGTGATCGCATAGGCGCGTGCGAACGAGAACCCGCCGGACGTTCGCGCGTCACGCCGCACGCTCGGGCACCTCCTGCATCAGCTCGACGAACACGTCCTCGAGCGAGGTCGCCGTGGGCTCGACGCGGAACAGCCCGCGGGCGCGCGCCGGCCCGAGCGCCGCGTCGAGCGCATCGACATTGCGACTCGACACGCGAAGCGCCAGCCCGAACGCGATGACGCTGTCGACGCCCGGTGCGTCGCGCAGCGCCCGCGCGAGTTCCGCGAGCATCCGTTCGTCGCCGCCTTCGGCGAGGGCGACGAGGCGCGTCGCAAGGCCGGAATGCGCGATCACCTCGTCGGGCGTGCCCTCGACGAGCAGCTTGCCGTTGCTGATGTAGGCAAGGCGGTGGCAGCGCTCGGCCTCGTCCATGTAGTGCGTGCTGACGAGCACGGTGATCCCGGTCGCCGCGAGCGCATGGATTTCGTCCCAGAAATCGCGGCGCGCCTTCGGGTCGACGCCGGCCGTGGGTTCGTCGAGCAGGAGCAGCTGCGGCGCGTGCAACAGGCATGCGGCGAGTGCCAGCCGCTGCTTCCATCCCCCCGACAGCGTGCCGGCGAGCTGGGCGCGTCGTCTGGCGAGCCCGAGGCGCGCGAGCGTTTCGTCGATCACCGTGCGCCGACCGGGCACGCCGTACATCCTCGCGACGAACTCGAGGTTCTCCTCGATCGACAGGTCCTCGTAGAGGCTGAAGCGCTGCGTCATGTAGCCGACCTGGCGCTTGATCGATTCGGACTGCGTGCGCAGGTCGTAACCGAGGCACGTGCCCTCGCCTTCGTCGGGGGTGAGAAGCCCGCACAGCATCCGGATCGTCGTCGTCTTGCCGCTGCCGTTCGGCCCGAGGAAGCCGAAGATCAGCCCGCGCGCGACGCGAATCGACACGTGGTCGACGACCGCGCGGCCGCCGTAGCGCTTCGTGAGGTCGTGCACGTCGATGGCCGGCGCGCTCGTGCGCAGCTCGCGCTGCCCACGCGCGGCGAGCAAGCCGGGCCGAGGCGCGCGGGCGTCGCTCACCGCGGCAGCAGCACTTCGACCGGCAGGCCCGGGTGCAGCGCCGGATTCGGCGATGACGGCCATGCCTCGACGAGGAAGACGAGATTCGCCCGGTTCTGCCTGCTGTAGATCACCGGCGGCGTGAACTCGGCCCGCGGTGCGATGAAGCGGATCGCCGCGGCGATGTCGCCGCCGCAACCGTCGCAGCGCACCGTCACGTTCTCGCCGATGCGCAGCGTGGCCACGAGGGTTTCCGGGACGTAGAAGCGCAACTTGACGTTCGCCGGCGGCAGCAGCGATACGATCGGCGCGCCGGCCGCGACCCACTCGCCGGCGCGGTACAGCGTGTCGACGACGCGTGCCGGCGCGGGTGCCGCCTGCGATTTCTGCGCGACCCGCCACTGCGCCTGCGCGAGCGCATCGGTGGCGGCCTTCACTTCGGCCTGCGCCGCCGCGACCTGATCGGTTCGTGCCGGCAGGTTGGCGATGCGCACCTGTTCGTTCAGCTCGGCCACGCGCGCACGATCGCGGTCGCGCGCCGCCTTCGCCTGGTCGAGCTGCTGCGGCGGCAGGAACCTGTCCGCGACGAGCTTTTGCGTGCGCAGCAGATCCGCTTCGCTTTGCGCGGCCGATGCCTGCGCCTGCGCGAGTTGCGCGCGCACGGCCGCGACCTCGGGCGGCCGGCGGCCCTTCTCGAGATCGGCGAGCGACGCACTCGCCTGCCGCACGCGGGCCTGCGCCTCGGCGACCGCCGCCTGTTCCAGGTCGCTTTCGAGGGCGAACAGCGGTGCGCCTTTCGGCACGTCGTCGCCGCGCCGGACGGACAGCGTCGACAGCGTTCCCGCGAGCGGCGACGCGACGAACACGTATTCGGCTTCGACGTAGCCCGGGTAGCCGGCCGGTGCCGCGTCGCCGCAGCCCGCGAGCAGCAGCGCGCTCATCGCGAGCGATGCGCCGGCCGTCAGGCGTTGCAACGCGTGCGTCACGTGGCCGCTCGCTTCCGCTTTCCGGGCCGCGCGAGGGCGGCGAGCACGAGGTCGATGCGCTCGGCGATCGCATCGTCCCCGAGCACTTCGCGTTCGAACGCACCGCGCAGCGCGCGCGGAATGCCGCCGCTTTCGGTGATCGCGGAGCCGAGCAGGATGGGAGCGCCGATCGAACCGGCGAGGAGCGCGAGCGCCTGCAGTGGCGCGACGTCGCGCAGCGCGCCGCAAGCCCGGCTGGCGGCGACGAGGTGCGCCACGACCTGCAGATGCCGCGGCACGTTGGTGCGGGCGAATTCGACCGCGACGCGTTCACCGGCAAGCGCATCGAGCAGGATGCGGCGCAATACCGCACGATGGTCGCGGGCGAAGTGCGCAAGCACGAGCAGCGCGCGGCGCAGCGCCGGCAGCGGGGCCTCGCCATCGGCGGCGAGGCGCAGCCGCTCGAACATCGCGTCGTAGATCTGCCCCAGCAGGATGGCGACGAACCTTTCCTTGCTTCCGAAGTGGTAGTGGAACATCGCGACGTTGACGCCGGCGCGCTCGGCGACCTTGCGCACCGACAGGCCGGCGATTCCACTCGTCGGGTAAAGCGCGCGCCCGGCGCGGAGCAGCGCGGCGTCGACGTTGCGCGAGGGCCTTCCCACGCCAATTATTATACGGCCGTTTAGTTACGAGCGGCGCCGCTGCATTCGCCATCGTGGCGCAACCCGCCGGATCGGCCTCAGTCGTCGCCTGCGGCGGCGACCGCCGCGTGGCGCGCAGACCGGCGCGCGAGACGCCGCTGCGTCCAAGCATCGATATAGGCGTAGATGACCGGCACGACGACGAGCGTCAGCAGCGTCGACGTGAGGACGCCGCCGATGATCGCGCGGCCCATCGGCGCCTGCTGCTCGCCGCCATCGCCGAGGCCGAGCGCCAGCGGCAGCATGCCGCCGATCATCGCCGCCGTGGTCATCACGATCGGGCGCAGCCGCACCTGGCCGGCGCCAAGCAGCGCCTCGGCGAGCGTCGCGCCGCCGCGGCGCGCGCGGTTGGCGAAATCGACGAGCAGGATCGCGTTCTTCGTGACGAGCCCCATCAGCATGACGAGCCCGATCACCGAGAACACGTTGAGGGTCGTGCCGGTGACGAGCAATGCGAGGAACACGCCGATCAGCGACAGCGGCAGCGACGCCATGATGGCGATCGGCTGCGTGAAGCTCGCGAACTGCGACGCGAGGATCAGGTAGATGAACACGATCGCGAGGCCGAGGGCCGCGACCGCGGACTGAAACGACTCCTGCATGTCCTGCTGCTGGCCGGCCGCCTGCAACCGGTAGCCGGGCGGCAGCGCCATCCGGTCGGCGACCTTCTGCACGTCGCTGCCGACGTCGCCGGCGGGCCGGCCCTCGACGTTCGCGTAGATACCCACGCGGCGCTGCAGGTCCTGGCGCTTGATGATCTGCGGGCTCGTCGAGGCGACGATGTCGGCGACCTGGCGCAGCGGCACCATGCGCATCTGCCCGTCGGGGCCGCGGCGGTTCGTCGTCAGGTGCAGGTTCGCGAGGTCGGACGCGAGCTGGCGCCGATCCTTCGACAACTGCACGTTGACCTCGTAGTTCTGGCCGTCGGGTCCGAGCCAGTAGCTGATCGTGTCGCCGGCGATCAGCGGCCGCACCGTGGCGCCGACCTGCTGCACGCTGATGCCGAGGTCGGCCGCGGCCGCGTTGTTGAGCCGGATCGACAGCGCCGGATTGGCCGCCTTCTCCGACGTCTCGAGGTCGACGATGCCGGGGATCTTCGCCACCTTCGCGGAGAAATCCTCGGCGAGCTTCGACAGCGTTTCGGGATCGGGGCCGAGCAGGTTGAACCAGATCGGCCGGTCGAAGCCGAACGCGAGCTCGATGCCCGGAACGGGCTTCAGCGCCGCGCGGATCGCCCGCTCGAGCTCCTTCTGCGAGCGGTTGCGGTCCTGCGCGGGGACGAGCTTCAGGTTGATCCGCGCGTAATTGCGGCCGTCGTCGGTGCCGACGGTCGTCATCATCAGCGCGACCTCCGGAAATTGGCGCAACGTGTCCTCGGCCTCGAGCACCTTGCCGTTCGAATACTCGAGGCTCGATCCGACCGGCGTGTTGAGGCGCAGCGAGATGAAGCTCTGGTCGACCTCGGGCATGAACTCGGTGCCGACGAGCGGCACGATGAAGAAGCTGCCGACGAACGTGAAAAGCGCGATCGCGAGCACCGACTTGCGATGCGAAAGCGCCCATGCGAGCACGACGGCGTACACGCGGTGCAGGCCGTCGATCGCGCGCTCGACGCCGTCCATCGCGCGCCCGAGCCACGGCACGCGCGCGAAACGCGACCCCGGCGGATCGGGCCATACCGAAGAAAGCATCGGGTCGAGCGTGAAGCTCACGAACAGCGACACCAGCACCGCCACGGCGACGCTGACGCCGAACTGGAAGAAGAAGCGCCCGACGAGCCCGTTCATGAACGCGATCGGCACGAACACGGCGACGATCGCGAACGTCGTCGCCATCACCGCGAGGCCGATCTCGTCGGTGCCTTCGCGCGCCGC
>Ga0157369_10003523_pt1 | contig 18603 bp, 18 predicted proteins | sample C25metaG_FD_113461 | JGI IMG/M metagenome (GOLD analysis project Ga0157369, IMG submission 113461) | Corn rhizosphere microbial communities from Kellogg Biological Station, Michigan, USA - C2-5 metaG | ecosystem: Host-associated > Plants > Roots > Rhizosphere > Soil | place: USA: Michigan... | reverse complement strand
GTTTTGCCGCAGCCACTTGGCCCCATGATCGTGATAAACTCACCCTTTTCGATTGTTAGATCAATCGCATCAAGGGCGTTATGCTCGGCGTCGCCAATTCCATAATGTTTGGTCAGGCCGCGCAGTTCGATAACAGGAGGGGTCTTTTTTGCCATTACTTTACATTATAGATACGGGGAGATCCGAAAAGCAACCATTCTAGAGCGTCAATTATACAACTGGTATAATTTATGGAATGGAGAGGTGGCCGTGAAGCGAAGAGCCTCTCGCAAACAATCTCTGGATTGTTGAGAAAGGTTCGAGCGGATATAGTGGAGATGTGCCTGTGGCACACCGGAATGCTGTGGATACGAGTCGTTGTCTTTCAGGTAAATAGGGAGAGGTGGCCGAGTGGTTGAAGGCGCACGCTTGGAAAGCGTGTGTGCCAGCAATGGTACCGCAGGTTCGAATCCTGTTCTCTCCGCCAAAATAAATACAGCCCAGATGGGCTGTATTTATTTTGGCTATGACAAGGATCCGGACCTGCGGTGCTTTTACAAAGTAAAAGTCGCAGAGTTCGGCGCAAGGAATGAAGTGAAAAAGTGTTCACATTTTTTCACGAATGACTGGAGAAGCGAAGCGCTATCCTGTTCTCTCCGCTAAGCAGCCTGCTGATGATCTCCTGCTATTGCAGTTTGATGCATCGCCTGCCACTCCTCACTTCGTTTTGACGCACCACGACTAAGAGGTTTGAAATCATATTCTAACGCCGCCAGGACGCTATTTAGATTGTGACCTATTTGTGGACTACCACTATCAAGTATCAGACGATATAGGACAGCTCGTGCAATTTGTTGTTCAGCTGTGACGCGTAATTGATATGGCCCATGCATTGTGTCGCGAAATTCGTTGGGTACTTTAGCCCAACCAACTGCCATGCCATCATGAGGAACTTGGGCTCTATCTATATGTTCAGGTAATTTATTCGCCCAGTCCAAGATGACTGGCGTGTGATGATCGGCACTGAACGGTATATTGGTTTCGGGATTACGAAATATTGCCGTGCTGTTCATGTGCATAATCGGGTCGCCGAGAGTGTTTTGGGCAACAGCGAGTGTTTTTGGTAAGTCGAGATGAGAGGACCAGTAGACGGTAATACGTTCGTAGCTGCGCATACTAGTGACGTATTCTGTATCAATTTTTGCTTCTTCAAAGATGTTATTATCAACCGTTTTATATTCGCGACTAATTTCTTTGTTCACTGTTTATCCTGTCTGTTATATCCGAATATTATCATTAGCGATATGGGGTGTAAATAGGGAAAACTACGTACTATTTTTAATGCGTGATATAGTGGCAATATGGAACATGTAGCTTTCTCTGATAGCACAATGTATAAAAATCTTGACGGGTGTACAGTTCGCGATTTCTCTCCACCACCGCAAAGCCCAGACGACGAAAGAATAATTGATTTAGACATCACAGTTGACGAGCGTTTTCCTAAAAAGGGACATATCGTAGCAACTAGACGAGAGATGTTTCGCGTCCTCAATCGAAGTGGACATCTTTTAATCGATACGCCCGAAGGTGAAATAAGAACTCAGATTCAAAACGGTAGCCGAATTAACATCGACGTAGGCGAGAGATATGCCTTCGAGGGTTCGATGGGAATCGAACAACGCAGGTACCCTATTCAGCCTCAGAATAATGGTGAGTACGTCGAAGAGAACTAAGTGCTACACTAAAATGTAGTATGAATAAAAAACTTCCTCTTTTACCAATTGTTGCATTTGTGAGTGGCTTTTCGCTGATGGCCTATGAATTAGCGGCGGCGCGTGTTTTAGCACCAAGTATCGGTAGTTCAACGTATGTTTGGACGAGTGTTATCGGTGTGATTATTGCCGCGCTTAGTATCGGTTACTGGGTGGGTGGTAAATTTGCTGATCTCCGCAATCGTCTTAGTGATGTTGCATGGCTGTGCCTAGCGACAGCTGGGACGGTAACACTCACACTATTAATGTATCTATCCTCGATTGAATCGACAGTGCAGTCGATTGAAGACGCCCGTATGCAAGGAGTCATGGCATCGCTACTACTCTTTGCCCCGACTAGTTTTTTGATCGGTATGCTTAGCCCGTACCTGGTAAAACTGCGCGTGACATCACTACAAACGTCTGGACAGTCGTTCGCAAGCCTCAGTGCCCTAGAATCAATCGGCGGTATCATGGGCACCTTTATTACTGGCTTCATTTTGTTTGGCTATATTGGCGCACGCGAAGCATTTGCTGTTGTCGTTGTTCTACTACTGGCAACCAGCTGGCTGATCGCTCCGACGCGTCGTTGGCAGCTACGACTGGGCGTGACGATAACGATCATCTTGTTATGTATGGGTGGACTACAATTGAATTCAAAGCATGAGATCGATACAGCAACGGCGCACTACTCAATCTTTGAAGGTGTTCGTGATGGACGCTTGGCGCGTGGTATTTCAACAGGACCAAACGGTACACAATCCGGTGTGTATTTAAATAATCCAGACGAATTATTGTTTTGGTACACTCAGCGGATGGCCGAAGTAATCGAAGCTGCCCCAAAACATGATCGAATCTTAATCCTGGGCGGGGGAGCGTTTACGCTACCGCAATATCTCGCTAACACATACCCTGACAGTCAGGTCGATGTAGTAGAGATCGACCCAGGGCTCGCTGATATTGCTCGCGAGCATTTTTATTACCGCGACCCTGCAAATGTTAATTTGATTTTTGAAGATGCTCGGACGTACGTCAATCGAGCCGAACAAACCTACGATATTATTTTGGTTGATGTATACAGTGATTCCAGCGTGCCATTTAGTCTTATGACCAAGGAATACGGCGAGCAGATCCAGCGTCTCGTGAACAAGGATGGCCTTGTGGTTGTTAATATGATCGCCGCACAGACTGGCCAGTGTAGTGCGCTTATGGCGGCTATGGATGCGCCGTATCGCCAGCATTTTTCGAACGCACAATACGTTATTCAGTCACCTGAACGCACAAAGTCTAATATTATTGTGACCTACAGTGATCAGCCATTCAGTTGGCCAGGTGCAAAACCCCTCGAGTTACCTCAGAAGAACGCCTATACCGACAATTATGCTCCCGCTGAAAGATTGCAGCAGAATTGTCAAAATTCTGTCTAAAACGCTATATATAGCGTTGTAAATAAGAAACAGTACGCTATACGGTGTTATTTAGGTTATGTTTAGCTGTGTGGTAATAAAAACACCCAAAAGTACTTGAAAAACCATATATAGGGGCATATAGTTCTATGTAGACACTACATATGTAGCCGTTCAATCAAAACAGACATATTGCAAGAAGAATTTGCACGACCCCAATAGCAGCCGGTGGGGGAGTCTTCTTGCATCACTTTGAGGGAGGTGAGTATGTCACAAAAACATAAGAATAGGGGAACAGGACATGAGTGAGATCCACGTCGTCAAACGCGATGGCACGCGCGAACCATTTGACGCTAATAAGATCAACCTGGCGCTAGTAGCAGCCAGCGAAGGCTTGCCAGATCAGATTAGCAAGGTAGTACAGGTTGCGACCGAATTACAACTGACATTATTTGATGGCATCACGTCAGAACAACTAGATGAAGCAGTCATCCATACGGCTCTTCAGAACGTCAAAGAAGATCCTGATTTCGATAAGATTGCGGCTCGTTTGCTTCTTAAGAACATCTACAAGAACATTCTTGGTGACTACAACTCACCAGCTGAACTAAAGAAGCTTCACGAAGTAAAATTCGCTGATTACATCAAACAAGGCGTCAAAGACAGCCTGCTTGATGAGCGTATGAACGGCAAAGTCTTCGATCTAAAGAAACTTGCCAAAGCACTTGATCCAACTCGTGATGACCTAAGTAAATACCTGGGTGTTGTGACGAACAAAAACCGTTACGCACTTCGTAAACAAAGTGGTGCACCGATTGAAGTGCCACAGTTTACTCACATGCGTATTGCGATGGGCCTTAGCTTTAACGAAGCTGATCCAACCGCAGCAGCTATCGACTTCTACGAACACATGAGCAAGCTGGAATACACACCAGGTGGTAGTACTCGTGTTAACGCTGGTGGTTCATTCCCACAACTATCTAACTGTTTCCTCGTTGAAGTACAAGATGACATGGAGTCAATTGCCAAGGGTATCCGCGATACGATGTGGATCGCTAAGGGTACTGGTGGTATCGGTATTAGCTTGAACAAGCTCCGCGCAGCTGGTAGCCCAGTCAAGACCACTAACACTGAGTCAACTGGCCCAATTCCGTTCATGAAGATGATCGACACAGCCCTATTCGCTGTTTCTCGTAAGGGTAAAAAAGCCGGTGCAGCCGCACTCTACATGGAAAACTGGCACCTTAACTTCCCACAATTCCTTGACCTAAAGCAAAACTCGGGTGACCCATACCTTCGTACACGTTTTGCGAACACTGCTGTATTTTTGAGCGACGAGTTCATGAAGCGTGTCCAAAAAGACCAAGATTGGTATCTATTTGATCCAGCTGAAACACCTGATCTTCCAGAGCTATACGGTGCTGAATTCTCAGTCGCGTATGCTGGTTACATCAAAAAGGCTGAACGCGGTGAAATGCGTGATTTCCAAAAGACTAAAGCTCGCGAGCAGTTCTACCAGATCTTGACCGTGTTGCAGGCGACTAGCCACCCATGGCTTACCTGGAAAGACACAATCAACGTTCGTGCATTGAACAATAACACCAGCACAATTCACTTGTCTAACCTTTGTACCGAAATCACATTGCCACAAGACAAAGACAACACTGCTGTCTGTAACCTTGTCAGCATCAACCTGACTGCGCACCTTAACGAAGACAAGACATGGGACTGGGACCGCCTCGCGGCCAGTACTCGTAGTGCTATTCGCCAGTTGGATAACCTTTGTGACATCACAAACACGCCGATTCCAGAGGCAATGCACTCAAACCTACAGAACCGCGCACTTGGTCTTGGTGTCATGGGCTTTACTGATGTTATCGAAAAGCTTGGCTACAGCTACGAATCAGAAGAAGCCTACGATTTGATCGACCAGCTCACTGAATTCGTTAGTTACAACGCTATCGACGAATCAGCTGACCTTGCCAAGAAACTTGGTTCATACCCAACCTTCAAGGGAAGTGGTTGGAGCAAAGGTATCCTACCTATCGATACTATCGACCAGCTTGCTGCTGACCGTAAGGTAAAGGTTGAAGTTAACCGCAAACAACGCCTTGATTGGGACACACTCCGCGCTAAGGTTAAAAAGGGTATGCGCAACGCAACCTTGATGGCTATCGCACCGACAGCTAACATCGCGCACATCGCTGGTACAACACCAGGTTTGGACCCACAATTTGCTCAGATCTTCTCTCGTGCAACATTGAACGGTAAGTTCCTCGAAGTAAACGTTAACCTCGTAAACGACCTTAAAAAACTCGGTATCTGGGACGACGTCAAAGAAGAAGTTCTTCGTACGCAGGGTGATGTACAACAAATTGATGCAATTCCACAGCACATCAAAGATGTATACAAAACCAGCTTCCAGCTTAGCCCATACTCATTCATCGAAGTCGCAGCCCGCGCACAAAAATGGGTCGACCAAGCAATTAGCCGTAATATGTACCTCGAAACTCGTAATATCGACGATTACATCGAAATCTACACCGCAGCATGGAAACGCGGACTCAAGACAACGTATTATCTGCACGTAAAGCCGCGGCATACCGCAGAACAAAGCACCGTCAAAGTTAACAAATCAGAAACCGGCACTGGACCACGAAAATCAGGATTCGGCTTCGCGAAAAAACAATCAGTATAAAAACAAGTAGGGGGATAAAACAATGAACGCATCACAAATCATCAACGACGACATGACACTAGAAGAGAAACTAGAAGCTATTGAAAAGGCTATGGCCAACGCACAAGAAATGGCACAGAAAAAATCTGAAGAATCAGGAAGCGGTGCGATTGTTGCACCACTTGATCCAGCTGATCTTACAATGTGCATGGGCTGCCAGTAGGTCTAAAGAGCTATGGAGCAGTTGGACACAACCCATGTAGTGGGGGAACGGGATATACAGCATAACGATTTGCGATTTCAACGACTCGGACTTAGCGCTTATCAGCTTGTCCTTCGTGAGCCGACGACCACATTCAGTGAACGATTTATTCGTTACGAACTAGCAATAATCGCACAGAAACGTGAAGGCATACCATCGCTCACTCTCGGGCAACAAATGCTACCAATAGAATTTAGTGAACAAGGAGAAAAATAATGGCAGGAATTTTAGGTACAGGTATTCAAGACGGACTTCTTTTAAAGCCCGTCCACTACAAATGGGCAATGGATCTGTATGATCAGGCAGTTGCAAATACATGGTTTCCAAACGAAATCCAATTAGTTCAGGACCTTGCAGACTGGAAGAAAATGAGCGACGAAGAGCGCCACGCGTTGACGTTCTTGATGAGCTACTTTAATCCAAATGAGTTGCTTGTGAACAAAGCATTGGCCTTTGGTGTATACCCGTACGTCAATGCCGCTGAATGTCACCTATATCTTGCCAAGCAAATGTGGGAAGAGGCAAACCACTGTATGTCATTCGAGTACGTCCTCGAAACATTCCCAATCAACCGCGAAGAAGCCTATGCGGCGCACGTTGAGACCCCTTCAATGGCACGCAAGGAAGCGTTTGAAACGAAGTTCATCAAGCGCATGACCGAAGATACACTCGACATCACCACAACCGAAGGTAAAAAAGACTTTGTTCGTAACTTGGTTGCCTACAACATTATCCTTGAAGGCATCTGGTTCTATAGCGGTTTCATGGTGGCCCTTTCTTTCCGCCAGCGCAACTTGCTCCGTAACTTTGGTTCACTTATGGACTGGGTCGTACGTGACGAATCACTTCACCTTAAATTCGGTATCAACTTGATCCTAACGGTTCTAGAAGAAAACGAAGATCTTCAGACCGAAGAGTTCGCCGCTGAAATCAAGCAAATGATTCTCGACGGTGTTGAAATGGAAGAGGACTACAACCGCGACCTATTACCAAACGGCATCCTTGGCCTAAACAGCGACTACATTAACCAGTACGTAAAGTACTTGGCTGACCGCCGCCTCGAAGAACTTGGATTTGACGCACACTACAAGGTATCAAACCCTGCTAAATGGATGGCTGGTGCGAACGACACATTGCAGCTGGTTAACTTCTTTGAAGCAACCAATACTAGCTACGAAGTGAACGCCGGCGGCTCATCAACTAAGGACATGGAAGGTCAAAGCCCAAGCGCCGACCGTCACGAAAACGATCCTGATAACAGCATCTTAAAGAAATAACTAGAGAATAGTAGGCCGCCAAGGCCTACTTTCATCTTACGAGCTAATTTTCCCGGGAGGCCGCTATGAAAAATATAATTGGTAACTACGAAGAAGCAATCCTAAACGCCGAGGCGTTACTACGTGAACACACTATTTTACCTATTGACCTGATACAGTGCGATACAATTTGCTACCGCGTTGAAACAAACGAGCGATACGAAGAGGTAAAGCAGCAGTTAGGTCAAAAGGCATTATTGCTCAATGAGGTAGAGATTAACGGTCGCCTGATCGCTTCATTTGGCCTCGAAGAGCCACTCGAAGCTGGCACGCAACATTCAATATCCTACATCGAATTACCACAGCCAAAACCAGGTAGCGAGTATAGCGAAGGAATCGATCATGTTCAGTTCGTAACGCGTCTGCCGTTGAGCCAGTTTCATATTAAATACCAGCAACTCCCATTTGAAACAAAAGGCCTAGCGAGTGAATTAAACCCACTTCTGAAACTGGAAGGCGATGATGTTAGTGTGAAGTTTCATGACAAACACATGGGTGCGGTGATCGCGCTGGAAGAATAAGTTTGTCCTTAATTAAAAGTTGAGCCCCACCGTGAAGAGGAGTGGGACTCAACTCTTCGCGGTGGGGCGATTTATGTGCTACATATGAATGATAGCCGACCGGCGTTCTGCGCTGTCCAGTGCGGACTTCAGTGAATTCAGCCGACGGTCTCGTTCATTTATGGTTTCCCTCAGGATATTTTGCAACCCTTGTTCAATGAGTAGCGGGAGGTATTTTACCGGTGAAAATGCGTTACGTATGGTAAAAAAGTCTGGTACAAGGTCGTGGGCGATTTCCCAGGCTTCTCGCACTGTGTCGTGCACTGACAACTTCTCATTTTTAAAGCTGATACCACCCGCCGGGTCACCATCTATGTACCAGAAGAGCCATTTGCCGTTCCGGGTCAAATAAAATGCCACGGTCACGTACGAAGGTCCTGTCCATCGAACATCATCGGCGTATAAAGACGCCTTAACAACGAGCCTGGCTTTCGTGTGCTGTGCAAGCATTCCGCATTGGGCAAGCAGACGATCCCATAGAAATTCGCTGTTTGTCCCATTCAATACTTCTAGCGAACACCTGTGACCTGGAGGCTGTAGGTAAAGTTCTTCGGACTGTCGCCGATGGTCTTTGCGTGGATCCAGCTCTTCCAACCTCTCATATCCGTGCAGATAGTCCAGGTAAGGCTTGATGCTGGTGATATACATACTTTCCAGTATATTAACATCAACACCTGTTGACCTAAGGTCCTTTTCGGTTATGACGTGCCCCGGGGTGCATACGAGTTGTCGCAAAACATCCAGGCTGGTATCTGTATCAAGTTGATTGATGGACGAATCCATTGCCAATCACCATCTTTCTTAAGGTTCGCTTCCTTGGGGCGTACCCCTACCGGAAGTTGTGACATTGTGTCACGTGTATGTACAGTAAAATAGTTTAATAAGAGATGCAAGCATAACTAATTTCTCAGAATGACTGAGTTTTAAGAGGTCAGTGGATTGACTTTTTATACCATTTATGCTAATATATAAGGTATGGAACGCCCCGAAGGCATAAAACAAAAACCGGAAAACAATGACAATAATAGCCCTGAATATATATCAGAGCTGCCTTCGGTGCGACAGCAGCTTGAATTACTAGCCAGTGACGAGGCTTTGTCGAATGAACTAGCAAGCTTGCAGTATGAATTGGCAAATGATTCAGACTATTTGATGTTTCCTGAAACCGAAACCGAGATTGATCGCCTAAAGGCCGAGTTACGCGAAACCGAAAGTACAACTCGTGCGTTTCAGCTAGGTCGGCAAATTCGTGACTTAGAAAAGAGTCTACAGTCAAATCCTAAATATATTCACTACGTACATTCAAAAGAGATTGTCAAAACTCTAGAGCAGTCGCCTAAGCGTCCTGTTTATGCCGATAGCCCCGAGGGAGGTCTTTTGATCAATGCACTGCAGGCTGAAACTGGCATCAATCCACTTAATGATCAAGCTCCGTTTATGGACTACAAATCAAACACCGCTGAAGCTTGGAAATACGTGCCAGAGGCTGCCATTAAGGATTATTTAGACAGTTTCCATTTTATAAACGAAAAAATGCGGCTAGAGGGGAATATGGTACTACTCCGTAACGATCAACATAGTGATCCATTTGTGATACCAACATCTTTGTTTGCGTCTGCACCAGGTTTTGAGTCGTGGAGTGGTCGAAGCGATGCCAATGGCAAAGGCTGGAACTCGGACTATGGCCTGGGTGTTGCTAATAGTATCGATGTGATGAAACATTACGCTTCACTACCTACGGAATTGCCACCAGTAGATCTTGTTAATGTGTATGTCCAGCCAGATGGACGTATTTTCGCCAAAAATCATAGCGATGGTTCACACCGAATAGGTGCAGCATTTTTACGTGGTGATGCGACTATGAAGGCTAAGAGTGTCGATTTTGTAATGCTGGATCGCAATATCCTTACAGATTAGTCTGATAGTATATATTTATGAGTCACGAATTTATTAACGTCGATGAGAATCTTAGGCTTGAACAGCTTACACCAGACCGGGCCGGTGAGGTATTTACTATCACCGATCAAAATCGTGACTATCTTGGAAAATTTATGCCTTGGGTGCCGTACATCAAGTCGCCTGAAGACTCTTTGAACTATATCAACGAGACGATTGAGAGTCGAAAGCTTGGGGCGAAGTATTCATACGGTGTGGTATACGACGAAACACTAGTAGGAAACGTCAGTCTACGCAATCTTAACCACGAATCTCTTCGTCCAGAAATTGGCTACTGGATCATACCAGAGTACTCAGGCAAAGGTATTACTACCCGAGCGGTTAAAGTACTCACCGAATTAGGGCTAAAGTCACTTGAATTAGACCAAATTATTCTGCGCGCTAATCCTGAAAATGTCGCAAGTAACAAAGTAGCTGAAAAGGCGGGATACCAGCTTGTTGATTATGAAGTTGAGGACGGTGAGCCACTTAATGTCTGGTCGATTTCTAAGTAACTAGTTCTAGCGAGACGTCAGATTTAACTTCAAAAAGATTGTTAACTGACGATAAAATGCTCGAGCTTGTATCTGTGTATACGATCAGGCATACTCAACTTATCTATAGCGCTGTACATCTTGTGCAGTATGAGATGTACCTACTAGGAATGAGGTTCTGACATGAACATGAATGGACTTGTCACTCTTCAGGCTGCGATTGACTCAAACAACGCGGCGAGACGAGTGACCGATAGTGTATTGGCTGATGTTCTCAAAAACTGGGCGAAAGAGGTCTTTGAAGATACCAGCCCCGATGAGGTGCCGAATGTTGAGATCCATTTGTTTGACGTCGAGGTACTGGTAGCGGCACTTCGTGCGCCGCAGACCCTCGAGCACCTCGTTGAAACTTTGCAGCCTTGGCTCGAGAATGCGTGGGAATCCCTGCATGGTTATGGAAAAGAGATGCCATGGAGGATTGAGATCGTTCCGCACAACCAGGGTGTTGAACGAGGATACATCGTATTCAAAAGCGCAAAGGTATCCGTTTCCTAACCCCGCACCCCACGGTCGAGACCCTGTCTCCCGAAAGGGTGGCGGGGTTTTCGATTTTCTGATGATGAATGCACGATTATTGATAATAGTGGTCACGGTTCACACCGCATCAGCGAGGTAGTTCTATGTGGGCATACAAGTGTGAAAGCAGATAATGTCAATATTTGTGATGCTGAATCGCAATGTGCTCACTGAAGAATAATTGATGTACATTTTCTAGCATCATCGGTTGCAGGTAAGAAGATCTTTAAGCAAAAATATTATTGGCGGAACGCAGCACTTTGAACTGTTACTCAAGAGAGGTAAACTGATGAGTGAATAATCAAAATATCGAACTTGTGAGGACATGTAGTGCTAAACGAACAGCAACAGCGGATAAAGCCAACAGTATTCAATGTGCTTTTTTTAGGCGTAGACTCGGTAAGTGTGAGTTCAGTACTTACCTATACAGAAATGTTGCATGATTATTTGAATACACTAGGTCTGAGCGGCAATAGGATAATATTACATACTGCAGTCAGTTCTTCTACGGCATATCTAGGCGCACTAACGCAAACGAGTGACTGTTTCGAAGTCCATGAAATAAATGTTGAATCGAAAGAAGAAATACTTAATCTCGCGAAAGAAAAAGACATAGATGTGATATTAGACGAGAATGAGATATTTAGTCAAAAAGAAGTTTATTCGAATAGGGACAAGCTTGCGATAATTCATTGGTACAACCCACAATTCACTGACTTAATAAATGCAATATGTGCCGGGTGGGGCGTCGTATGGAATGCAAGGAATCCAGTGTTAAATGGCACTTGGGTAACAAAATATCTGGAAGAGAATAGTCTGTCTAAAGCTGTGTTTGACTTCATGGAGATCGGTAAAAGACAAGGTTATAGCGAAGAGCAGGTAGGCTTTATTCGTTCAATGACAAATAAAATTTCCCAAATGAACCACGCTAAACAGTTACTAGATTATACGATTATTCTGCAAAGACATGCCAATAGACACGGATTAAAAACAGAAAATTTATTGTTTGAGCATTCGTATCATCTAAATAACTACTATGTATTAATGGCGAGTACGTTGGATGTTTTTAGTCGACTCATTAATAATGTGTATCAATTGGGTTTCAGTCAATTTACTTCATACACGTTAGACAAGGCTGTATTTCTGAAAGCATTAGAGCAGAAAAGGAAAGGACTTGCACAAATCATTCAACTGAAAAAACACTTGGATTGGATGCATTGGATGAAGCAAAGAAGAAACTTATTTGCACACCAATCTCATATCGGGCTTACTGAAATAGTACAAAGAAAGAAAATACAATTAACTGAGGATGAGCTAAATCAAAAAGTGGAAGATTCCATGGATTGGGCGTTTATGTTAACTTCTGGTATAGCATCTGAGGCGGTACAAGATTTGAAAGAATTCACAAGGTTTCAAATAGATTTAGAACAAAATTATCAGACTATTGTTAAAGATATTATGACTATTGACAAGCAAGACCGTGTCACTAGAGAGGTGACACCAGTTGTTTTCTTTCCTTTGAGGGCAATAGATGACGATTATAAAGTCTTTAGTGAACTAGTTAAGCGAATGATACAAAATCTCAATGGTGCACGAAAAGTTAAATAGATTTGAATAAAAGAAAAGTCAATATATTGACAAATAGTATTTAATATGATAATAATATATGTACTATATGTCAGAATTTAATAAGCAAATAGAAAATCGTGAGCTAGCCCATACTATGGCTCTTGCAGAGGTGTCCCATCGTGCTATTGCCCAGGTTGCTCTTGAGTATGGTGAAGTGGAGTCTCATGACGTTGCTCTTAAGACTGCGGAGAAAATGGGGTTACAAGCGGGCAAGGCGTATCTTAAAGACTTACTGGTTGATCTTGAGATCCAGGAGCAGGAATTCTTACATGACGTAGGCATTGTGCGAACAACTGAAGATGAAATGTTTAGTTTTTATGTTGGTCGTGACCGCTATACGCGAAACACTAGAACTCGAGCGTGGAATGCATTAAAAAATGGGCGAAAAGTCTATGAGAAGCACGGCCTAGAAAATATCTTAGTTACTGAAACGACTAACTATACTGGTCGTTACGAGCAAACTAATGTGATTGCTATTAATCTTGATGAGCGTGTCATGGATATATTGCCTGAAGTTGAAGAGTGCGGAAAGCTTTCACAAGCATTTATCAAAGATTTTTATGCCACTAAGCTTGCCGCAAAAGTAGCCCAGATAACTGAATAATTAAAATAATTTATTACTATATAAAGTATAGTAATAAATTACACCGAAGGTGTATACTAAAATGAGTATGAAAACGAAACTCCTTATCTTTGGTATTACCGGCGACCTGTCGACACGAAAACTGTTACCTGCGTTGAAAGAAATTATTAGTACAGGCGATTTTGAAGACCTGTCGATTATTGGTGTGTCGCGTAGGGAAGTGAATGTTGCTGAACTTTTACAGAGTTCACTGGTTAATGCTGATTTAGAAAACCGCGTGTCGATCTTTTCGATGGATCTAGAAGCTGCTGATGATTATCACAAGCTGAGTGAGTATGTCGCACTGGGTGATGACGAGCAGCTACTGGCGTATCTATCAGTACCGCCGCAAGCCGCGACAAGCATTGTCGATCATATGGGCGAAGCAGGGATGAATACATCGAATGTAAAGATTTTGTTCGAAAAGCCGTTTGGTGTTGATCTGCAATCTGCCGAAGATGCCATTGCCCGAACAGGTCGTTATTACGATGAAGACCAGATTTACCGCATCGATCATTTTCTAGCCAAAGAAATGGCGCAAAATATCGTGACGTTCCGTGGTGGTAATGCGCTGTTTGGGCATATTTGGAATAATGATTCGATCGAAAAAATCGAAGTCATTGCCAGCGAAAAAATCGGCATCGAAGGCCGCGCTCAGTTCTATGAACAGACTGGTGCACTGCGCGATATCGTGCAGGGACATTTGATGCAGCTATTAGCGCTGACGCTAATGGATATCCCAGCTGATTTTGACTGGAACACGCTGTCACAGCGCCGCCTAGAAGCTTTGCAGGCAATTCAACCAGCTGATCCTAGTCTAGCAGTTCGGGCTCAGTACGACGGCTATAAAGATGAAGTAGAAAATAATGATAGCTTCGTTGAAACGTTTGTTGCACTGCAATTGACATCATCAGCAGCTAGCTGGCAGAACGTGCCTATTTATTTGATGACAGGCAAGGCATTGAACGAGAAAAAGACCGAAGTTCGCATTCATTTCCGTAAATTCCACGAAGAGCAAAGCAACTGTTTGATCTTCCGCATTCAGCCGAACGAAGGCGTTGAAATCGATCTATATACCAAGAAACCTGGCTATGACCGCCAATTTGAAAAACAAAAACTTAACTTTGCCTATCCAGAAGATACAGTCCTACCCGATGCCTACGAGCAGGTGATTGTTGATGCGATCCATTCGCGTAAGAGTCTATTTACTGGTAGCGAAGAGGTCCTTCGTAGTTGGCAGATTTTGCAGCCTGTCCAAGAAGCATGGCTGGCTGATGGCGAATCTCTCCGTACTTATCCTCAGGGCAGTACACTCGACGACGTAGTAGCGTAGAAAAGACAACAAGCCACACTATATGTAGCGTTTTTAGAATTGTCCGTGCTACAATGTAATTCCATGGAGGGGACAAACTAGCATGGGAAAAACACAAAAATATATTTTCGTAACTGGGGGTGTACTATCGGGGGTCGGCAAGGGAATTACAGCAGCAAGTATTGGTGCTGTCTTGCAGGCGAAAGGTGCCGTTGTTTCAATTCAAAAATGTGATCCGTATCTTAATGTTGATGCGGGTCTTTTAAATCCCGCCGAACACGGCGAATGTTTTGTAACAAAAGATGGTGCCGAGACTGATCTAGACCTAGGACATTATGAGCGTTTTCTCGATATCGAGTTAACACAAAAATCAGCCACACTATCTGGCCGATTACTATCAGAATTAATCGCCGACGAGCGCGCTGGTAAGTTTGGCGGCAAGACCGTGCAACTGGTACCGCACCTGACCCAATCGATTCAAAAAGCCATCGTCGAAGCTGGCGAGGGAAGTGATATTCATATCGTTGAAATTGGTGGTACGGTTGGTGACTACGAAGGTCTGAGTTTTATTGAAGCTATTCGCGAACTAGGTCAAAAGGTAGGCCGTGCGAACTGTTTATTTGTTCACGTTGTTTACGTGCCGTTTATTGGTACCAGTAAAGAATTTAAATCAAAGCCTGCGCAGAATGCGCTGAACGATTTACGCGGATTTGGTATTGTGCCAGACAGCGTGATTGTTCGCACCGACAGCCCAGCCCCGGAAAGTATCGCCGCCAAGATTAGCTTGTTTGGCGGTGTGCCATGCGAAGCTGTGCTACTACAGCCAAATGTTGATACGGTCTTTCGCATACCGCAGACGATTGCCAAGAGTGGGTTGCACAATATCTTGACCAAGTTCTCTGGCTTTACAGCTGAGCCAGATCTATCTAAATGGAAGAAAATTATAGCCGCCCAAAACAAAACACCCGACCAAACAGTGCGTGTCGGACTAGTGGCGAAATACATGGACAACGAAGACACCTACCTGTCTGTCCTGGAAGCGATTAAGGCTGCTGCGTGGCAACAAAAAGTAGGTGTGGATATCGTGTGGATGAACGCGGAAACAGCGACGAAAAAAGATTTTGAAAGTGTTGACGCCATCTTAGTTCCTGGTGGCTTTGGTAAACGTGGTATCGAAGGTAAAGTCGCCGCAGCGCGCTACGCGCTCGACCACAATATTCCGTATCTTGGTATATGTTTAGGTCTGCAAGTTGCCGTGATTGCTGCAGCTCGTAAGGCGGGACTAAAGGACGCCAATAGTAGCGAGTTTGATGACGAAACGAAACACAATGTTGTCTACATTATGGACGGGCAGCAGGGCAAGGAATCAACTGGTGGCACATTGCGTCTGGGCGATTATCCAGCTGTACTACAAAAAGGTTCAAAGCTCGCGAAGACCTATAAAACAACTGATGTTATCGAGCGTCATCGTCATCGCTACGAAGTGAACCAAGAATTTAAAGATCATATCGTTAAGGGCGGCCTCGCGATTAGCGGCACGTCGCCTGACGGTAAGTTGGTAGAGTTTGTCGAAGCACCTGTGAACAACTATTTTGTTGCAACCCAGGCACACCCAGAATTTAAGAGTCGTCCGTCGCGAGCACATCCATTGTTCGTTGGCTTGATCAAGCAAGCGATCATTGACAAAAATGCTTAAAAGTGCTAATGTTAATAGTACAAACGTAAACAGAAAATAAACATATGGCTGAAGAAAAAATCGACAATTCAACCCCAACCAGCGACGACATGGATGTGCTGCGCATTTTGCTGCACAACATCAAGGGTATTAGCCCTGTCTCAACTGCAGCTGCATTCGTGCCAGCTGACGATGAAGACGTCGCCTAAATAGGGAATGGCCGGCTTTTGACATCTGTTTGGTATAATAATACCAATGGAAACAAAAGTCTCTCAACTAGTACAAGAATTATTTGGTGTGGATACGCCTGTCGTCCTAACGCGCCCTGACGCGCAGTTTGGTGATTATGCAACCAACGTTGCCTTGCAGCTAGCCAAGCCACTAGGTAAAAACCCACGTGAAATCGCCGAGGAAATCGCGGCAAAACTTCGTGAAAACGAAGATTTTACCGAAGTCTCTGTTGCGGGGCCTGGCTTTATTAATATCCGCCTTGGTGACGCGGCACTACTTGCGCTGACTCGCAAGAATCCAAAACCAGTCTATGCTGGTCGTAAAATTGTATTTGAATATAGTTGTCCGAATGCGTTCAAAGAATTACACACCGGACACTTGTACCAGACGGTCTTTGGTGACATTACGTCGCGTTTGATGCTGGTTGGTGGCGCTGATCTGCAGCGGACTAGTTTTGGTGGCGACGTGGGACTACATGTGGCTAAATGTTTATGGGGCATGGTGGCTGAACTGGGTGAAGATCCAGCCAAATTAGATGACATTGAAGCCGACCCATTTGTGCGTTCACGCTGGATTAGCAGTTGCTATGTGCGCGGTGCCAAAGGCTATGAAGAGAGTGTTGATACCAAAAATGAAATCGATGAATTGAATAAAACAATTTACGGCTTTCATAGTTCAAATGATCACACATCACCACTCGCGCAGATGTACTGGACAACCCGCCAGTGGAGCTACGACTATTTTGACGCATTCTACAAATTAATCGACGTCGACGCGATGCGCTACTATCCTGAAAGCGAAACGGCAGTCGTGGGTATGAAAGTTGTTGAAGAGCAGCTCGAAAAAGGTTTGTTGAAAAAGTCTGACGGGGCAGTGGTATTTGAAGGCGATGAATCGAAGCACCTGCACACACGTGTCTTTGTGACGTCAAAAGGCTTACCAACCTATGAAACCAAAGACATTGGCGTTATCTGGATGGAAAAGGCAGATTACAATTTTGATCACCGTTATTTACTAACGGGAAATGATCAGAAAGAATACATGCGTGTTGTATATGCCGCTGCTGAAGCGTTTCGTCCAGAACTTGCCGGCACGATGACACATATGACAAACGGCACGGTAAAATTTGCCGATGGTAAAAAAATGAGTTCACGTCTCGGCAATGTGACACGAGCGCTTGACGTACTGGAGATCGTACGTGAAAAAGTGAGCGAGTTGGTTGAGGATAAAGAGCTTGTTCCTATGGTTACACTTGGTGCTATTAAATACGCGTTTGCCCGCTATAAACTAGGCGGTGATATCGCATTTGATATTGAAGAAACGGTTAGCTTACAAGGCAATTCTGGCCCATACTTGCAGTATGCGCATGCTCGCGCTCGCCGTATTCTCGAAAAAACAGGTGCATCTACAATACCAACTACTATTCGTGATGAGGACCGTACGTTGGTGCGTAAACTCGGTGAATATACCGATGTTGTCGAGCTAGCGATGCGTGCGCTTGAGCCACACCATATCTGTAACTATCTATTTGAACTAGCCCAAGAATTTAATCGCTACTACGAAAAGAACCAAGTAGCGGGCAATGAACACGAGGCTCATCGTGCGGGAATTGTGGCGTTGTACGCCGATACGCTCGCGGCCGGTCTTGCTATCCTGGGCATCGAAGCGCCAGAGAAAATGTAATGGCGAAATTACACCTTGAAGTCTTGAAGCGACACGCATGGGCAATTCCATTCGAAGTCATCATGGCGATCAGCATGGTTGTTTTAGTATGGACAGGGCAATTTGGCAGCGCAGGCATTTGTTTGTTTCTGCTAGTTGCCAGTGCGATATTGCCAGTACTGGAATATGTATGGCGTATACGTTTGTCACCGCTATTACACGTCTGTTATGTCGGTTTTTTGTTCGCTTCATTGTTTGCCGGTGAAGTATTAAATATGTATTCAATCGTACCGATGTGGGACGACGGCCTACATTTCGTATCTGGTCTACTAGCGGGATTAGCCGGGACTGTTTGGGTGACGACATTATTGCAGCGTAATGTACTAAGCGCGCCAGTTTGGCTGCAGGTCGTAATGATTATTGCGCTCGGTGCACTTGTTGCGGTGGTGTGGGAGTTGATAGAGTTTACATCCGATCAGTGGTTCGGAACGTTTATGCAGCGTAATGATTTGTTCG
>Ga0157369_10003522_pt1 | contig 18605 bp, 20 predicted proteins | sample C25metaG_FD_113461 | JGI IMG/M metagenome (GOLD analysis project Ga0157369, IMG submission 113461) | Corn rhizosphere microbial communities from Kellogg Biological Station, Michigan, USA - C2-5 metaG | ecosystem: Host-associated > Plants > Roots > Rhizosphere > Soil | place: USA: Michigan... | reverse complement strand
CCGGCCGGGCAGCAGCACCACGGCCACCACCAGCGCGACCAACTCCAGGACCGCGGCGGTACCGAACGACGCGCGGTACGAGCCGAGCGTGGCCAGGACCGAGATGCCCAGCACCCCGCCGATCTGCTGGCCGGTGTTGACCAGACCCGAGGCCAGCCCCGCGTCCGCCTCGGCGACGCCGGACATCGCGAGCATCACCGTCGCCGGCAGCGTCAGCCCGGCGCCCGCGCCCAGCAGCAGCACCACGGGCAGCAGGTCGCCGAGGAAGCCGGCGTGCGCCGGTACCCGCGACAGCCACCCGAGCCCCGCGGCGAGCAGTGCGAGGCCGGCCAGCAGCACGGGACGCGCCCCGACCCGCGCGCTCAGCCGCGGAGCCACCAGCAGCGACACCGCCGCGATCCCGACCGCGATCGGCAGGAACGCCGCCCCCACCCGGGCCGGCCCGTACCCGAGGGACCGCTGCAGGTACAGCGCGAAGATGAACTGGAAGCCCATCATTCCGGCGACCATCAGCGCCTGCACCAGGTTGGCCCCGCCGGTGAGCCGGGTACCGAGCAGCCGCAGCGGAAGCAGCGGCGCGGCCGCGGTCGCCTCCCGCACCAGGAAGCCGGCGAGCAGGACCAGCGCCGCCGCGCCCGCGCCGAGGTTGACCGGGGCGGTCCAGCCGTGGTCCGGGACGGTCACGATGGCGTACACGCCGAGCATGAGCGCGGAGGTGACCAGCAGCGCCCCGCCCGCGTCGGCGCCTGTCGAACGCCGGCCGGTACCGGCGTCTGCCGGGAGAACCCGGCCGCTGAACAGGATCGCGGCCACCCCGACCGGTACGTTGACGAAGAAGATCCAGTGCCAGTTCGCCGCCTGGGTCAGCACTCCCCCGACGATCAGCCCGATGGACGCGCCGGCCGCGCCGACGAAGCTGAACACGCCGATCGCGCGGGCCCGGGCACCCGGCTCCGGATACATCGCGACGATCATCCCGAGTACCACGGCCGAGCTGAGCGCGCCGCCGACGCCCTGCAGGAACCGCGCGGCGACCAGGGCCGGCCCGCCGGTGGCCAGCCCGCACAGCAGGGAGGCCGCGGTGAACACCGCCAGGCCCAGCCGGAACACCCGGCGGCGGCCGAACATGTCGCCCGCGCGCCCGGCGAGCAGCAGCAGCCCACCGAAGGTGATCATGTAGCCGTTGACCACCCAGGCCAGCCCGGCCTGCGATAGGCCCAGGTCGGCGCGGATCGTCGGCAGGGCGACGTTGACGATGGTCTGGTCGAGGATGACCATCAGCGCCCCGGCGCAGAGAACCACCAGAGCGACCGTGCGGTTGCGTACCACGACTCCGCCTCCAAAGGTGCACGACTTGTAACAGCACCCATCGTGTGTGACCATCGGAGGATCCGTAAGGAGGCAGTTTCATGTACCAGGGGAACACCGGGGTTACCGCCGAGGTCACGGCGCCGGACACGAAGCCGGGCTGCGAGCAGGCTCACAACGAGGACCCGGCCTGCACGGTCCGCCAGGTGCTCGACCGGGTTGGCGGCAAGTGGAGCATCGGGATCCTGGTCGAGGCGTCCAACGGTCCCGTCCGGTTCACCGAACTGGAGCGCTCGCTGGACGGCATCAGCCGGCGGATGCTCACCCTGACCCTGCGCAACCTGGAGCGCGACGGGCTGCTGGTGCGCACCGTGTATCCGACCGTCCCGCCGAAGGTGGAGTACGCGGCAACGCCGATGGCACGCGAGCTCTACGACTCGCTCACCGCGCTGACCTCCTGGGCCGACCGGCACCGCGACGACATCGCCGTGGCCCGCGCGGACTACGACCGGGCACACAGCAACTGACCAGCGCGTCGGCGGTCGGGCCGCGGCGCACGCGGCGGTTCACCCGATCCGGGCGGTACACGCTCACCCGGCCACACCGGACCGTGATCCTCATGAGCGACCCCATCGAGGACTTCTTCGAAGGCCTGGGCAAGCGCGGGTACGAGCCGCTGCTCCAGCATGTCATCGGCTCCATCCGCTTCGACCTCGAGAACGGCGACGAGACCGACCACTGGTGGGTCGGGATGGACCGGGGCAAGGTCACCGTCCTGCACGAGGACCGCGTGGCGAAGAGCATCTCCCGGCAGGACCGCGCCACGATGGCCGACGCGATCCTCGGCCGGCGCAACCCGATGACCACGTTCCTGCGGGGTGACTCCGGGTACAGCGGGGAGGGCGAGCCGCTGGTGATCTTCACGAGGCTGTTCCCCGACCGGTCCCTCGTCTCCCCGACCGGTCCCTCGCCGACCGCCACGGCACCGCGAGGGCGGCCCGCCGGGCGGGGGCGGTGACGGGATGACCGATGGACAGGTGAAGATACTCGACGGCAACACCTTCGCGGTCAGCGACAAGGCCGGTGACATCGAGGCGACCGCGACCGACCCGAGCGGCCTGTTCGCCCTCGACACCCGGTTCCTGTCGACCTGGCGGCTGACGCTGGGCGGCAAGCGGCTGACCCCGCTGTCAGTCGACGACCTGCAGTACTTCGAGGCGAAGTTCTTCCTGGTACCGGACACCGGCACGGTGTACAGCGACTCCGAGGTCTCGGTGATCCGCCAGCGCACCCTCAACAGCGGCATGCGCGAACGGCTCACCGTGCTCAACCATGCCGAATCCGACGCGGACCTGACCCTGCGCCTGGACGTGGACAGCGACTTCGCCGACCTGTTCGAGGTCAAGGACGCCCTGGAGAAGGTGGGAAGCTACGACCGGCGCACCGAGGACGGGCGGCTCGTCCTCGAGTACCGGCGCGACTCGTTCCGGCGCCAACTGGTGGTGAGCAGCAGCGCGCCGGCCGAGGTCGACGAGGGCGGCCTGACCTTCGCCGTACGCCTGCCGCCCGGCGAACGGTGGACCACCGTCCTGCAGGTGGAGACGGTCACGCCCAACCGGTTCGCGTCGCAGCCGCTGGCGACCACCGGCCGCAGCAGCCACACCGACGACATGCGCGCGGACCTGGACCGGTGGATCGCCGCCGCGCCCCGCCTGGAGTCCGACGACCAGCAACTGCAGCGCACCTACACGCGCAGCCTGATCGACCTCGCCGCGCTGCGGTTCTCCCCGGCCATCGCGGGCGAGGACACGCTGCCCGCCGCCGGCCTGCCCTGGTTCATGTCCATGTTCGGCCGCGACAGCATTCTCACCAGCATGCAGGCGCTGCCGTTCGTGCCGGAACAGGCCGCGACCACGATCCGGGTACTGGCGGCATGGCAGGGCAGCCGGTCCGACGACTTCCGCGACGAGGACCCCGGCAAGATCGTGCACGAGTTGCGGTACGGCGAGATGGCCGCGTTCGAGCACCGGCCGCAGTCCCCGTACTACGGGGACGCCGACGGTACCCCGCTGTTCGTGGTGCTCATGGACGAGTACGAGCTGTGGAGCGGCGACTCCAACCTGGTGCGCGAGTACGAGTACGAGGGGCGCGCGGCCCTGGACTGGATCGGCCGGTACGGCGACCTGATGGGCAACGGGTACATCTCGTACCGGCCGCGCCGCGAGGACACGGGCCTGGCCAACCAGTGCTGGAAGGACTCCTGGAACTCGATCTCCTACCGGGACGGCCGGCTGCCCGGGTTCCCGCGGGCAACCTGCGAACTGCAGGGGTACGCCTACGACGCGATGACCCGGGGCGCCCGGCTGGCCCGCAAGTTCTGGGACGACGAGGAGCTCGCGCAGCGGCTCGAGCGCGAGGCGGCCAGGCTGAAGGAGCGGTTCAACCAGGACTTCTGGATCGAAGATGGTGAATACTATGCGCTGGCCCTGGACGGCGCGGCGGACGGCGCGCCGGTGGACGCGCTGTCGTCCAACATCGGGCACCTGCTGTGGAGCGGCATCGTGCCCGAGGACCGGGCCGAGGCGGTGGTGCGCCACCTGATGGGGCCGCGGCTCTACTCCGGCTGGGGGGTGCGCACGCTGGCCACGGTCGAGGGGCGGTACAACCCCATCGGGTACCACGTGGGCACCGTGTGGCCGTTCGACAACTCGTTCATCGCCTGGGGACTGCGCCGGTACGGGTACAAGCAGGAGGCCGCGCAGATCGCCTCGGACATGCTGGACGCCGCCGCGTACTTCGACGGCCGGCTGCCCGAGGCGTTCGGCGGGTACGACCGGACCGAGACCCGCTACCCGGTGCAGTACCCGACGGCGTGCAGCCCGCAGGCCTGGTCGACCGGGGCGCCGCTGCTGTTCCTGCGCACCATGCTGGGGCTGCAGCCCTCGGGCGAGCACCTGGTGGTGGAGCCCGCCCTGCCGGCGAACCTGGGCAGCGTCACGCTGCTGGACATCCCCGGGCGGTGGGGCCGGCTGGACGCGTTCGGGCGGGGGCTGCTCGCGGTGGACCGGGAACATCCCGAGCCGGCACCGGTGCTGCGGGACTGACCGTCAGGCGTCGAGGATGTCCGGTACCACCGCGCGCAGCGACTCGTACCCGATCACGCCGGCCCGCAGTACCCGCGGCGACCCGACCAGGGTGACCACGGTGCTGGGCTGGTCGCCCGGCAGCGGCCCGGCCTCCAGGTAGACGTCCACGGCCGGGCCGAACTGCTCCAGGGCCTGCGCCGCGGTGGCAGCGGGCGGGTGGCCGTGCAGGTTGGCCGAGGAGACCGCCATCGGTCCGGTCTCCCGCAGCACCTCCAGCGCCACCGGGTGCGCGGGCATCCGGATGCCGGCCGTGCCGGGCGCGCCGCCCAGCGACCAGTCGAGCCGCGCGGCGTGCCGCAGCACGATGGTCAGGCCGCCCGGCCAGAACGCGTCGACCAACGCGGCCGCCTCCGCGGGCAGGTCGTCGACCAGCCCGGCGAGGTCTTCGCGCGCGCCGATCAGCACGGGGCTCGGCGTGTCCGTGCGGTCCTTCGCGGCGTGCAGCGCGGCGACCGACTTGGCGCGCTGCGCGGTCGCGCCTATCCCGTACACGGTGTCGGTCGGCAGCACCACCAGGCGCCCCACCCGTACCGCCGCCACCGCGGCCCGGATCCCGCGCTCACGCTCCCCGGGTACCGCACAGTCGAAGGTCACCACGCAAAGGAGTCTGGCAGACCCGCCCGTGCGCCGAATGGCGGTGCCGCGGGCGGGCATATCAGCGCGGTACAGCCGCGAATCAGGAGGAGACCTTGACGACCCAACAGCCCGCTCCGGTGGTGGCCGGCGTCGACGGCTCCGCGCACAGCCGGGCGGCGGCGGCGCTGGCCGCCTGGGAGGCCGCCCGGAACAACCGCACACTGCGCCTGGTCAGCGGCCTCGAACAGCCGCTCACCGCCGGGGACGGCACGCTGCCGCCCGACGCGTTGCTGCGGGATGCGGCCGGGGCCCTCCAGAACGACCATCCAGGGCTGCACGTGGAGATCGAGGCGACGGTCGGGAACCCCACGGCGGTACTGGTGGACGAGTCGCGCGACGCGGACCTGGTGGTACTCGGTTCGCGCGGGCTGGGTGGCTTCAAGGGCCTGCTGCTCGGCTCGGTGTCCACTCAGGTCGCCGCGCACGCCCGCGCCCCTGTCATCGTCGCCCGCGGCGCGCTCGGCGACGATGCCCGGACGCCGCCCGCCCCGGGTGACGGGCCGGTGGTCGTGGGCGTGGACGGCTCGCCCGGTTCGGCCACCGCCGCCGAGTTCGCCTTCGACGAGGCCGACGCCCGGCGCCAACCGCTGATCGCGGTGTACGCATGGCAGGTACCGCGGATGGGCGAGGAGGAGGCCGGTCGAATACCGGAGGAGGCCACCGCCCGGTCGGCGGCGCGGTACCCGGACGTGCCGGTGGAGCACCGTACCGTCGACGCCACGAACCCCGCCAAGGCGCTGCTGGACGTCGGCGACGAGGTCGGCGCGAGCCTGGTGGTGGTCGGGTCCCGGGGCCGGGACGGCTTCTCCGGACTGCTGCTCGGCTCGGTCAGCCAGGCCGTGCTCAACCACGCGCACCGCACGGTCGCCGTGGTGCACTGACACAGCGACCCCGCGCCGCGTGGGCGCGGGGTCGCTGTGTCGGTGTGGCCGTTCGCCTGTGCTTTACGAGTTCGGCTCGGCGGACGAGATGTCGGCCAGCACCGAGGTCTCGTCCCGCTCGATGGCCAGTTCGCCGAGGGACAGCACGCCGACCAGTTCGCCCATCTCGGTCACCGGCAGCCGCCGTACCGCCGCCCGCCGCATGAGCGCGATGGCCTGTGAGATCTCGGCGTCCGGCGCGACGGACACGACGTCCGTGGTGCAGATCTCGCCGGCCGTCACGGTACCGGGGGTGCGGTTCTCGGCGACGCCGCGTACCACGATGTCCCGGTCGGTGAGCATGCCGACGGGTTTGGTCTTCTTGACGACGATGACGTCGCCGATGTCCGCGTCACGCATCATGCGCGCGGCCTCGGTGAGAGTGGCGTCGGCCGTCACGGTCACCACCGGCTCGGCCATGAGCTCCCGTACCAGCTGTGCCATGGCTATCCCCCTCCTAGTCTCGGTACGGGCCTACCCGTCGCGACCGGCCACAAACTCGGCCGCGCATGGACCCTGCTATAGGCTGGACCGCTGTCGACACCGCATCCGATCTCGCCGCCATCGTCCGTACGCTGCGCGCCGCCGGCTGCGTCTTCGCCGAGGACGAGGCCGCGTTGCTGGTCGCGGCGGCGGGCACGCCCGAGGCGCTGGCAGCCATGGTGGCGCGCCGGGTCGACGGGTTCCCGCTGGAGCACATCCTCGGCTGGGTCGAGTTCTGCGGGCTGCGCGTAGAGGTCGACCCGGACGTCTTCGTACCGCGTCGCCGCACCGAACTGCTCGCCCGCCGGGCCGCCGCAGTGGCCGCGCGCGCCCGCGAGGTCACCGTGGTGGACCTCGCCTGCGGCTGCGGCGCGGTCGGGCTCGCGGTCGCCCGTCTCGCACGGGACGTCACGCTGTACGCCGTCGACATCCAACCGGCAGCGGTGGCCTGCGCCCGGCGCAACCTGCGACCGGTGGGCGGCTCGGTCCACGAGGGCGACCTGTTCGACCCGCTCCCCGTCGACCTGCGCGGTCGCGTGGACGTCCTGGTGGCCAACGTCCCCTACGTGCCGTCGGACGCGGTGGACACGATGCCGCCGGAGGCGCGGGTACACGAGCCGCGGGTGGCGCTGGACGGCGGCACCGACGGGCTCGACGTCCTGCGCCGGGTGGCGGGTACCGCGCGCGACTGGCTGGCTCCCGGCGGGTACGTGCTGATGGAGGTCGGCGAGGACCAGATCGGCACGGCGCTGGCCGCGCTGGCCGCCGGCGGCCTGGACCCGGCCGTGGACCGCGACGACGACCTGGCGGCGACGATCGTCACCGGACATAGTCCACAGTAGACAGTTTGCCGGGTGGGCACGCCGGCGCGATCATCCCGGTACCGTGGTGAGGGTGCTGCTCGCCGCCGTGCTCGCCGTGCTGGCCGCCGCGAGCAACGCGCTCGCCTCGGTCGGCCAGCGGGCCGCCGCCCGCAAGGGGCCCCAGCACGCCTCCTTCCGCCTCCGGATGGTGCTCGACCTCGCCCGCCGCCCCGTCTGGTGGGCCGGTATCGCCGGCGTGGTCGGCGGCGCGGTGTTCCAGGGCAGCGCGCTGATCTTCGGGCCGCTCGCCCTGGTGCAGCCGATCCTCATGGTCGAACTGCCGTTCACTCTGGTCTTCGCGGCGGCCGTGTTCGGCGGCCGGCTCGACGCGCGGTCCGCGGCGGGCATGCTCGGCCTGACCGTCGGAATCGTGCTGCTGCTGGTCGCGGTCGCTCCGTCCGGCGGCGTGACGACCGTCCGGCCGGAGCGTTGGCTGTTCGCCCTGCCGCTGACCGCGGTGGCGGTGGCCGCGCTCGCCCTGGCCGGCCGCTCGGTGCGGCACCCTGCCGGAGCGACGCTGCTGGGCGCGTCGGCCGCCGTGACATTCGCGCTCACCGCGGCGCTCATGAAGGACGCGACCGAGCGGATCCCGCGCGGCGCGGCGGCATTCTTCGGTACCTGGCAGCTCTACCTCACCGCGGTCGTCGGCCTGGTCGCGCTGTTCCTGCTCCAGAACGCCTACCAGGCCGGACCGCTGGCCGCGTCGCAACCCGCGCTGACCCTTGGCGACGCGGTGGTCAGCCTGGTCTACAGCGTCGTGCTCTTCGACGAGCGGCTGCGACTGGGAGCCTGGACGGCGGTGGCTGCGGTCGGCGTGCTGCTGATCCTCGGCGGCGCGCTGGGCCTGGCCCGCTCCCCGCTGGTCGCGGCCACTACGGGACACGCCGAAGTCGAGCCCGCCAAAGACGGTCCACAATGGACGGACGGGGTCAACGCACGTCGCGCGGCCGGAACTGGACGCTGATCCGCGGACCGACCGGCTGGGCCGTCTTCGGTACCGCGTGCTCCCAGGTGCGCTGGCAGCTGCCGCCCATCACGACCAGGTCGCCGTGGCCGAGCTCGTGGCGCAGGGTGGGGCCGCCGCCGCGTGGGCGCAGGGTGAGCGCCCTCGGGGCGCCCAGCGACACGATCGCCACCATGGTGTCCTCGGTGCTTCCGCGCCCTATGGTGTCGCCGTGCCAGGCCACGCTGTCGCGGCCGTCACGGTACAGGCACAGGCCCGCGGTGGCGAACCGCTCCCCCAACTCCGTCGCGTAGTGCGCGTCGAGCGCCCGACGCGCCCCGTCCAGCGCCGGATCGGGCAACTGCTCGTCCTCGCCGTAGAAGCACAGCAGCCGCGGTACGGCGACGACGCGGTCATACATCTGCCGTCGCTCGGCCCGCCATGGCACCACGTCGAGCAGCCGCTGGAACAGCGCGTCGGCTCCGGTCAGCCAGCCCCTCCGCACGTCGAGCCAGGCGCCGCCGGACAGCCAGGTGCGCCGCACGCGAGCGCCGAGCGGCCCGATGGCGACGTCCTCGTCGAGGTCGAGCAGCGATGGCTGGAAACCGATGACCACCGGCAAAGCGTACCGTTATTCGCACACGTGTGCCAATCCCTAGGTTCCATGGGTGGGTGTGGGGCCGAGTTGGCCTTGTTCGCTCGGCAAGGTTCGGCGCGGTCGAGGCGTGTCATGGCGACGTTCACGTGGGTGGAGTAGGTGCCCGGCGGGGCGTCGGCAGGACCGGGCTTGGTGCTGCTTGAGGTAGTACGGACTCGGGCGGCCTTTCAACCTTGTGGCAGCGTGGCGCGTCGTGATTAGTGACGGAGGGAGGGTATGTGGATCTTCCTGGTTTTCAGGAGTTCGTAGAGTTCCGGTACGCGGATTTGCTGCGTACTGCCTATCTGCTCACCGGAAGCCGGGACGCGGCTGAAGACCTTGTTCAGGCGGCGCTGCTGACCACGATGCGGCAGTGGCGGACGGTTGCCGATCCGTTGGCGTATGTGCGCCGGGCGATGGTCAACAAGCGGACCAGCCTTTGGCGTCGGTTTGGTTCCCGGGAGGTGCTCACCGACGTGCCGCCCGATCGAAGCATGTCGGATGGTACGGCGGGGCGGGCTGACCGTGCCGAGTTGCTGGCCGCGTTGGGCGGGTTGCCGGTGCGGATGCGGGCGGTCCTGGTGTTGCGCTACTGGGAGGACATGAGCGAGGTGGAAACGGCGCAGTTGCTTGGTTGCTCGGTCGGGACGGTCAAGAGTCAGGCGTCGCGGGGTCTGAGTCGCCTGCGGGACTTGCTGCGGCCAGGTTCAGCCCAACGACTGGGAGACGAGGCCCGGGTGGGAGGTATCGAATGAACGTGCCCGAGTTGAAGGCCGGGCTGGCTCGCCTGGCCGAGCCGGTGGTTCCAGCAGCGGATCCGTACGGGCGGTTGCTACGCCGTTCCCGGCGGGTACGGGTGCGGCGCCACCTAGCCGTGGCCGTGGCCGCGGGCCTGGCGGCGACCGTCCTGGTCGGTGGCGTGGCGTTGTTGGGACCGCGTCACGGCGAACCGCGGCCGGAGGTTGCGGCGAATCCGCGAGCCACCCCAAGGTTGTTCATCACCGGCGGCGGGTTCTCCTGGGTGGGAACCGACGGCCGTCAGGTCGGTCTGAGCCCGACGGACGACCTCGGCGAAGTGCTTCCCGACGGGCGACTGGTCACCCGCAGGATTCCTGGGCTGCCAGCGGTCGTACAGGCAGTGACGCTACCCGAGGGTGGGTTCGTCGCATTGGGCCGGCGAACTCCGACCGAGCCCCGGTCTTTTGCCCTTCCGGGGGCCAGTCCCACTCGGGCGTCGGCCTCCGGCGCGATGAGCGTGGCGGTGGTGCGGCCGGACGGATCCGTGCGGTGGTTGGCCGACACCGCGGCCAGCGTGCTGCTCGGCGCGGACGACCGGCGGGTGTACCTGGGAGGCGCAGGCATCATCGCGCTGGACCTGGCTACCGGCCGCCAGCAGAGCCTGGTCTGGCCGGACCTGCACGCCGATGCCGTGCTGGCCAGTGGCCGCTTCGCGCAGCTGACCGGAGAGCCGCCCGGGGCGCTCCCACAAACCTGCGTCCTGGAACTGCTCAACGCGAACACCGGTGCGCAAAGCGCGACCCGCTCCCTAGCGCCCGACGACTGCTGGCGCGATGGCACGGCACTGTCGCCCGATGGGCGGTGGTTGGCCATCGCTCAGCCTGGGCCATTCATGGGCGGCAACATCAACGAACTGCGACTCATCCTCCTCGACGTGGACACCGGTGAGCAGACCAATCAGGTCCTGGACCAAGGCCCAGCGGTCGGCAACAGCGGTAACGTCACCTTCCAGGGCATGACGTGGCTGAATGACGATGGGGTACGCGTGGTCTGGACTCATCTGCCGGACCACGTCGACCAGCTGTACGACAGGTCCGAAGTGCTACGCATGACGACGGTGACAGTACCTGCACAATGATGCGGCTACGCCGCGTTCGCTAGAACCGGCCGTGAGCGTGCCGTTGATCGGTGTGTCGTGGCGGGAGGCGAGGGCGCGCACGTGCTACCTCGGTGGGGAAGTAGACCAAGATCTTCTTACCCGAGGAGACGCACGTACGCGCCCAACAGCCGACCCCATCCAGCGGATCCACCTGTGCCCTGGCGGCGTCCCGACCTTCGGCGGCAATGGCGATCCTGGCCAACGCGCCATCGGTGTCGTTCCGGTTCCTCAAGGAACAACTGCAACTGACCGACTCCGATCTGTCCAAGCAGATGTCGGCGCTGGAAGCGGCCGGCCACGTCAAGGCCACGAAGGACGGTCACGGGCGGGGTGCCAGCACGACCTTCTCGATGACCCGCGCGGGGCGCAAGGCGTACGCCGCACACTGCGCAGCCCTTCGGGCGCTCATGGACTCCGTTCCAGCGACCGATCGCTAGCCGGCCGCAGCGCGCGTTCGATCGCGAGCCCGGTCGCGCAGAGCAGGTCTTCGCCGCCCACGGGGCCGACGAGTTGCAGGCTGACGGGCACGGGGAAGCCCGGTGACGGTACCGGCATGGCAAGCGCGGGAACGCCGGCGAGGTTGAACGGCGCGGTCAGCAGGGTGAGCGGGAAGCCCGCGAAGTCGCTGACCAGCGGTGGTGGCGCGACCAGCGTCGGCAGCGCCAGAACGTCCACCTCGCCGAGCGCCGCCGCGACCACCGACCGCCACGTCGCACGGGCGGACATCGCCACCGCCAACCGGTCCGCCTCAACGGCGCGACCCGCGTGCAGGCCGTGGTTGACGAAGGCGCCGACTCCCTCGGCGTCCAGCAGCGTGCGGTGCGCCCTCCACAGCTCGCCCACGACGATCGTGCCGAAGGCGTCATAGGTCGCGTCCCACCCGGGAAGCCGCACCTCGCGGACGAGGATCCCGGCGGCGTCGAGTGCGGCGTCGACGGCGCCTTCGACCGCGGCGTCGACGCCGTCGATCCGTAGCCGGCCGATGAGGCGGGCGGGACGCGGAGCGACGGTGAAGCCCGGCTCGAGCAGGCGCATTCCGGTCACGACGCCGGCGACGTCGCGCGCCAGCGGGCCGACCGTATCCAGGCTTGGCGACAACGGACAGACCCCGGTGGTCGGTACGCGTCCCCACGTCGTCTTCAGCCCCACGATCCCGCAGCACGCGGCCGGGATGCGAACCGAACCACCCGTGTCAGTACCCAGGCCGACATCCGCCTCGCCGCCGGCGACCGCCACCGCACTGCCGCTGGACGAGCCGCCCGGGATGCGATCGGGCGCTGCCGGATTGACCGGGGTGCCGAACACCGCGTTGTCGCCGACCGGGCTGACGCACAGTTCGGTCAGCGTGGTCTTCCCGACGATGAACGCGCCCGCCGCACGCACACCGGCGAGGCACAGCGCGTCCGTCGCGGCCGGGATCGCCCGATCACGTACCGCCGCACACCCGGCCGTCGTGATCACGCCGGCCATGTCGATGGCGTCCTTGACCGCGACACGGACGAGTCCGTCCGACCCGGCCGCCGGCGGATCGAAGCGGGTAATCCAGGTCGTCATCCGGCGACCATACGGTGGGCCGATGCCCGACAACCACGCGATTACGCCGCGACCTGACCCGCTCGCAATCAGAGGCCGAGCACCGGTCGGCACTCCTCGACGCCCGACAGTTCGATGTCGTCACGCCGGATCCTGTCCCAAGCGTCGCGGGTCAGCCGCCACCGTTGCATCAGCGCGGCCTCGCCCCGGCGGGTTGCCCAGGTCGTGCCGTTCGGTCGGTAACCGAGCCGCACGGACACCCGGTTCGAGGCGTGGTTGTCCATGAACGCAGTGCTCGCCGCCTCGCGCGCCGCCAGTCCGGCGAACGCCAGGTGGAGAACGGCCGCACGCATCTCGGCGCCGATGCCGCGACCACGATGGTCGGCCCCGAGCCAGGAGAATGTCGCTACCGTTCCGAACTTGGCGAAGTCAAGGCCGATGAGGTCCTGCATCCCGAGGGGCTCATCGTCGACGGTCACCACGAGGTGCAGCCGCCAGAAGCCGGGATCCACCCGTCCGCGTCCCGCCCAGATGCCGCGCAGCCACTGCCATTCGCGACCGGGGTTGTCGTCGTACAGCGACATCGGGTCGTTGAACGGAGGCGAATCGGCGTCGCCGACACCCGCTCGTACCATCGGGAGCAGCCGTGCCAACCGCTCGTCGGTCGCTCCGACCAGGGCGAGCCGGGGCGTCCGTACCTCGACGTTGAGCGGGGGGTAGGGATGCGCCACCAGCGCACGGTACCTCCTCGGCGCAGCCCGCCTAGCTCCGTAACTCCTCCCGAACATGGGCGAGGACGGCTGCCGGGTCTGGCGCGCGTGTCAGCGAACGACCGATGACGATGTGCGTCGCACCCGCGCGGATGGCGGCCGCCGGGTCCGCCGGTCGTACGTGCTCGGTCGCCGTCCCGCTTGCCAGCTCCGCCCGCAACATCACGCCGGGAGTGACGATCAGCGCGTCGGGTCCAAGTTCCGCACGCAGCAACGACGCGTCCCGCGGTGAGGCGACCACTCCGTGACAGCCCGCACGCTGGGCCAGTCGAGCCAGGCGGATCACCTGCTCTTCGGTGGTGGCGTTCAGCCCGAGCTCGGCGAGGTCGGCATCGGTGAGGCTGGTGACGACGGTCAGCGCGATGATCCGCAACTGCGGGTACTCCGCGGCCGCCTCCACCGCGGCCTTCATGATTCTGGTACCGGCCATGGCGTGCACCGTGACCATGGTTGCGCCGAGCCTGCCCGCCGCGCGGACGGCACCCGCCACAGATGCCGGGATCTCGAACAGCTTGAGGTCGAGGAAGACATCCTTGCCCTCGGCGAAAAGTCGAGTTGCCAGCGCCGGACCGGTGGCGGTCAACAGCTCCGGGCCCAGCTTGTAGGACTGGCCGGCGTCACCCAACCGGTCGACGATCGCCTCGGCCTCCCCGACCGTCGGGAAGTCGAGCGCGACGATGATGCGGCGTGCACTGGTCACTCCCCGATCCTGCCAGGATTGCGGCATGAGGCCGCACTCCGACGAAGTCGAGATGGTCGTCACCGCCAAGATCGATGATGACTTCGACCGCGCGATCGCGGCCGGCGCGCTGGGTGCGGCGAAGGCCCGCTTCGGACACACGACCGCGACCCGGCTGGGTGCCCTGCCCGGATATCCCGCGTATAACAAGGCGCGTGGCTTCAGCCACGAAGACCTCGCGTACCTTCCCGCCATCTGCGGCTTCTTCACCGACGTCGGCAGCTCGCCGCTGATCGAGGTGTGGGCGGGCCACGCCTCGGCCGCGCTGGGCGAGCACCTGGCCAGAGCCGGCTTCTACGCGGCCGAGGTCAACGCCACGCTACGTACGATCGCTTGCGGCTCCTCGATCCCCGCCCCTGACTCCGGCATCCGGATCCACGAACTGGGTACCGGCGAGGACGACAGCGTCTACCTCGAAACGCTGTTCGACGGATACGGCCTGAGCTCCCGGACGGCATCGGCGCAGCGGGAGATGATGGCGATCGAACACCGCTCGCCAGGCCTTCGCCGCTACCTCGCGTACGTCGACGACCAGCCCGCCGCGGCCGCGGCGCTGTACACCACCCCGCGCAACGCGTACTTCGCCGGCGCCGCGACCATCCCCGCCATGCGAAACCGTGGCTGCCAATCGGCCCTGATCCGACGACGCCTCCGCGACGCCACGGCCGGGCAGGTCGTGGTCACCACCGCGTTCGGGTCACCCAGCCAGGCGAACCTGCAGCGTCTCGGCTTCACCATCGAACACACCCGTACGCTCTGGCGCCGCCTCGCCTCCTGACGTACCCGCGACCAGGGTACGTGTAAGGGGCGACGTCAGGGGTAGTCGCAGGATCGTGTTCGACGGGTTCGAAGAGTTCGACACTGAGACGTCCGGTACGCGGATCCACGGCGTGCGCGGCGGCAGCGGGCCGCCGGTGTTGCTGCTGCACGGCATTCCGGAGACGCATCTCATGTGGCACCGGGTGGCGCCGACGCTCGCCGAGCACTACACGGTGGTCGCCACCGATCTGCGGGGGTACGGCGACAGCGGCGAGCCGCCCAGCACCCCCGACCACGAGCCATACAGCATGCGCGCGATCGCCCACGACCAGCTCGAGGTCATGCGGAGCCTCGGCTTCGACAGGTTCCGGGTCGCGGCGCATGACCGCGGTGCGCGCTGCGCCTACCGGCTGGCCCTGGACGAGCCGGACGCGATCGAGCGGCTCGCCATCATGGACGTCATACCCGTCGGCAGCGCGTACGATCGCGCCGACAACAAGTTCACGAGCGCGACCTGGGTGTGGTCCTTCCTCGCCGCACCCGATCCGGTACCGGAGCAGTTCATCGCGGCGTCCCCGGACACGCTGCCCAGCTTCATGCTCGACACCTGGCCCGCAGTGAAGGACGCCATCCCCGACGAGGTACGCGCCGAGTACCTCGCCAAGTACCGCGACCCCGCCACGGTCCACGCCATCTGTGAGGAGTACCGGGCGTCCGCGACCCTGGACTACCGGAACGACGAGCAGGACCTGGGCCACCGGAAGATCGCCTGCCCGGTGCTCTTCCTCTGGGGCGAGCACGGATCGGTCGCGCCACTCTACGAAGACCCGCTCGCGATCTGGCGCGAGTGGGCGGACGACGTTCGCGGCGAGTCGCTTCCGGTCGGGCACTTCATTCCCGAGGAGGCGCCGGAGGAGACCACGCGCCTGCTGCTGAGCTTCTTCGCGTAGGAGCTTCGCCGACCGGCCTCCCGACCGACCGACCGACCAATCAAGGTGACGATCCGCTCGGCCATTGCGACACTCTCGTCTGTGGAGGAGATGGACGCCTTTCGCACCGCGGTCCGTACCTGTGCCGCCAAGGGTGGCGGCGACTCCCCGGCCGCCGGCCAGGTCCGTGAGCTGATCGACAGCGGCCTGGTGAACACGGTGGTACTCGTCGAGGGCGTGAGCGACCGCGGCGCGGTGGAGGCGCTGGCGGCCAGGCGCGGTCGCGACCTCGAGTCCGAGGGCGTCTGCGTCCTGCCGATCGGCGGAGCCATGGGCATCGGCCGGTTCATGCGGCTGCTGGGTACCCAGGGGCTCGGTCTTCGCGTACGCGGACTGTGCGACGAGGCCGAGGAGGGCTACGTCCAGCGCGGGCTGGAGCAACTGGGCCACGGTACCGGCCTGAGCCGTGCCGCGATGGAGTCGCTCGGCTTCTACGTCTGCGTCTGCGACCTGGAGGACGAACTGATCCGCGCGCTCGGCGTCGCCGGCGTCGAGCGGGTCCTGGACGCCGAGAAGGACCTGGCCCGGTTCAGGCTGTTCCAGAACCAGCCCGCACAGCGGGGGCGCGCGGTCGAGCGGCAGTTGCGGCGGTTCATGGGTACGACCAGCGGCCGCAAGGCCCGCTACGCCCGGGCACTCACCCGCGCCCTGGACGCGGACCGCGTCCCATGGCCTCTGGACCAGGTCGCCTGAGGAATCCGGGGCGCCGCGTCGCCGGCGACGTCAGCTGTCGGTGGTCTCGGCCTTCTGCGGTACCCCGCCCGGACAGGTCACGGTCACGAGGTACTCGGTCGCGTGGCCGCGGCTGACGTCGACCTTGAACTTGACCCACGCCGCCGGTGCCGGACCGGGCTGGGATCCGTCGATGCGGTACCCGGGGCGCGGAGCCATGGTGTCCAGCGTGGCCGAGTCACCGGTGCAGGTGGCCCACAGGCTTCCACCCGACGTCGTGTAGTACTGCCGGGTGGGGCTCGGACCGGTGCTGGGCTCGGTACCGGTGCTGGGTGAGGCTGCGGGCTCGCTCGCGCCGCTGCTCGCTGGTGGCGAGGCGGATGGTGTGGCGTGGGCGAGCCGGTCGGCGACCTGCTGCTGGCTCAGCGGGCCGCCGCCGGCCCGCCCGGCGAGGGTGTCGATGCTGGCAACGCCGGCCAGGGCGGCCGCGCCGACCGCGGCGCCCCAACCAGCCGCTATGACAACACCTCGACGCACGCGGCAAGTGTGCCGCGGGGATTGCTAAGGCGCGGATAAGGGTCGGCTATCAAACAGCAAAGTGTCACGCTCGTCCCGACTGTCCACCATTGGGGCCGTGGCCCCGAATCCTGGTGGCCGGCTAGCGTGGGCGCGTGGTCAAGGTGCTGCTCGTAGAGGACGACGCGACGATCCGTAGCGGCGTCGTGCGCGCCCTCGGCGAGCGTGGACACGCGGTGGCCACGGCCGGGAACGCGTTGACCGGGCTGCAGCTGGCGGTGTCCGAGCGCCCGGAGATCGTGCTGCTCGACCTCGGCCTGCCCGATCTGGACGGCCGGGAACTGCTGCGGATGCTGCGCGCGGTCAGTCCGGTACCCATCATCGTGGTCACCGCGGCCGGGGCGGAGCAGGAGATGGTACGGGCGCTGGACGCCGGTGCCGACGACTACATCATCAAGCCCTTCGGCGCCGAACAGCTCGACGCGCGGATCAGGGCCGTGCTGCGCCGGGTCGGCGCGGACGGGCCCGAGACCGCGGTCACCGTCGGCGGACTGCGGCTGGACTCCCGGGCTCGGCGGGCCACGCTGGAGGGCCGGGTGCTGGACCTCACGCCGCGCGAGTTCGACATGCTGCACTACCTGGCGGCGCGCCCGGACCAGGTGGTCACGAAGGGCGAACTGCTCACCCACGTGTGGCAGATCCCGTACGCCAGCGCCGACAAGACCGTCGACGTGCACCTGTCCTGGTTGCGGCGCAAGCTCGGCGAGACCGCGCAGGAGCCGCGGTACCTGCACACCGTCCGCCGGGTCGGCATCCGGCTGTCCGCCCCGGCCGATCCGCGGTGAGACTGCGGCAGGCCGCGCTGCTGGTCGCGGCCATGACGCTGGTGCTGGTGGCGTTGCTGGTGCCGCTGGCCCGGCTGGTACAGGTGACCGCCGCCGACCGGGCGGTCGGCACCGCCACGGACAAGGCGAACAACCTGGCGTTCGTGGTCGCGACCGTGCCCCAATCAGACCTCGACGCCGCCGTCGCCCAGGCGAACAGCGACACACCGCGGTACCCGGTGACGGTGTACCTGCCGGGCGGAACCGCCGTCGGCAGCTCGGCGCCGCGCACCGCCGCCGTGGAACTGGCCGCCACCGGGTCCAGCGTCACCGCCACTGGTCAGGGCGGCTGGGAGGTCCTCGCGCCGGTCGCCGACAGCCGCTACAACGGCACCGTCGTGGTACGGGTTTTCGTCAGCGACGCCGAACTCACCCGGGGCGTGCACCGGGCGTGGCTGATCCTCGCGCTGCTCGGTCTCGGTGCGCTGATCCTCGCGGTGCTGGCCGGGGACTGGCTGACCCGCGCCACGGTGCGGCCCATCCGCGAACTCGCCGACATCTCCCACCAACTCGCCGCCGGGCGCATGGAAGCCCGTTCACGGGTACACGGACCACCCGAGATCCAGGCGGTGGCCGCGGGGCTCAATCACCTCGCCGGTCGCATCCAGGATCTGCTGCGCCAGGAACGCGAGTCGGTCGCCGACATCTCCCACCAACTGCGTACCCCGCTGACCGCGCTGCGGCTGGAGGTCGACGCCACACCGGGCGCCACGGCGATCGCGGAGCACGTCACCACCCTGGAGGCGGCGGTCACGAAGGTCATCGAGCAGACCCGCGACGCCGGTACCCCGCAGCCGTCTGCCTGCGACGCCACCCAGGTCGTCGCGTCCCGGTGCGCGTTCTGGGGGGCCCTGGCCGAAGACCAGCACCGCGCGGCGCGGTTCGACCTGCCCGGCTCGCCGCTTCCGGT
>Ga0157369_10003521_pt1 | contig 18606 bp, 17 predicted proteins | sample C25metaG_FD_113461 | JGI IMG/M metagenome (GOLD analysis project Ga0157369, IMG submission 113461) | Corn rhizosphere microbial communities from Kellogg Biological Station, Michigan, USA - C2-5 metaG | ecosystem: Host-associated > Plants > Roots > Rhizosphere > Soil | place: USA: Michigan... | reverse complement strand
TGATGTTCTCGAGTACCGATGCTTCGCGCAGCAAACGCACGTTCTGGAAGGTGCGCGAAATGCCTCGCCGCGCCACGCGGTAGAGCGGTTCGCCGTCGAGTTCGTCATCGCCCAAACGGATATGGCCGGCGCTCGGTGCCATGAGGCCCGAAATCATGTTGACGATCGTGGTTTTGCCCGCGCCGTTCGGACCGATGAGACCGGTGATACGGCCGCGCTCGATCGCGAGCGAGAGCTCGGCAACGGCTTCGAGGCCGCCGAAACGCTTGCTGATGCCCTCAAGCCGAAGGGAGTTCATGTGCCCCCTTCCCTTCCGCACCGCGCGTTCCGTTGCCAGCGCGGCGCAGTTTCCAGCGATGGCTCAAAGAATCGACGATGCCTTGCGGCAGGTAGATGATGACGAGGATCAGCAGCAGCCCTTGCAGCAGCAGCCGCGCATCGGCGAGCGGCCGGATCAGCTCAGGAAGGATGATGAGAAAGGCGGTGCCGACCAGCGGTCCGGCGACCATCGAGCGGCCGCCGAGAATGACGGCGGCGATGACCAGGACCAGCATCGGGAAACCGAAGACATCCGGCTGAATCGAATAGGTGTTGAAGGCGAGAAGACAGCCGCCCAACGCGCCGATCGCGCCCGAAAGCGCGAAGGCGTAGCGAAAATACCGGCTGACCGAGATGCCGAGCGACATGGCCACCGTGTAATCCTGGCGAATGGCATCGAAGGCGCGACCGATGCCGGTGCGATTGATGACCGCGAGGAGCGCCGCGAGCACGATGAGGATGGGGACGAGCACAGTCGCGCCTGCGACTTTCGGAATGGCATTCATCCCGAGCGGGCCGCCGGTCAACGGCTGCGCATAAAGTGCCAGCGACACCATGATCTGAACGAAGCCGATGGTCGCGATCGATTGGAAGGCGCCGCGCAACCGCGCGAGCGGCAGCGACAGGATCAAGCCAGCGGCGACGCCACAGAGGATCGCGCCGATCGCCGACAGCACCGGCCCGAGCGATGTTTCCTTGAGGAGGATCGCCCCGGCATAGCCGCCGATCGAGGCGAAACCCGGTGTCGCGAGCGAGAACAGCCCAGCGCGCAAGGCGACATATTGGCTGTAGGCGAGGACCGTATAGATACAGATGAGATCGAAAAGCGGACGGTACGTCAGAATGAACGACATCGTCACGCGACCCGGTACTCGGTATGGATCCCCGAGAAAAAGCCGTTCGGCCGAATAAGCAGGACGATGAACAGGAGACCGAACACCACCGCGTCGGAGAGCTCGGTCGAGATATAGGCCGTGGTGAGGGTCTGGATCATGCCGATGACGATGCCCGCGAGCACCGCGCCGAGGACGCTGCCGAGCCCGCCGAGAACGATCACGACGAAGGCCTGAAGCATGACCGCCTCGCCCATCACATAGGTGACGGAGTTGAAGGCGATGCCGAGGATGACACCGGCGGCGCCGGCGAGCATGCCGGCGATGAAGAACGAGGCGAAATAGACTTTGCCCGGATTGACGCCGAGGAGCATCGCTGTCTGCTCGTTCACCGCGACGGCACGCGCCTCGCTGCCCAGGCTGGTGCGGAAGAGAAAGAACAAGAGCCCGAGAACGATGACGGCGACCGCAGCCAGAATGACAATCTGCTGCAGCGAAATCCGCATGCCGGGCAGGTTGAAGAAGACGACGGGAAAGATGCCGAAAGGAAAGCGCAAGGTCTGGGCGTTGGTCGCCTGCTGCGCGAGCTGCATCAGGATGAGATTGGCGCCGATGCTGGCGACAATGGTGCCGAACTCGTCGCCCTGATGCCGCCGCAACGGTCGAAAGACGAAGAGATCGAGTGCGACGCTGACCATACCGGCGCCGATCACCGCGATGATGAAAGCGGCCCAGAGCGGCAAGCCACCGAGCGTCACCGCGAAATAGCCGATGAACGCGCCCCACATGAAAACGGCGCCATGTGCGAGATTGAGAATCCGGTGCATGCCGAAGACGAGGGTGAGGCCGAGCGAGAACAGCGCGTACACTGCGCCGACGACCAAACCGTTCAAAAGCTGCTGGGCGAGCATCGCTCCTCCCTCATCCTCTTCGTCGAGGGCCGCCGGCCGCGAAACCGCCCGCCTATTTCACCAATTCCTGCTTGCCGTTCACGACCTGCAGCATGATCAAGCCGAAGTCCGGCATGCGATCCTTATCGTAAGAGAATTTTCCCGCGCCCAAGGGAGTCTCGACATCGTGCAGCTTGGCAAGGGCATCGCGCACCTTGGCGCGATCGGCGCCCGGACCCGCGTCATGGATCGCGTGGGCGAGCAACACCATGCCGGTATAGGCCCAGGCGGCGTTCTGATCCGGGTCCTTGTGGTTGCGCTTGCGATAGGCGTCGACGAAATACTTGTTCTCCGCTGCCGGCATGTCGGCGTCATAGTCCGCCGGATATTGGATGCCGTTCGCCGCAGCACCGGCGATGTCGCGGAAGACGGGCGATGAGACCTGTCCGCTGGCGATCAGTTTGACGCTGGGATCGAGCCCGGCCTGGCGCACCTGGACGAGGAAATTGCCGGCAACCGACGGAACCGATTCGATGTAGAGCACATCGATCTTCTCGCTCGCGATCTTGGTCGCGATCGGCGCGAAATTCGTGTCTTGCTGGGAGATGCCGTCTTCCGACACCACTGACCCGCCGTGCTCCTTGAAGAATTTTGCGAAGGAATTCTTGAGCCGCACGGAGGCGTCGTTGGCACGATCGTAGACCATCGCAGCCGTCTTCACCTTCAACTTCTCGGCCGCGTATTGAGCAAGAATCTTCATCGAGGAATCGGGCTGCTCGATCAGAATGAAGGACCACGGACCCGCTTGCACGATCGCCGGCGAGGCCGCAATCGCCAGGAACGGGATTTTCAGCTCGTTGGCTACGGGTGCTGTCGGCAGCGACAGATAGGAGCCGTAAACACCCAGCACGGCGAGCGCATTGTCCGAGGTCGCGAAGCGGTTCATCAAGGAGATCGCCTGGTTGCGATCGCCGGCATTGTCCTCGATGATGACTTTGAGGGTGCGCCCTTCACCAAGCATATGACTCTCGTTGATGCGCTGGATCGCGATCTCGGTCCCTTCGCGCAAGAACGGTCCCGAATAGGATGCCATCGGACCGGAAAGCGGATATTGCGCCGCAATCGTGACCTCTTCGGCGCGAAGCGGCGACCCCGCGTAAAGGAGTACCCCTAGACCTAGCACAAATGCGCTTGCGATCTTCATCTCGCTCACTCCCTCTTCCTTCCGCCGCCATTCATGCGCGCGGCTTTTTGCTTTGCGTCTCAAGGCGCTTGCTTGTTCGATAGTCTAGGCACAGTGCAGCCAGCCAATCAACTCACATGGACATGTTGGTGCGTGGGATTTACGTCCCTCTTTGCCCACGTGTGTCCTAAATCCGAAATAGACCCGATGACGGCGATCTGATTGAATAGCTGTGCTCCTGCTGATTGCAGGAAACGCGCGCAGCGCGTCGAGCTAACTGCCGCGCGGCTTTAGCCAGAGAGGAACGCATGGAACGCACCAGCCCACCCTTTCGGGCCGACCACGTCGGCAGTCTTCTCCGCCCCTCTTGGCTTATCGAAGCGCGAAAAAATTTCAACGCCGGGAAGATCTCGCACGACGAATTGCGCAAGGAAGAAGATCGCGCGGTACGCGATGTCGTCGCGATGCAGCAAGAGATCGGCCTCCACTCGATCACCGATGGAGAGTTTCGCCGACAGACCTATCTGACCGAGTTCCTCAACCCGATCGGCGTCGAGCTGCAGCCTCAAAAAAGCGACGATCTCGTCTACCATGACGACCATGGCGGCACGGTCCCGGCGACCAAAGCCGTCGTGAACCGCCGCATCGAATGGAAGTCATCGATCAATCTCGATGCTTTCACCTTTCTGAAATCGATCACGCGCGCGACGCCCAAGGTGACGTTGCCGGCACCGACGCAAGTGCATTTCTTCGCCGGCACGACCGGAATCAGCAAAACCGTCTATCCCGACATCGAGCAATTCTGGGACGATATGGTGGCCGCGTATCGGGCCGAGCTGCAGGCGTTGGGCAAAGCGGGCTGCACCTATGTCCAGATCGACGAGACCTGCCTGCCGAAACTGGCGGACCCTAACATCCAGCAAGTGGTCGCAAAGCGCGGCGACGATTGGCGCGCGGTCACGCGGAAATATGCGGACATCATCAACCGGATCATCGCCAGCGCGCCGGCGGGTATGCATATCGCCATTCACCATTGCCGCGGCAACAATGCCGGTTTGTGGCAAGCCCAGGCAGGCTATGACGCGGTGGCCGAAATCATCTTCAATGAGATCAAGGCGCCCGCCTATCTGCTCGAGTATGATTCGGACCGTGCCGGCGATTTCGCGCCCTTGCGCTTCATGCCAAAAGACAAGACCGTTGTCCTCGGCCTGGTCTCGACCAAAAACACGCGGATCGAATCCGCCGACGAGCTCAAATCCCGGATCGACGAAGCGAGCCGCTACGTGCCGCTCGACCGGCTCTGCCTCGGCCCGCAATGCGGCTTTTCCTGCGGTTTCACGGACTCTCCCATGACCTACGAAAGCCAGACGCAGAAATTACAGCGGATCGTCGAGGTCGCTCGCGCCGTTTGGAGTGCCTGAAATCCCGGCCGGAGATTTTCGCGGAGCCTAGCTCACGGGCAATTCGATAAAGCGCTCGCCGAGCACGCGGTAGCGCTGCAGTTTTGGTTTGCTCGCATCCTCCGGACGCACATAGCGGATCGATGTACGGCCCTTGCACGAGCGCGGCAGGACAAAGCAGCGCACGAAACTGGTCTCTGAATCGGCTGATGTCGGCGCCAGGACCGGCGCGGATCCGGACTCGAACCAGGCTTCGCCCGGATCATAGGTGCTGACACGCCCCTCGGTCTCGATGCGAATGCTGCCCTCGAGGCAATAGCGGATGCCCGGCCCCTGATGAATATGGGTGTAGGCAATGCCGCCTTTCGGAAAGCTCACGCGATCGCAGCGCATGAGCCAGCCGAATCCCGGATCGAGCTCGATAGTCGCGGAATTCGCCACGACCGACGTGCAATGCGGCGCCGCGCGCAGCACGCCGTCATCTTTGGTCGGCAGAACCAGCTCCCAGCGCAGAAAGCGCGCGCCCTGCCCGCCCGCCAGAACCGCCACCGCGTCGTCGCCGATCCAGGCCGAGCCTTGCCCGTGATAAGTCGAGCCGACGGCCGTTTCGACCGTGGCATCGCCTTCGATCACGTAAAGGGTCCGAGCAGCGAGCGCCGGCAGGTAAACCGGAGCGCCATGGGCCGGCATGCGGTCCTCGAGGAGACGCAAAACAAAACGCAGCATTATTGACCGCTTCCTTCCAATCTCGGCCGGCGAGCCGTCACGTCGCGCCGCCGGCGATCAATTCTGCCCGATGATTACGGCCTCGGCAAAATCGTGCTCGACCAAGGCGGTTTCCGAGAATTCGCTTGACGCTACGGCGTCGAGAATTAGCCTTACCGCTGCTGTGGCTACAATTACCCAAACGCAAGGCGCGCCTCTGCCGCCGCTGATCCGCTGGAAATTTGCGTGGATCTTCGTTGCGGGCATCGTGCTCACCATCTTCACCGTCAATGACGAGAAGTTCCTGCCCGAGCAGGCCGCGCTCTGGTTTCTCAACTGGGTGCATGTGTTCTTCGGCCTGTCATGGACCGGCATCGACTTGTTCATGGGGTTCCTGCTCGGCCCGATCCTGAGACGGCTCGACCCGCGGCTGCGCCGCACGGTCAGCCAGGAGCTTTCCTGGCGCTTCTTCTGGCTGTTCCCGATGCTGTCGACGGTAACGCCGACCGCCGGCTGGGAACTGGCGCGCCGGCTCGGCTATCTCGACGTGCCGTATCCCGGCTTCTACTGGGTCGAGGCGGCGCTCGCCCTCGTCATCATCATGGCGTTCTTCGGCATCTTCATTCTGGCGCCGGTCAATCTCTGGGTGCTGTGGGAGACGCGCAAGCCCGAACCCAACATGGCGCTGGTGCAGAAGTTGATGCGCGTCTATCTCGCCATCACCGCGCTCGAAGCGGTGCTCCAGCTCACGACGATCGTGGTCATGACCCGTTTCCGGATCGGTATCTAAGCGTCACTAAGCGCAAAACGGCCGCAACAGGCCGGCACCGCGGCTCAACAGCGGAGATATTTAGGGAGGCATCGTATGAGGAACGGCATCGCCCGTATTTTCTCGATCGTTCTATCCGTCTTCCTGCTCGCGAGCGGCAGCACGGCGCTCGCCCAGGACAAAGGCGATGCGGAATGGAACAAGCTCGTCGCCGCCGCCAAGCAGGAAGGCGAAATCGTCATCGTCGTTCCGCCGAGTTCGACACATCGCGATTTCCTTGCCCGGGAGTGGCCGAAGGCCTTTCCCGATATCAAGCTGTCGCAAACCTCGGTCACCCCGGGCCAGCAATTCACGCGGATCTCGGTCGAGCGCAGCGCCGGGAAATATCTCTGGGATATCGTGTTCACCGGCTCTGACAATGCGTTTCAGCTTCGCGACGGCGGCATGCTCGATCCGGTGCGCAATGAATTCGTCTTTGCCGATGTGAAGAATCCCGAAACCTGGGGCGGCTGGGACGCAGCCTTCGCCGACATCGCCGCGACCTACGTCTTCACCTCGCGTACCTTTCTGAAAATGCCGTTCTACAACGCGAAACTGCTTTCGCCCGACAAGGTGAAGGCCGAGGGTGCCAAGATCTTTCTCGATCCGGTGTTCAAGCATAAGGTGATCTGGGACGACCCGGCTTATGGCGGCAGCGGCCGCACCTTCGCCCCGGTCATGCGGCGCCTGCTCGGCGATGAAGGCTTGCGCCAATTCATCACGCAGCAAGTCGTGTTCACCTCGCAGATGTCCGACCTCGTCGATCGCATGGCGCGCGGCCAATACATCATGTCGCTCGGGCCCGTGCTCACCAATCTGCTCGACCGCTATCGCAACGCCGGCGTGCCGCTCGATATCCGCCCGCTCGGCAACACACCCGAGCTCGGCGCCTATGCCAATACCGGCGCGTCGAACATCGTGGTGATGAAGAACCGCCCGCATCCGAATGCCACGCGTGTCTTCCTCAACTGGTATCTCTCGAAACCGGTCGAAGCGGGGCTCGCCAAGGAAATGGGCGAGGACACGCGGCGCACCGACGTGCCCCAGCAGGTCGAACCGGCACAGCAGCGTTTGCCCAGCGTCAAATATTACGACGCGCAGAGCGAGGAGGACACGCCGGCGGCCCGCCAGGCGCAGGAACTGATCGCCAAGATCCGCGGCAAATAGCGGCAGCGGAAACGATGCGCCTCAGCGCATCGTCGCCGGCAGCCAGAGCGTGATGATCGGGAACAGCACCAGCAGCGCGAGCTTCAGGAAATCCGCCGCGAGGAACGGTACGATGCCGCGAAAGATCGTGCCGATGGTCACGTCGTCACCGGCGACGCCTTTGATGATGAAAGCGTTGAGGCCGAAGGGCGGATGGATCAGCCCCACCTCGACCGCGGCAATGGTGATGATACCCCACCAGATCGGGTCGTAGCCGAGGCTCTCGATCAGCGGCATCACCACCGGCACGGTGATGAAGAGCGTCGTGATCGGATCCATGAAGAAGCCGAGCAGCAGATAGATGATCAGCAGCAGGAAGACCACGACCAGCGGCGCGAGTTGCCGCGCCTGGATGAAGGTGACGAGCGCTTGCGGTAGCTGGGTCACGCCAATGAAGAAGGAAAAGGCGACAGCGCCGAAGAGCAGCATGTAGATCAGCGCGGTATTGCGCGCGACATCGCCCATCACGCGCCAGAACGCGTCGCCATTGAGCCGGCCGCGCGCCAGGGCGAAGAGGAACGCAAAGCCGCCGCCGACCGCTCCCGCCTCGGTCGCTGTGAAAATGCCGGCATAAATGCCGCCGATCACCGAGCCGAAAAGCACGACGACGCCCCAGCTATTGAGGATCGCGGCAATGACCTCGCGCATCGGCGCGCGCTCGACCGGTCCCGCCGCGCTCGGCTGGACGCGCACATAGACCGAGATCGTGAAGATGTAGAGAAGCGCCGCGAGCAGCGCCGGAAAAACGGCAGCGACGAAAATCTTGTTGATCGAGGTCTCGGTCAGCACGGCGTAGAGCACCATGATGCCCGAAGGCGGGATCAGCGAGCCGAGCGTGCCGCCCGCGGCAACGCAGCCGGTCGCGAGCTGCGGCGAGTAGCCCCGGTTTCGCATCTCGGGCACCGCGATGGTGCCGATGGTCGCGGCGGTCGCCAGCGAGGAGCCGGTGACAGCGCCGAAAGCGGCGCAGCTTCCGATCGTCGCGATAGCAAGGCCGCCGCGGCGCCGCGCGAAAAGTGCATGCGCCAAGCGATAGGCATCGGTCGAAAGCCCGGCCGCTGTCGCAAAGCTGCCCTTCATCAAAAAAAGCGGCAGCACGACGAGGTTGAGGCTCGAGAGATAGCCGGCCGATTGCAGCACGATGGTGTTCATCGTCGGGTTGAAGCCAACGAGAACGCTACCGCCCACGAGCCCGGCGCAAGCCATGGCGATGCCGACCGGGATCATGATCGCGATCGGCACCCACATCGCGCCGAAGGCGAGCATCGCGAGGGTGACCGGGACGAAAGCGTGGCCCCATTGCAGGATCACGTCGTATAGCAGCGCGGTCGCGAGCAGGCTCGGCAGCACGACCGCCGCGCCGCGCAGCCACGAGCCGGCGGCGCTATCGCTGTCGAGCGCCTTCGCGAGCTGATTGAGGAAGATCACGACCTGCAGCGCGGCGCAGATGCCGAGCATCACCGTCACCGCCCACCAGAAGGGCGCGATCGGCAGCGAGATGATCGTGGTCACATCGTGACGCAGCATCACCCGCTCGGCATAAGCGGCGAAGCGCAAGGTGAGGATCACCATCATGCCGAGGATCAGCGCGCCGCCGATCGCCTCGAGCACGGCCTCGTAGCGTGGACCGATCGGCCGCTTGAAGAAATCGATGGCGATGTGATTGCGTGTCGCGATGCCGATCGGCAGGCTGGCGCTGACGATCACCGCCATGATGAGCTGCGTCGCTTCGTCGAGCCCGGGGATCGGCGCGCTGAAGAAAAAGCGCAGACTGACATCGACGATGGTCAGCAGCGACAGCGCCAGCATGCCGACGACAGCAATGACGGCGATGCGCCGCGCCAGCGCGATCGATACCTGCTCCAGCGCTTCGAGCCGCGATACTGCGCCGGGCGCCTCGACGGCGGCCATCGGTGACGCCTATTTCGTCTCGGCGGCGAGCTTGGCGGTTTCGGCGCGGAACGCGGCGAGGATTTCGGGACCGTTTGGCACCGCTTTGGCCCATGCCTCGGCCACCGGCTCGGCCGCTTTCTTCCAGCGCGCGGATTCCTCGGGCGAGAGCGTATAAGGCGCGTCGATCTTGCCCTGTTTCGCGAGCGCGGCGAGCTGGGCACGAACGCGCACGACCTCGCCATCATTCGATTTGCCGAGTGCGCGCGACATGATCTCGCCGGAATGCTTCTCCATCGCTTCCTTCGCTGGCGCCGGCAATGCGTCGAAAGCTTCCTTCTTCATGATCAGCATGCCGCCGCCGCCATTGAGCGGCGCTTGGAGGAAGTAATGCGCGATCTCGTCAACCCGGAACTGCCCAGTGAGCACCAGCGAGCTCCACGTGCCGTCGATCACGCCGCGATCGAGCGCTTGATAGACCTCGTCGACCGGCACGCTGACCGGCGTCGCGCCGAAAGCGGTGACGGTCGCGGCCTGCCACTTGCCCTGCGCGCGCAGCTTCAGGCCCTTCATGTCTTCGAGGGTCATGACCTTCTTCGACTTGCTCTGCACCTCGGCGCCGGGCCAGGCGGTCAGGCCGAAGAGCTTCACCTGGTCGAAATCGCTGGCGATCAGGCCTTTGGCATAAAGCCGCCACAGCGCGGTCGCGCCGATCTCGCCGGTGTCGTAGCCGAAGGGCAATTCGACCACGCTCGATTTCACGAACTTGCCCGGCAACGAACCGAGCAGCGCCCAACCGATATCGGCCGAGCCGGTCAGGACCGAATCATACATATTGCGGGCGTTGCCGAGCACGCCGCCGCCGAAATAAGTGATGTGCACCGTGCCTTGCGATTCGCGATTGACCGCTTCGAGCCACGGGATCAGCACCTCGACATAGAAATAGGATTTCGGCGGGCCGAAGGTCGCGAGCTTCAGCTCGACCGGCTGCGCATGGGCAATTGCGGCCATCGATAGAAAAGCGGCGCAGGCCATGCCTGCGATGCGGCGAAGTAGTCTCGACATTCCCCCTGCTCCCCTCATTCGGGACAATTTTCTTGCGACAAGCGGGCGCACGAAAGAGACGCCGCAACCTTGCAAACCAGATGTTGGATGATTTCGTAAGACGATTTGAATGTCAATGCGGCGCGGCGAGCCGCGCGCATGCTCACGCCTGGAAAGGCGTGACGCTCACCACCTCATAAGGATGCAGCTCGGCGATCTCGGCCGCGGCGCGGATTTGCTGGAGCAGATCGGCGATCGACCCACGCGCCACCGCTTGCCGATAGGCATCGGCGCTCGCCCATTGCTCATAGCTCGCAACATGCGCGGGCTGATAGCCGCGATGCGTGGCGATCCCGGAAAAGCCGGGCGCGTTCGCCGCCTTGAGCGCCTCGCCATAGCGCTTCAGCAATTCCAACAACGCGCCTTGCTTATCCGGCGCGACGGTGAAAATGCCGACGACGCCGATCGCGCCGCCGCCATCGCGCATCTCGATGCGGTCGCCCGGCCCGCTCGCGGTGACGACGTCGGCGATCGCGTACCAGCGGATCTCGTGTGTCTCGGAAAGATCGTGGGTGCGCTTCATCAGCGGCGCGACGTTCGCCTGGGTGCGGAGGAACTGGCCCTGCGCGCGGTCGGTGTATTGGTTGTAGTTGATGATGATCGACGCATCGAGGGCGCGATGGAAATTCGCCGACACGATCATCGGATATTTATGCGTCAGGATTTCGCGGTTGATCGCGGTCAGCGTCTCGATCAGCGCCTGCTGCCGCTCCGCCGGCAAGGTGAAGACATTGATGCCGGTGGCGAGCGTGCTGCCGCGAGCGATGGGCGTGACCGGCATGAGTTCTTCCTCCATAGAACGATTTCGTCCGACAATACCGCGGCTTTCCGGTCCTGCAAGCCGCTCGCGTTTACCTTCCGCTAACCATGTTCGTGCCTACTCCTCTACTAGAGGAGAGCCCCATGGATTCACTCGAGATTCGCGGCATCGACGATGTTGGCTTGCCGATGCCCATAGGCTTGCCCGAAGAAGTCGCCGAGCCCTTCGTCGAGCATGTCGTGACCAAGGCCGCGGCGCTGCGGACCCAGGCCATGGCGCTCGCCGGGCCGGATGTCGTGGTGGGCGGCAATCCCTGGGTGCGTCTCAAATTCATGGTCGACATCATGGCCGCATCGATCCTGCCGCAGACCGAGCAAACGGTCGCGGAATTCTCCGCCGAGGCCGATATTCAATGTCGCGCCGGCTGCAGCTTTTGCTGTCATCAGAATGTCGACGCGACGATCCCCGAAGCGATCCTCGTCGCGTTGCAGCTCGGCAACGAAGCCGATCCGCGACGCGCCGCGGTCCTCGCCGCCGCCGACGCCTTCCGCGATCTCGACGATGATGCCCGCATCATGACCGGCAAGCCCTGCCCGCTGCTCGTCGATCACCACTGCTCGGTCTACCAAGCGCGCCCGATCAACTGCCGCTCGTTCATGTCGCCCGACGCGACGAACTGCCGTGAATCGATGCGCCGCATCGAAGCCGGCGAAGTCGAAGCCGGCCAAGCTCCGCTGCCGATCGAAGTTTATGTCGTGCTGCGCTTTCTCTGCGGCGGCGAGCAAGCCGCGATCCGCGGCATCTGCCGCGATCTCGGCCTGCAATCGGATATTGTCGAGATGACCCAGACCGTCGCGGCCATCATCCGCGATCCCAATCTCATCGCGCGTTGGGCCGCAGGCGAGCACGTCTTCGCCGCGCGCTAGCCTGCGACGTTTTCGATCCGCACGGGTACGAGTCCCTCTTTCACCATTCCGAGCTTCTTCGCCGCAGCTTTGGAGAGATCGATCACGCGCCCATCCGTATAGGGACCGCGATCGGTAATCGTGACCTCGACCGATTGCCCGGTCTTGAGGTTGGTCACGCGAACGCGCGTGTTGAGCGGCAGTGTGCGATGCGCCGCGGTCAATTTCCGATCGTCGAATGGCTGGCCGCTGGCCGTTATCCGGCCCTGCCATTCATCGCCATACCATGAGGCGACGCCGGTCTCGTTGGGCGGGACCGTATCGAACGCGGACGTATCGATCGCCGGCTTTGTCTCGGGCGGCGCGGGTGGTGGCGGCTCCAGCGGCACGACCACGATTTGGCTGCGCGGCATTTCCGGCAGTTTCGGCCACATCCCGGCCGCGCCAATAAAAAGAATATCGGCCGCAGCGAGGCCGAGCAGGCACAAAGATGCCGCCTTGTGACGGACCATGCTGATCCTCCCTAGCGACCCCAATGGCGGCTGGAAGGAAATGGTTCCGAAAAAATGCAGGGAAAAAGCGCCGGGCAGAACGCCGCGGCAAGCGTCCTGTCCGGTAAGCAGGCGTTTAGCCTTAGCTCTTCAGATGTTGCGTGAAGAACGCTTTCGCACGATCCCAAGCGAGCTTCGCGGCGTCCGCGTTGTAGCGCTCCGTCGTGTCGTCGAAGAAAGCGTGGTTCACATTCGGATAAACATAAGCCGTGTATTCGACATGCGCGGCTTTGAGTGCGGCCTCATAGCCGGGCTTTGTCCCGTTCACGCGCTCGTCCAAGCCGGCATAATTGAGCAGCATCGCCGCTTTGATCTTCGACACCTGATCGAGCGGCGGCGCGACGCCGTAGAAGGCGACACCGGCATTGAGATCGGGACCGGCGGCCTCGGCAAGACGATTGACCATGCCGCCGCCCCAACAGAAACCGATCGTGCCGATCTTGCCATTCACATCGGGCCGCGATTTGAGATAGGCGACGGCTTGCACCAGTTCGCCGATCGCCTGATCGGCGGTGAGCTTGGTGAAATCCTTCATCGCCTGATCTTCGTTTTTCGGCGTGCCGCCCAGCACCGACATGCAATCGACGCCGAGCGCGACATAGCCTTCGAGCGCGACGCGGCGCGTCACATCTTCGATATGCGGATTGAGACCGCGATTCTGGTGAATGACGATAATCCCCGGCAGCTTCGCATCGCCCTTCGGCCGCGCGACATAGGCTTTCACGGGAGTACTGCCGCCCGGCATCGAAACGTTCTGCGTCGTGAGTCGCGGATCGTCGACCGGGATCGTCGCCGCGCGCGCATAATCGGAGCGCAGTGCCGTCATCATTGTCATCGCCAGCGCGCTCGAGCCGACGAGCTTCGTCACCTGTTCGAGGAATAGGCGGCGGTCGAGATGCCGATGCGTGAAATCGTCGTAGAGATCGATGATCCTTTGGTCCATGCAATTCTCCTCCCGATGAGCGACCACAGAATGCCCCGAGCCCGGGGTCGCATGCCCGTCACAGCCTTGTGAGCGACGGTTATGTTGCGGCCGGCCCATCCTTGATTTGGGGAACTGGCCGCGGCTTGCGATCGGGTCCGATCGCGACATAGGTGAAAGTGCCTTCGGTGACCTTGATGCGCTCGCCCTCGACGTTGCGGCGGACCCAGGTGTCGATCTTCACAGTGATCGAGCTCCGGCCGACCTTGACGATCTCGGCATAGCAACTGACCTCATCGCCGATGAAGACCGGCAGGTGGAAAGTCATGCTGGCGACCGCCACCGTGGCACAGCGGCCCCGGGCACGGCGATGAGCGATGACGCCGCCGGCCAGATCCATCTGCGACAAGACCCAACCGCCAAAGATGTCGCCGGCCGGATTGGCGTCGGCCGGCATGGCGATGGTGCGGAGCGCCGGCTCGCCTTCGGCGGGGATATGATGGTCGGTCGTCATCGCATTCGCTCCTTGTTCTTGTGCTCACAAATTCTGGTAGATATTTGTTTCTATCACTACTGCCGGTAGCTTGTCCGGCCGGTTTGTGCTTCCTATAGTCGGTGCCATGGCTGATTTGTTTGACGCTTCCACCCCCCGTAAATCGGGTTCGGGCTATTCGGCCAAGGATATCGAGGTCCTCGAAGGGCTGGAGCCCGTCCGCCGCCGTCCCGGTATGTATATCGGCGGCACCGACGAGCGCGCGCTCCATCATCTCGTCGCCGAAGTGCTCGACAATGCGATGGACGAAGCTGTCGCCGGCCATGCGAGCCGCATCGAGCTCGAGCTCCATGCCGATGGCAGCGTCGTCGTGCGCGACAATGGCCGAGGTATCCCGGTCGATCCGCATCCCAAATTCCCCAAGACCTCGGCGCTCGAAGTCATCCTGACGATGCTGCATTCCGGCGGCAAGTTCGGCGGCGATGCTTATAAGACCTCCGGCGGCTTGCATGGCGTCGGCATCTCGGTTGTGAACGCGCTCAGCGACAAGCTCACGGTCGAAGTCGCGCGCGACAAGAAGCTCTATACGCAGGAATACAGCCGCGGCAAACCGAAGACGAAGATCAAGGAAAGCGGCGGCGCCGCCAACAAGCGCGGCACCACGATCCGCTTCCATCCCGATCCCGAGATCTTCCACCAACTCCATTTCAAGCCGGCGCTGATCTATCGCCTGGCGCGCGGCAAGGCCTATCTCTTCCGCGGCGTCGAGATTCGCTGGTGGTGCGATCCGTCGCTGCCGCGGCCAGAAGACGTGCCGCAGGAAGAGAAGCTGCACTTCCCGGGTGGCCTCTCCGACTACCTCACCTTCCTGCTTGAAGAGCGCGAGACGGTGACGCCGCGCGCTTTCGACGGCGAAGCGAGTTTCAACGGCAGCGGCCGTGTCGAATGGGCGATCCACTGGCCGGTCGATCACGAGGGCGCCTCGGCCTCGTTCTGCAACACCGTGCCGACGCCCGAAGGTGGCACGCATGAAGCGGGGCTACGCGCCGCGCTGACGCGCAGCCTCAAAGCCTATGGCGAGCTCACCAGCAACAAGCGCGCGCAGCAGATCGCGCCCGAAGACGTGATGGATGGCGCCGTCGTCATCTTGTCGCTCTTCATCCGCGAGCCGCAATTCGTGGGTCAGACCAAGGATCGCCTCGCCTCGCCCGAAGCCGCGCGCCTCATCGAAGGCGCGCTGAAAGACCGTTTCGATCATTGGCTCACCGACGACCCGCAAAGCGCGCGCGGCCTGCTGGATGCGATCATCGAGCGCGCCGAGGACCGCCAGCGCCGCCGCCAGGAGCGCGAGCTCGAACGCAAGACCGCGACGCGCAAACTGCGCCTGCCCGGCAAGCTTGCCGATTGCAGCCGCTCGACGCCCGGCGGCACCGAGCTGTTCCTGGTCGAAGGCGACAGCGCAGGCGGTTCGGCGAAACAGGCCCGCGACCGCGACACCCAGGCGATCCTTCCCTTGCGCGGCAAGATACTCAACGTCGCCTCGGCGTCGAGCGACCGGCTGCGCGCCAATCAGGAGCTCGCCGATCTGACTCTCGCGCTCGGCTGCGGCTCCGGCGATCGCTATGAGGAAGGCAAGCTGCGCTACGAACGCGTCATCGTCATGACCGATGCAGACGTCGACGGCGCGCATATCGCTTCGCTGCTGATGACCTTCTTCTTCCGCGAGATGCCGAAGCTGGTCGATGACGGCCATCTCTATCTCGCCGTGCCGCCGCTCTATCGCCTCAGCCAGGGCGACAACACGCTCTATGCGCGCGACGACGCGCATAAGGATCAGTTGATGAAGTCCGCCTTCCCTGCGAACAAAGGCAAGGTCGAGATCAGCCGCTTCAAAGGTCTCGGCGAGATGCCGGCGCGCTATCTCAAAGACACGACCATGGACCCGAAGAAGCGCGCTTTGCTCCGCGTGAAGCTGCCGCCGAAAAGCGAGCGCGATTTCAAGTCGACGGTTGAGCTCGTCGAGAGCCTGATGGGACGCAAGCCCGAGCTGCGCTTCGAATTCATCCAGAAGAACGCGAAATTCGCCCGCGACCTCGACGTGTGAGAAACGCTTCACGCTTGCCTTAAAGGCAGAGGCGCGAGACACTCCCCCGTCAGATCGGTGTGATCAACAACACCGACTTAGGGAGGAGCAGAATGGTCATTTCGCGTGGAAGAGTTATCGCCGCTGCCTTCGCGGTGCTGAGTATGATCGCGGTCGCAGCGCCGGCATCGGCGCTGGAGAAGCTGCGCACCGGCAAGGCGATCGCCCTGCCCTTCGATTTCACGCCGCTCGATATCGGCATGACGAAGGGCTTCTTCCAAAAGCACGGACTCGAACTCGAAATCTCGTCCTTCGCCGGCAGCGCGAAGCTGCAACAGGCACTCGCCGCCGACGCGGTCGATATCGGCCTCGGCTCCGGCCCCGAACTCGCTTTCGTCGCCAAAGGCGCGCCGGTGCTTGGCATTTGCGCTTATGCCGGCCCGGTCAATCTGATGATGGTCGTGCGGCCGGATGCAGGCATCAACAAGATCGCCGATCTCAAGGGCAAGCGCATCAGCGCTTCGACCGTCGGCAGCCTCACCGACTGGGTAACGCGCGAGCTCTCGCGCCAGCAAGGCTGGGGCAATGACGGCATCGTCGTCACGCCCCTCGGCACCAATGAGGCGCAGGTCGCGGCGATGCGCGCCAAGGAGACAGAAGGCTTGGCGGTCGATCCCGCAGGCGCCTTCAAGCTCGAAGATGAGAAAATCGGGAAGATCATGGTGCGCTACGAGACAGTTGCACCTGTGTTCATCAACCACGTCTCCTACGCGACCAACAAGCTCATCGCCGCGCATCCCGAGGAGATCAAGGCCTTCCTCGCCGCCTGGTTCGACACCATCAGCTGGATGCGCAAGAACAAGGACGAGACTGTGAAGCTCGCGGCGCCGATCATGCATGCGACCCTCGACATCACCGCGCGCGATTACGACGAGACGATGCCGACCTTCTCCGACACCGGCAAATTCGAGCCCGCGGCGCTGAAAGTGCTGTCGCGCTCCTTCGTGCAGATGGGCGCGCTGCCGGCCGAACCGGATATGAGCAAGCTCTATACCGAGAAATTCCTGCCGGTGATGCAGAAGTAATCCGCTAGAGCGAATGCCCCCTCACCCTGCCCTCTCCCCGGTGGAGAGAGGGAACGCTGCTCCAAGCCCCTCGCCCCTTGGGGAGAGGGAGGGGCCCATTGCGAAGCAATGGGAGGGTGAGGGGGTAGCATTACGGCCGGAAGAGGAGCGCCACCGTCATCAATTGGCGCTCCACCGTCTCGAGGTGGAAGCGCATCAGATTCTCGGCTTGCGCCGCCTCGTGCCGCGCGATCGCCTGGACGATGCCGCGATGCTGGCCGTCATATTGCTTGCGCAGGTCTGGGGTGAGGAAATCGCCGTCGAGCTTGCCCCACAGCACGCGGTGACGCACCGCATTCATCGAGCGGAAAAGATCGACCAGCAGCGTGTTGTGCGAAGCCTCGGCAATAGCGAGGTGGAGATCGGCGTCGAAGGTCATGAACAGCCGCGGATCCGGCGCCGCAAGGGCACGCTCGAGACAGCGATCGAGCCGGATGAGATCGTCGGATGTCGCATGCGTCGATGCCAACCGTGCGAGCTGCGGCTCAAGCGCGATACGCGCCTCCATCAATTCGCGCGGATTGGCGGTGCCTTCCGCCGGCACAGGTTGAGCCGCCGCTTGCGTCGGCGGCGAGCCGAAGAAGGTGCCGCGCCCGACATGCCGCCAGATCAGCCCCTCGGCTTCGAGCTGCTTCATGCCCGAACGGAGCTGGGTCCGCGTCAAGCCGAGGGTTTCCGCGAGCTCGCGTTCCGGCGGTAGCCGGTCCTGCGCGCGAAAGCGCCCTTCTTCGAGGAAGTGCCGGATAACTGCCAACGCATTGCGGCGTGGCATGCTGTGCCCATCGATGCGAATTGCCCGTCGCAATTATGACAATTCCCCTGACACTGTCCATGCCGAGCCTCGTGGCACCTCCCCGGTGTTTCGTCCGGTGAGGATCGGCGCTTCGGGGCGGTTCGCTTCGCCGCCCAATCGCAAACCAATGCACTGAAATCATTTGACTTGCCTGGTCCCGCATCATGATCCTCTCTGGCAAACGAGCGGCTCCGCGGCGGAGCAGGACGACAAGGAAAGAGAGGAAAAATGCCGAGCTATCGCAAGAACGAAGCGCGTGATTGGGCATGGCAGCATTTGAAGGGCTGCGCCAACGTCATCATCCCTTCCTACACCGCCGATCTGAAAGGCCTCAACGAGCGCGGCATTCGCCATGACGTGCGCAAATCGCTGGAGCACGGTTTCGCCGGCACGCTGCTTGTCTCCGAGACGGCGCTCACGCTGCCCGAATACGCGCAGTTCTTCGAGTGGTCGAACGATGAATCGAAAGGCCGGTTGAAGCTCATCCTCCACGCGTCGTTCAACACGCTCGAAGAGAATATCGAAGCGGCGAAGATCGCCGAGGCGAATGGCTGTGAGCTCGTGCTGCTGTCCTATCCGGCGAATTTCTATCCCGAGAGCGTGGACGAGATTTACGAATACACGAAGGCATTCTGCGA
>Ga0157369_10003520_pt1 | contig 18608 bp, 22 predicted proteins | sample C25metaG_FD_113461 | JGI IMG/M metagenome (GOLD analysis project Ga0157369, IMG submission 113461) | Corn rhizosphere microbial communities from Kellogg Biological Station, Michigan, USA - C2-5 metaG | ecosystem: Host-associated > Plants > Roots > Rhizosphere > Soil | place: USA: Michigan... | reverse complement strand
TAGCCCTCCCGGATCTCGGCGGTGGTGTGCATCAGGCGGCCATTCTAGGATCGACGCATGGCCTCTCCGAGGAGACGGAAGCGCTATCGCTACCGCGTGAGACGTCTGGCACCGATTGCGGCCGTCGCCGCGGTCGCGGCGATCGGCGGGGCCTGGGTCGGCCACCTCCAGCGCTCACTGCCGATCGCGACCATCGCCGCCGCCCGCCGGCCGGCCGTCGTCGGCCTCGCTCCGGCCGTCCAGAAGACCGTCAGGCACGAGGAGCGGCTCTTGAACGCCGGCCAACTGGTGAGGCACACCTTCGCCCCGAAGCTGCTCGGGAAGGCGGCGATCCTCGTCGACGCCTCGGACGGACGGGTGCTCTGGCAGCTGCACGAGCACCGCCGGCTGCAGGTCGCTTCGACGACGAAGATCATGACCGCGCTCCTTGCGTTGCGGAAGCTCGAGCCGCACGAGGTCGTCACCGTCGACAAGTCGGTGCCGCGCGTTCCGCTGGTGCGCGAAGGGCTGCGCGCCGGCGAGCGGGTCGAGGCGTGGAAGCTCTTCTACGCGATGCTCCTCTACTCGGGGAACGACGACGCGCTCGCCCTCGCGATCGCGGCCGGTGGAACGAAGTGGCATTTCGTCCACCAGATGAACGTCGAGGCGCGCATCCTCGGGTTGCACGACACCCACTTCGTCTCGCCGAGCGGGGTGGTCGACGTCGGCAACTACTCGAGCGCCTGGGACCTCGCGGCTTTGACCCGCGTCGCGCTGCGCAACGCGCGGTTCCGCTCGATCGTGCGGACGAAGGTGAAGCACGTGGCGTGGACAGCGCCGACGTATTCGAAGATCTACGTCAACAACAACCGGCTGCTCGGCTCGTACCGGGGCGCGAACGGCGTCAAGACCGGTTACACGCACAAAGCCGGCCCATGCCTCGTTGCGTCCGCGACGCGCGGCGGCACGACGCTGATCGCCGTCGTGCTCGATTCGCCCGACATGTACACGGACGCGAAGCGGCTGCTCGACCTCGGCTTCGCGTCGCTCGGATGAGCTGTTGGGTCTGCGGATTCGTCGCGCCCGGCGGCGCCATCATCTCGACCGAACGTTGGATCGTCGATCACTGCGTCGGCCCACTCGGCGTCGGCACGCTCATCGTGCGGCCGCACCGCCACGTCGAGCGTGTCGGCGATCTCGACGCCGCGGAATCGCTCGAGCTCGGACCGCTCTTGCAGCGGGCGGCCGCCGTCGTCGACGAGGTCGTTCGGCCGAGCCAGGTGTACGTTTCGCTGTGGTCGCATCAAGGGCGGGAGCCCGGGCACATCCACTTCGTCGTGCAGCCGGTTACAGAGGCGCTGCTGGCGCGGTACGACCTGCATGGTCCCGCCTTGCAGAAGGCGATGTTCGACGCGCACGAGCGGCAGTCCGACGACGAGATGGCCGCGTTCGCCGAGCACGCACGGGCGGTGTGGTGAGCTGGGTCACCGACGAGCTGTGGGCGCCGGTGACGGCGGTGTCGGCGGAGCACGAGGGACGGGCGAGCGGGCTCATCTGCTCGACGGCGGTCTCGTCGTCGCTCGACCCCGAGCACGAGCGGGTCGTGCTGCAGTTGCGCAAGGACAACCTGACGCACGAGCTCGCGCTGGCGTCGGGCGCCTTCACCCTCCACCTGCTGCGGCGCGACCAGCAGGAGTTGTTTCGCTTCCTCGCGCTCGACACGGGGCCGCCGTACGAGGAGACGCTCGCGCGGGCCGACTGCCGCGTCGTCGCGACGCTCGACGCAGGCGACTCGACGGTGATCCTCGCCCACGTCGTCGCGGCCGGACGCCGGGCAGGCGACGCGTTCACCGAGGCGGACATCGTCTGGGACGACGCGCTACGCAGGGTTTGACGCGACGAACACCGCTCCGGAGGCCGTGAGGCGCATCGTTCCCTCGTAGTCGGGAACGCGGTCGACCAGGTGCTTGTGCGCGACCGAGTGCGCGACGTAGTTGCGCATCTCAACGGCCGTCAGGTCGATCGTGCCGTCGATCGGGATCATCCTGACCTCCGCGAAATGCGGCCGCAGCATCGCCTCGCCGGTCTCACGCATGAAGATCTCGGCGCGCTCCGAGAGATCGCGGCCGACGAGATCCCACATCTCGCCGAGCGAGCGCATCGCGTTCGTCGTCGCGACGAGGCGTCCGCCCGGCCGGAGGACCCGCGCGAGCTCGGCGATTCCGGTGTCGACCGCGGGCAGGTGATAGAGCACGTGGTTCGCGGCGACGGCATCGAAGCTCGCGTCCGGGAACGGCAACGCTCCGATGTCACCGACGAGTGCGTCGATCCCGCGCGCGCGTGTCAACTCGACCATCCGCTCGGACAGGTCGAGCCCGACGACCTCGATGCCCGCGCGGGCGAGACGCTCGGAGAAGTCACCGCGCCCGCAGCCGGCGTCGAGCGCACGCCGAGGAGCGATCTCGAGCAATTGCTCGAACGCAACGTCCAGCGGCTGCGGGCCGGTCCGCCGCGCCCAGATCGAGAAGCGCTCGGTCAGGCCCGTCTCGTCCGCGTACTCGCTGCGAACGAGCTCAGGATCGTTTTGCGGGCGCGCCTTCATCGGCCGCGATCTCGTCCCGGATCTTCTCGAGCGAGCGGCGGATGAGTCGCGAGACGTGCATCTGCGAGATCCCGACCTGCTGCGCGATCTGCGACTGCGTCAAGCCGTCGAAAAAGCGGAGCTGCAGGATGTGCCGCTCGCGTTCGTCGAGGACGCGGAAGCCCGGCGCGAGCACGGCGCGGTCCTCCGAGACCTCGTACTGGTGCTCCTCGGTGCCGATCGACTCGAGTGGGTCGAGGTCGTCTTCGCCGTCGCCGCCGCTGCCGGTCGAGAGCGAGAGCGAAGAATATGCACGGCCCGACTCGAGCGCCTCCAACACTTCTTCCTCCTGCGCCCCTGCGGCCTGCGCGAGCTCGGGAATCGTCGGCGAGCGGCCGAGCTGCACCGTCAACGTCTCCATCAACCGCGAGAGCTGGACGTTCAGCTCCTGCAGGCCGCGCGGCACGCGCACCGCCCAGCCCTTGTCGCGGAAATGGCGCTTGATCTCGCCGATGATGTTGGGCGTCGCATACGTCGTCAGCTCGACGCCGCGCTCGAGATCGAACCGATCGATCGCCTTGATCAGGCCGATCGCGCCGATCTGGACGAGATCCTCGAGCTGCTCGCCGCGATACGAGTAGCGCCGCGCGAGCGATCGCACGAGCGACATGTACTGCTCGATCAGCTGCTCGCGTGCTTGGAGATCGCCTTCCTCGTGGTAGCGGCGGAGCAGGATCTTGTCGTCGATGCGGGTCATTCGGCCACCTGCTTCGTGAGCTCCACGTACCCGCCGTCGACGGTCACTCCGTCGCAGACCGTCTCGAGCACATGACGCGGTTCGAGTCCGCCGGGCCCCTCGTCGAGCTGTGCGAGCGCATGGGCGTCGAACGGCCCGACCTTGGCGCGCACGTGACCGTCTTCGACGCACATCGTCACCGTGATGTCGTCATCGTCCTCGCGAATCCCGAGCACGGTGTCGAACGCGACCTGCAGGTCTTCGAGATGGTCGAATGTGATGTCGCGCCGCGCCGCAAGGCCGCCGACGACGAGGTTCGCGATGTGCCGGAAATCCGCCTGCGCGGGCAGCGTCAGCCGGATCTCGTCCGTCACGACGTTTCCCCCGCCTCGCGCAGTTCCTCGCCGAGCTCCTGCTCGCGGCGCGCGGCGGCGTCTTTGCCCGCCTGAACGGCATGCCGCCAGCTGCGTTTGGTCTTGAAGTCGGCGGCGCCGTAGCTGACGCCGGCCGCGAGGCCGGACACTTTCTGCACCGGTCGCGTCACCGCCATGCTGACGGCGCGCACCGCCGTGTCGACGCTCTCGGCAGCGTCGACGGCGCTATCGGTGATCCGATCGACCTTGTCGAGTTGGCCGTTCACGCGATCCACGCTGCCTCCGACCTTGTTGATCACGGGTAGGACCTCCTGCTCCGCCCCCCTGATGAACGCCGAAAGGCGCGCAACGGTTCCGCCCAGTCGAACGAGGAGATACGCGGCCGACAGGCCGACCGAAAGCAGGAAGACGGCGAGCGCCAGCCTCCAGAGGTCCCCCCACGTGAATGCGACCAGCATCCGGCGCGATCCTAGATGACGCCGCAGCCGACGACGGCGTCGCCCTCGTAGAGAACGGCCGCCTGCCCGCGCGCGACGCCGAACGCCGGCTCGTCGAGCTCGAGAGAGAAACCGCCCGGTGCGCGCGTCACGTGCGCGCCGACGGCCGCCGATCGGTAACGGAGCTTCACGTCGACGCGGTCCACCTCGACGTACAGGGAGCCGGACACGGAAACCTGCGTGCGCGCGAGCGCGTCGCGCTCCCCCACCACGACCGTGTTCGTGCGCGCGTCGGAGTCGATCACATAGAGCGGTTTCGCGGCCGACACGCCGATCCCCTTCCGCTGTCCGGGCGTGAAGGTCCAATGCCCGTCGTGCGTCCCGAGTTGCACACCGCTTCCGTCGACGATCGCGCCGGTGCGCGGCGCGACGCCGTGTCGCGAAAGGAACGCGCGGTAATCGTCACCCGCGAGGAAGCACGCCTCTTGACTCTCCGCGCGAGTCGCCGCGGCCAGCCCTTCACGGGCGGCTTCCGCGCGTGTCGCCTGCTTGTCCTGCTCGCCGAGCGGGAACCAGACGCGATCGAGTCGGCGCGGATCGAGGCTTGCGAGCATGTACGACTGGTCCTTCTGCGAGTCGACGCCGCGATGCAGGAGCGTGCGGCCGCGATGCTCGGCGATGCGCGCGTAGTGCCCGGTCGCGAGCCGATCGCAGCCGGCGCGGTTCGCGAACGCGAGCAGCTCCGCAAACCGGAAGCCGCCGTTGCAGCGAATGCACGGATTCGGCGTCTCGCCGCGCGCGTAGCCGCGGACGAACGGGGTGACGACGGCTCGCCGGAACTCCTCACGCAAGTCGAGCGTCACGTGTGGCAGACCGAGCCGGTGACACGTCTCGCGCGCCGCGATCACCGCTTCGGGGGAGCAGCACGCGCGGTCGGCGGCCGGTCCCTCCGGATCGAGCCAGAGGCGGAGGGTCACGCCGATCGCGTTCGGCGCGGCGCGCAGGAGCGCGACGGCGCTGTCCACGCCGCCGCTCATCGCAACGGCGACACGTCCGGCACTCGGCTCGGCGGTGAAGATCGGGCCGAGGGCGTTCGCGAGGGCGTCGGTCGGGAGCGTCTCGCCGTCGACGGACGCAGCTTCGAGCAGCGTCAGTCCGCGCAGGTCGCGCGTGAGGCCCGGTGCGTCCGCGTCGACGATCCGGTCGCCGTCGACGAGCAGACGCACGGCGGCCCACTCGCCGTCGCGAGTCGAGTCACCGAACGCTTCGATCATCCAAAGAAGGTAGCTCCACCCTGCCGTTTGCTTCCGGGCGATGTGAACCTGGTTTCCCAGGTGGGTGCCTAGCCCGGGTTAGCGGGACGTCGGCTCCCTTGACGTAGGCGTTGGTTCTACATCGGAGCCCGGAAGCTCGCACAGGGTCGAGCCACGAGGAAATGTATCGGCTATCTGGCAAACCGCCACTGGATCCGCTGCGTTCCCTCGAGACCCAGAAGCTTCGCGAGCGACTGCGTGATGTCGAACTCGCGGCCGGGCGGCATGTGCCCGCGGTCGACGACCTGCGTCAGCACCTGCTTGCCGTTGAACTGGACGTAGAGCTTGACGCCGCACGGGAGCACCGCATGCGCCACGCCCGTGGTGTTGGGCCCGATCCGGATGCCGCACGCGCCGGTCTTCGTCTTCGTCGACGGTGTGTACGGCGCGGCGAACGCCGTGTACCACTGACCCGCCGCCTGCGGCAGAGGGGTGCCGTGCTTGTGGCGGTGGTTGACGGCGAGCGCGACGACGAGTGCGACGAGCGCGACACCCCCGAGCGTGGCCGCGCGCAGGCCGATGGTGGCCGTCAAGGGCCCGCTCCGCGGGCAGCGACCAGGTCGCCGAAGCTGTCGCGCACGAGCCCGTCGAAGTCGATCGGCAAGACACCGTCCGGCCCCGCGAAGTCACGCAGGTACATGAGGAGGAACGACCGCTCCTCGTCGCGTGCCTCGTCGCGTCCCGCGTGCTCGCGCGACAGACGCTCGAGGTCCCAGAGGTTCCACTCCCGCGGCGACGCGCCCACGCCGATGGGGACGACGACCGGGTCGGGCTCCGCGGCCGCGGGCTCAGGCGGCGGCGGCTCCGGCTCCGGCTCGGGGTCGGGCACCGGCTGGAGGACGCGCGGCGCCGCCCGTTTCGGTTCCTGTTCGGGCTCCGGCTCGGGCTCCGGCGCTTCGAGTGCGACGGGGATCGGCTCGGGCTCCGCCGCCGGTGCCGGCGGCAGGATGCGCACCGTCTCGGGCAGCGGCGCCGGGGTCGGCGTCTCGATCGGTGGTCGCGGGCGCGACGGCTGTGTCCGGCCGAGATACGCCTCGAGAACGAACACTGCGAGGTACGCGACGCCGCTCGCGGCGATGATCACAGCCGGCGACTGGCCCGCAGAGAGCGCGATCACCGGCACGGCGACGAGCACCACGGCCTCGACGGCGGTCCTCGGCCCGAACACCTTCTTCATGCGCGCTGCCTAGGTCTCGGAGCCTTCGTCCTCGGAGGACGACGGAGGCGGGGAGACGGGCGGGGGCGGCGCAGCCTGCGGCGGCGGCGTCGATTCTGCAGGCGGCTCCTCGGCGGCCGGTGCCTCCGGCTCGGGCTCGCTCACCGGCGGCGTGGGCACGGCCGCGGGACCGGAGAAGGCAGCGGCGGGCGCCTGCGCCGGCGGCGCAGGTTGCCGTTCGCTCACCTGCTCGGCGGCGCGGACGATCGCCGTCGCAACGTGCGAGATCGCGTCTTCGCCGAGCCCGGCGGCGGCGAGCAGCTGCTCGGCGCCGTGCTGGGCGCGGGCGAGAATCGTGGAGGCCTGTGCACGCGCCCACTCGAGCGTCTGCTCGACCTCGGCGCGCGCGGCGTTCGTGAGCTCGGTCGCCTGATGGCGGGACTGCTCGAGAAGCCGGTTCCCGCGTGCCTCGGCCTCCTGCACCTCTCGCGTCGCGTCGGCGTGCGCCTTCGCAAGGAGGTCGCGGGCCTCGTTGCGGGCGGCGTTCAGCATCTCGGCGCGCTGGCGCTCGCTTTCCTGCCGGTACCGCTCGACCTCGGCCTCGCGCGCCTGCAGCTCCTCCTGCCGGCGGCGCACTTCCTCCTCCGTCTTGCCGATCTGCGTCGCGGACGCGGTCTGAGCATCGCGCTCGATCGTGTCGGCGAACTCGGCGGCCGCACGGATCAAGTGCAGCGCGTCCATGCGGACCGCGTGCCCGGTCGGCTCGACGTTCGGCCCCGGGCGCGTGCCGGCGGCTTGGAGGACGCGAAGCTGTGCCTGCAGCTGCGCGGTGTGCCGACGGAAGGCGTCGAAGGCTTCGCGGACCCGGTCCGCGTCGAGGCCGTCCCCGCTGCGGGGAATGTCCTCGTACCGCGGTAGCGAGGTCAGGGCAGGTGCGCCCGCCGCCGATCCGGGTCCCTCGGTCGCCATCTCTCGTGTGCCTCCTTGACTACGCGTAGGCGCGCTGCGGCGCGCTCAGGAAGTATGACTTCTCTATCGGTCGTCCGGTGCCTGCGCCTGAAGCGCGCGGATTCCTAGCTCTTTCAACACGGAATCCGGCATCGGCGTCGGGCCGCCGGTGAGCGGATCGGAGCCGCTCGCGATCTTCGGGAACGCGACGATCTGGCGCAGGTCCGGCTCGCCCGCCATGCGCGTCACGAACCGTTCGATGCCCATCGCGAAACCGCCGTGCGGCGGCGCCCCCATCGCGAGCGCGTCGAGCAGGAAGCCGAACTTCGCCTGCTGTTCCTCCTCCGGCATGCCCATGACGCGGAACACCGCCTGCTGCATCTCGGCGTCGTGGATCCGGATCGAGCCCGAGCCGAGCTCCCACCCGTTCCAGATCAGGTCGTAGTGCTGACTGAGCGCGCTGCCGGGGTCGGCCTCGAACCCCTCGTGACCCGGCATCGGCGCGGTGAACGGGTGGTGCAGGAACGTCCACCGGCCCGTGTCCTCGTCGCGCTCGAACAGCGGGAAGTCGACGATCCAATGGAAGAGCTCCTCCCCGGTCTCCATCAGCTCGAGCTCGCGCGCGAGGTGGAGGCGCAGGCCGCCGAGGACGCGCGACACTGTCGCCTCCTCGTCCGCGACGAAGAGCGCCGTATTCCCCGGCTGCGGCTGCAACTGCTTCAGTTCGTCCTCGGAGAGGTACTTCGCGATCGGGGAGCGGAGCTCGCCGCCGTCGTTCACGAGATACGCAAGCCCTTTTGCCCCCCACTCCTTCGCGACCTCCTCGAGCCGGCCGAGCTCGGCGCGCGAGTACGCGCGCGGCGCGACGAGATAGCGGACGGCCGGCGCGCTCTTGAAGACGCCGAACTCGCTCGCGCGGGTCAGCTCCGTAGCGTCCTGGATCTCGAGGCCGAAGCGGAGATCCGGCTTGTCCGAGCCGTACTTGGCCATTGCGTCCGCGTAACCGAGGCGCGGGAACGGGCGCGGCGGCGGCTCGCGGCCGGCCGCGAGGAATGCGCCGACGACTGCCTCCTCCATCACATCGAGGACGTCCTCGCGGTCGACGAACGACATCTCGAGGTCGAGCTGGCGAAATTCGAACTGCCGGTCCGCACGGAGATCCTCGTCCCGCCAGCACGTTGCGATCTGGTAGTAGCGGTCGAGCCCGCCGATCATGCAGAGCTGCTTGAAGAGCTGCGGCGACTGCGCGAGCGCATAGAAGGTGCCGGGCTGCAGCCGGATCGGGACCAGGAAGTCGCGCGCGCCTTCCGGCGTGCCCTTCGTCATCGAGGGCGTCCACACGTCGACGAAGCCCATGTCGTCCATCGCGCGGCGGATGCCCGCGATCACGGTGTGGCTGAGGCGCAGGTTGCGCTGCATGCGCTCGCTGCGCAGGTCGAGCCAGCGGTAGCGCAGGCGCAGCACGTCGTCGACGTCGTCGCCGACCTGGAAGGGCAGCGGCGTCGAGCGCGAGACGATGCGCAGCGTCTCCACCCGCACCTCGATCTCACCTGTCGACAGGTTCGGGTTGACGGCCTCCGGCGCGCGGTTCACGACCTCGCCTTCGACCTGGATGACGAATTCGTTCCGGATCTCCTTCGCGACTTCGGGCGTGTTGACGACGAGCTGCACCTTGCCGCTGAAGTCGCGCAGGTCGATGAACACGAGGCCGCCGTGGTCGCGGCGCGTGTCCACCCAGCCTGCGAGCGTCACCGTCTTGCCGACGTCGGCCTTGCTCAGTGCTCCACAGGTCGTGTCGCGCCACGAGCTCATACGTCCGCCAGGTCGTCGATGTATCGGTCTTCGGTGCCGCGCTTGCGCACCTCGTAGGTGCCGTCGGTTCGCGCGATGACGATCGTCGTGGCGTTGCGACGCTGGGCCTGGGTCAGCTGTCCCTTCATCGACCGGCCAGCGTAGTCCGTGTCGACCGAGCGGCCCGCAGCACGCCACTGCGCGATCGTCGGGAGCACGCCCTCGCGCAGCTCCGGCGACTCGAACGCGACGAAGAGGTCGAGGCCGCGCGGCTCGGGTGCACTCCCTTCCCGCTCGACCGCGAGCAGCAGTCGTTCGAGGCCGGCGCCGAACCCGATTCCGGGGACGTCGCCGCCGCCGACCTCCTCGACGAGCCCGTCGTACCGTCCGCCGCCGCAGATCGTCGAGTTGACGTTCTCGTCCGGGCCGATGAACTCGAACGTCGTCCTCGTGTAGTAGTCGAGCCCGCGCACGAGCGTCGGATCGAGGACGTACGCGACCCCGTACGCGTCGAGCAGCGACTTGACGGCATCGAAATGCTCGCGACAGGCGTCGCAGAGCGACTCCCCGATCTTCGGCGCGGCCTCGAGCTCCGCGCGCAGCTTCTCGTTCTTGATGTCGAAGACCTGGAGCACGCTCGTCGCGCGCTTGTGCGCGACCTCCTCGTCGACGAGCTCGGGATGCGCGTCGAGCCACTCGGCGAGCCTGGCCGCGTACTGTGGTCTGCAGTTCGCGTCGCCGATCGAGTTCAGGTGGAGCTCGTAGTCGGTGACGCCGAGACGGCGCAGCAGCGCCGTATAGAACTGAAGGACCTCGGCGTCGATCGCGGGATCGTCCGAGCCGATCGCCTCGAGCGAGAGCTGCCAGTGCTCGCGGTAGCGACCGCGGCCCGGTCGTCCGTAGCGGTACATCGGGGCGATCGTGTACGCCTTCAGCGGCTGCGGCTCCTGCGCGAGGCCGTGCTCGACGTACGCGCGCGCGATCGGCGCGGTGCCTTCCGGACGCAGCGTCAGCGAGCGGTCGCTGCGGTCCTGGAACGTGTACATCTCCTTGTGCACGACGTCGGACGCCTCACCGGACGTGCGCTGGAAGAGCGCGGTGTCCTCGAAGCCCGGCGTCTGGATGCGCCCGTAGCCGTACAGCGCGGTCAGCTCCTCGATCGTCCGGATGACGTGCCACCACAGGTGGTCGCTCGGCAGGACGTCGTGCGTCCCGCGCGGCGCCTGGAAAGCAGGGCTCATGCGCGAAGCTCTGCGAGGAACGGATTGCGGTCGAGCTCGCGGCCGAGCGTCGTCGTCGGCCCGTGGCCGGGATAGACGACCGTCTCTCGGTCGTACGCGTCGGCGAGCGTGCGCACGGAGTCGAGCAGCGTGTCCCAGTCGGCGCCCGGGATGTCGACGCGGCCGACCGATCCCGCGAAGAGCAGGTCACCGCTGAACAGGTGGCCGGCGGTGTAGTACGCGATGTGCGCGGGCGAATGTCCGGGAATCGCGACGACGTCGAACTCGAGCCCGGCGACCGTGACCGTCTCGCCGCCGTCGAGGACGTGGTCGGGTGTCCAGGGGCGGCCGGGGAACGCCGCCGGCGCGAAGTCGCGGAACTGCTCGAGCGTCTGACGCTCGCCGGCCGGCATGTAGACGGGAGCGCCCGTCCCCTCGGCCAGGTCGGCGACGCCCCCCAGATGGTCGTAATGGCCGTGCGTGATCAGGATCGCCGCGCACGTTGCGCCCATTTGCGCGAGCTCGAGCCGCAGCTGCGCGGCATCGGCGCCGGGGTCGACGACCGCCGCCTCCGCAGCACCCCGCTCGCGGCGGACGACGTAGCAGTTCGTCTGGATCGGACCGAGCGGATACGTGTCGACGACGAGTGTCACGTGGGCGAGTGTAATCGGCGGGTTCTGCGGGCACTCGCTGGGTCGTGCAGCACTGGAACGTCAAAGAGCTCACCACGCCCGACGGATCGCGTTCCCCCGAGATCCTGCATTCGCAGGTGGGCGAATCGCGTGTCGTCGCGATCCACCTGCAGGCGGGCCAGGAGCTCGGCGACCACCAGGTGAAGGAGGCGGCGCTGCTCGTCGTCGTCGACGGCGCCGTGCGCGTCGAAGCGGGCGATGCGTCGATCGACGCGGGCGCAGGAACGGTGTTGCGGTTCGAGCCGGACGAGCGGCACTCCGTGGCCGCCGCCGGCGAAGCGCGCGTCCTGCTGGTGCTCGCACCGTGGCCCGGCGAGGGCCACTACCGCGGCGACGCTAGCGTTTCTTCTTCTGCGGCGTAACCTCGCCGGCCGCGATCCTCGCCTGGTAGCGCTTGTAGGCGAAGCGGTCGATGTAGTACGTGAACGGGATGAAGAGCAGCGTGTAGGCCACGGCCGGGATCAGGCCCGCGAGGTAACGGTTGCCCGACTTCCCGGACGAGAGCGCGAAGAGCGCGAACACCACCGCGCCGAGCATCCCTGCGCGCTTGACGGCGCGACTCCACGAGGGCTCCGGCGGGACGCGTGCCGACCGCCCGCGGCCGCTTCCCTTCGCCGGCTGTTTCGCCGTGGTGGCCTTCGCGCCGTTCGTGCGCTCCTTCTTCTCCTGCTCGAGCAGCTCGGGCGGCGCTTCGTCGAGCTCGTTCCCTTCGGCGTCGACGTAGACGAATTCGTATTCGTGCCGCTTCGCCTTCAGTTCGCGGCGCCGTTGCTTCCTGCTCGGCATGTGCTCAGGCTAGCTCCGACGCGGGCAGCGCGACCGGCCGTTCGCCGAGGTGGTACGCGAGATATCGCCAGTCCGGCGCGTCGAGGATCGCCAGATCGGCGCGGTAGCCCGGCGCGATCCGGCCGATGCGATCGGATCGCTGCAGCACGTGGGCCGCATTGACGGTGACCGCGGCGAGCGACTCGGCCGGCGAGAGCTTCAGCTGTGTCGCAGCGAGCGAGCAGACGAGCGGCAGGCTCTCGGTGAACGAGCTGCCCGGGTTGAAGTCGGTCGCGAGCGCGATTGCGGCGCCCGCGTCGACGAGCGCCCGCCCGGGCGGCATCGGCCGCCCGAGGAAGAGCGCGCTCGCGGGCAGCAGGACGCCGACGACGTCGCCTCCCGCGAGCGCGCGCACGCCCGCATGGCCGGTGGCCTCGAGGTGGTCGACGCTGCGCGCGCCCAGCTCGATCGCGAGCGGGATCGCGCCCTGCTCGGTGAACTGGTCGCCGTGCAGGCGCAGCGCGAGGCCCGCGTCCTTGCACGCGGTGAGATAGCGGCGGGCCTGCGCCGCGTCGAACGCGCCACGTTCGAGGAAGACGTCCGCTGCTTCCGCGAGCCTCGCCGCCTCGGGCAGCACGTCCGCCAGCGCGACGTCGAGGTACGCATCGGCATCGCCGTCGAACTCCGGCGGCACCGCGTGCGCACCCAGCCACGTCGGCACGCCCCCCGCGTCGCGGACGGCGCGCAGCGACGCCAGCTCGGTGTCGCGGTCGAGCCCGTACCCCGACTTGCCCTCGAAGGTCGTCGTGCCGTGCGCGCGCATCCAGGCCGCGTGCTTGCGCACGGCATCGCGCAGCCGGTCCTCGCCCGCGGCGCGCGTCGCGCGAACGGTCGAGAGGATGCCGCCGCCAGCCGCGTGCAGCTCCTCGTACGACGCGCCGCCAGCGCGGAGCGAGAACTCCTCCACGCGGTCGCCGCCGAACGCCGGATGCGTGTGGCAGTCGACGAGCCCGGGAACCGCGCAGCGGCCGGCGAACGACCGTTCCTCGACGTCGGCGCCGAGCGGCTTCAGGTCGCGCATCCGGCCGACGTCGGCGATCGTCCCGCCGTCGACCAGGACGTAGGCGTCCTCGACGACGTCGACCGCGCCGAACTCGGCGCCCCGCAGCGGGGCACGCCGTCCCGCGGGCGATGCGACCTGCGCGAAGTCCCGCAGGAGCAGCACTAGCCGGGACTGCGCGGGATCTTCAGCCCGCCGCGCTCGGCAGCGTCGATCGCGTCGGGGTAGCCCGCATCGACGTGCCGCATGACGCCCGTGCCCGGATCGGTCGTGAGCACGCGCTCGAGCCGCTCCGCCGCCTCGTCGGTGCCGTCGGCCACCACGACCATGCCGGCGTGGATCGCGTTGCCGATGCCGACGCCGCCGCCGTGGTGCACGCTCACCCACGTCGCGCCCGCCGCGACGTTGACGAGGGCATTGAGGATCGGCCAGTCGGCGATCGCGTCCGAGCCGTCGCGCATCGCCTCGGTCTCGCGGTACGGCGACGCAACGGAGCCGGCGTCGAGGTGATCACGCCCGATCACCACGGGCGCCGCGACGGCGCCGCTTCGCACGAGCTCGTTGATCGCCGACCCCGCCTTCGCGCGGTCGCCGTAGCCGAGCCAGCAGATCCGCGCGGGCAGCCCCTGGAAGGCGACGCGCTCCGGCGCCAGCTCGAGCCACCGCTGCAGGAGCGGGTCGTCGGGGAAGAGCTCGCGCAGCGCCGCGTCGATCGTCGCGATGTCGGCCGGGTCCCCGGACAGCGCCGCCCAGCGAAACGGCCCGATGCCGCGACAGAAGAGCGGCCGGATATAGGCCGGGACGAAGCCCGGGTATGAGAAGGCCTCGCTTACGCCGCCGTCGCGGGCCTCACCTCGCAGGTTGTTGCCATAATCGAAAACATACGCGCCGCGTCGGACGTACTCGAGCATCCCCTCGACGTGCGCGACGATCGACTCGCGCGCGCGCGCGAGGTACTCGTCCGGATCCGACGTGCGCAGCGCGGCGGCCTCGTCCACCGACAGCCCGCGCGGGACGTAGCCGGTCAACGGATCGTGCGCCGCAGTCTGGTCGGTGACGAAATCGAAGTGCTCTCCGCGCGACGCGAGCTCCGGCACGAGCTCCGCTGCGTTGCCGAGCAATCCCACCGACAACGGCCGGCGCTCGGCTGCCGCAGCACGGATGCGTGCGAGCGCGTCGTCGAGCGAGCCCGCCGCCTCGTCGAGGTACCGCGTCTCGAGCCGCCGCTCGATGCGCGACGGATCCACCTCGATGCAGAGGATCGCCGCGCCCGCCATCGTCCCGGCGAGCGGCTGCGCGCCGCCCATCCCGCCGAGCCCCGCAGTGAGGATCGTCCGCCCGCGCAGATCGGGCGAGCCGAAATGCACCTCGCCCGCGGCCGCGAACGTCTGGTACGTCCCTTGCAGGATTCCCTGCGACGCGATGTAGATCCACGAGCCCGCGGTCATCTGGCCGAACATCGTCAACCCCTCCGCCTCGAGCCGGCGGAACTCGTCCCATGTCGCCCACTTCGGCACGAGCAGCGAGTTCGCGATCAGGACGCGCGGCGCATCGACGGTGGTCGTGAAGATCCCGACCGGCTTGCCGGATTGGACGAGCAGGGTCTCGTCCGCCCCGAGCTCGAGTAGTGCGCCGACGATCGCGCGCAGCGCCTCGTGGTTGCGGGCCGCCTTGCCGGAGCCGCCGTAGACGACGAGATCCTCGGGACGCTCGGCGACGTCGGGGTCGAGATTGTTGAGCAGCATGCGCAGCGGCGCCTCGGTCGACCACTGCCGCGCGTTCAGCTCGCTGCCGCGCGGCGCGTGCACGTTCGAGAGGTCGCCGACGAGCGCCTCGACCCGCTGCGCGAGCGACGCCGTCACGCTCACGTTAGCTCCCCCACGTCCGCTTCGACTGCCGCGATCAGCGAGCCGTCGCGGATCGCCGATGCGACCGCTTCGATGTCGGCACCGAGCGGCCGGTCTTCGCGCAGGCGCGGCGACAGCTCGCGCACGGCCGCGCGCGCAGCGCGCACCCCGGCGCCGGGCTCGAGCGGCGCGTGGAACTCGACGCCCTGGGCGCCGGCGAGCAGCTCGATGGCGAGCGCGCGCTCGACGTTCGCGAGCACCTGCCACGCCTTCAGGCCCGACGTGTTCCCCATCGACACATGATCCTCCTGTCCGGCGCTCGTCGGGATCGAGTCGACGGACGCCGGATGCGCGAGCACCTTGTTCTCGGAGACGAGCGAGGCCGCCACGTACTGCGGGATCATGAAGCCGCTGTTCAGGCCGCCGTCGACGACCAGGAACGGCGGCAGCCCGTCGGAGAGGTTCGGGTTCACGAGCCGTTCGACGCGGCGCTCCGAGATGTTCGCGAGCTCCGCGACCGCCATCGCGAGCCCGTCCAGCGCGAATGCAAGCGGCTGCCCGTGGAAGTTGCCGTTCGAGACGAGCGACTCGTCGTCGACGAGCACGAGCGGGTTGTCGGTCGCCGCGTTCAGCTCGACCGACACCGTGTAGTCCGCGTAATCCAGCAGGTCGCGCGACGCCCCGTGCACCTGTGGCGCGCAGCGGAGCGAGTACGCGTCCTGCACCTTGTCGCACCAGCGGTGCGCCTCGTTGATCGCCGAGCCTTCGAGCAAGCGCAGGATGTTTGCGGCCGAGTCGCGCTGGCCGCGCAGCGGGCGCAGCGCATGGATCTGCGGCAGGAACGACGTGCGCGAGCCCTGCAGCGCCTCGAGCGACATCGCACACGCGACGTCGGCGGCGCGTGTGAGCCGGCGCGCGCGCACGAGCCCGAGCGCGAGAAACGACGCCATGAACTGCGTGCCGTTGATCAGCGAGAGACCTTCCTTCGCGGCGAGCCGCAGCGGCTCGAGCCCGACCCGCGCGAGCGCCTCGGCGCCGGAGAGGCGCTCGCCGTCGACGAAAGCCTCGCCCTCGCCCACGAGCGGCAGTGCGAGGTGCGCGAGCGGCGCGAGATCGCCCGATGCGCCGACCGAGCCGCGCGACGGCACCACCGGAACGATCCCTCTGTCGAGACAGGCGAGGAGGAGCTCGACGGTCTCGATGCGCGCGCCGGAGTTGCCCTTTGCGAGCGTGTTCGCACGGAGAAGCATGGCCGCTCGCACGAGCTCGTCCGGATAGAGGTCACCGACACCGCACGCGTGCGAGCGCAGAAGCCGCAGCTGCAGCTCCTCGGTCAGCTCCTCCGGGATCGACGTGTTGACGAAACGGCCGAAGCCCGTGTTGATGCCGTAGGTGTGCTCGCTCGTGCCGTGCGCTGCGCGCTCGACGAGCTCACGCGCGGCGCGCATCTTCTCGCGCGCCGCATCCGAGAGCGCCGCCGGCGCTCGTCCGACGGCGACCGACCAGACGTCCGCAACCGTCAGGTCGTCGCCGGTGAGGCCGATCGCGCTGGTCTCCAGAGCCATCGACTCAGTCTTGCAGCAGCCGCAGCTCCAGGAGCCGCGACGCGTCGAAGCCGTCGATGCGCAACGCCGAGCCGGCTGCGACGGCCGCAGCGCCTGCCGGCATCAAGCCGACGAGCTCCGAGCGCTCGATCTCGACCCCGCGGGCCCGCGCCTCGCGCTCGACCGCGGCGACGATCTCGTGCAGCGCGGAGGCCTCCCAGTCCTCGACATTCATGCTCACCTGCGCCTTGCCCGCACGCGGCAGGTCGAGGCCGAGCGCGCGCACGCCGGGGAAGCCGCCGCCACGCTCGCGGACGACGGCGGCGATCTCGCGCGCGATCTCGAGCGAGGCGCCGGCGAGGTTGACGTTGAACGCGATCAGCGGCCGTCGCGCGCCGACGATCACGCCGCCGGCGGCTTCGTCGAGCATTGCCGGGCCGAAGTCGGGCGCGACCTCGCCGTCGTCGATCCGCGCCTGCAGCCCGGCGGTTCCGCCACGGCGGAAGAAGGCCGGTCCACGGCCGCTTCCGACCTCCGCGTAGAGAAAGACGGGCAGGGCGAGCTCCTCCCCGACGCGACGCGCGAGCGACCGCGCAACCACGCGCGCACGCTCCATGTCGTCGGGCCGGATCGGCACGACCGGCACGACGTCGGCGGCGCCGATGCGCGGGTGCACACCCTCGTGGCGGCGAAGGTCGATTCGCTCACGCGCGCAGGCGATGCCGGCGAGCAGCGCTTCGACGAGCTCCGCGTCGTCGCCGACGAGCGTGAACACCGACCTGTTGTGATCCTCGTCGCTGTGGACGTCGAGCAGACGCGCGCGCGAGGCGATCGCGCGCGCGAGCGCATCGATCACGCGGCGGTCGCGACCCTCCGAGAAATTGGGAACAGCCTCAAGCGGGAGAGCGAAGGACACGGCTGCATTCTTCGCAGATCTGCGGTGGCACGAGGCCGAGACGCATTCCGAGGTAGAACGTCTTGCAGCCGATGCAGAGGCCGAAACCGGCTTCGAGCGAGGCGAAGACCGCGATCACGCCCAGCAGCATCGAGGCCGCGAGGTGCGAGCCGACGACGTACCAGACGAGCGTCGCTGTGACGGTGAAGACGGCGCCGATCGTCTGCGCGAACCGCTTCGCGGGCCCGGGCGAGTAGCGGGCGCGCACCGAAAGCCGCGGCGTGACGACGCGCGTCGCGACGAGGCCGAGCGGCGACAGCGTCGGCCCGGTCAGCGCGCGCGCGACGAAGCCGTACGCGATGACAGGCAGCAGCCAGCCCTGCTGGAATGTGACCGCCACGACGGCGAGCACTGCGACGACGGCCGCGACGGTGCGCGCTGACGTCTCGTTGACCGGATTCGGGAAGGAAAAGAGCGAGCGCATGACGACCCGAAAATCAGCGTATCGGTCGCTTGCATCTCTGCAGCGCGACACTGCCCGCTGTCGAGCATGTGTCGAGGCAGGCTTCCCGCTCGAGTCGATGCCCGTACGGGCGCCCCTGGCACAACAGCGCGTCTACATGTACGGACAGGCGCCCGGGATCGTCGAGGGCGAGGAGCGGCTGCCGTGGCGCGGCCGCGCCGGTCAGACGCTGCGGCGCTGGCTCGAGCTGGACGAGGAGACGTTCTACGCGACCTTCTATTGCGCGTCGGTCACGCGCTGCTACCCGGGCCGCGCCGCATCGGGCCGAGGCGATCGTACGCCGACGCCCCGCGAACAGGATCTGTGCCAGTTCTGGCGCGCTTGGGAGCTCGAGCTGCTGCGACCCGAGCTGATCGTCACCGTCGGCGGCCTTGCCCTCAAGCGGCTGCTCGGCCGGTCGCAGCTGACGGACTGCATCGGCTGCGTCTTCGAGCACGACGGCGTTCCCGTCGTCCCGTTACCGCACCCGTCGGGCGCGAGCAGCTGGCCGAACGTGCCTGCGAATCGCGACAAGCTCGACGCCGCGCTCGCGCTCGTCAGGACGGAGCTGGCACGGCTCTGAACCAGCCGCGTTCCCGCTCGATCCAGCAGTCGAATCGCCAGCCGCCGTCGGCGAGGGCGGCTACGAGCTCGTCCTCGTCCGCGAAGACGCGCATGGCGAACGCGTGCGATTCACCGCCGTCGTAGAAGACCTCCCCGTGGACGACGCCGTCCTCGATGCCGTCGATGCGCAAGGTCTCGGACTCC
>Ga0157369_10003518_pt1 | contig 18613 bp, 20 predicted proteins | sample C25metaG_FD_113461 | JGI IMG/M metagenome (GOLD analysis project Ga0157369, IMG submission 113461) | Corn rhizosphere microbial communities from Kellogg Biological Station, Michigan, USA - C2-5 metaG | ecosystem: Host-associated > Plants > Roots > Rhizosphere > Soil | place: USA: Michigan... | reverse complement strand
GCTGTTCCAGGCCGAGGGGCGAGGAGGGGACCCGGCCCGAACCTGGAAATCACGGCCTCATTGAGGAGTATTTCGGGTTTAATGTCTTACGCCCAAAGGAAACAGCTGAGCGGTAATCGGACGATGGCAATCATCATTGCCGCAGTCCTCCAGTTCGTGCTCGGATATGCGCTGGTCACCGGCCTCGCAGCCAGTTTTGTCAAGAAAGAGGTTCAGAACCTCAAGACCTTCAACGTGGAGCAGCCACCGCCACCGCCGGAGAAGCCGCCACCACCCCCGAAGGATATGCCGAAGGTGCCGCCGCCGCCGGTGACTCCGCCGTCGATCGTGCAGCCGCCGCAATTGGCGCCGCCTCCGATCCAGACGGTGGTCACGCCTGTGATTCCGCCGCCTTTACCCGCTCCGCGGCCACCGGCGCCGCCTCCGCCGCCGGTGAAGACGCAGAGCGCGCAGCCGGCGTTCGGGAACGTGAATTCGTTGTTCCCGCCTGACGACTATCCGGAGGCTGCAATCGAGGCAAATGCCTCTGGGACAGCCTCGGCTGAGTTGTCGATTGGTCCCGATGGCCGAGTTACCGGATGCAGCCTTGTTCAGCGGACCGGGTTCTCCGTCCTCGACAATTACGTCTGCAACCAGCTGCGCCATGCGCGATTTGCGCCGGCCAAGGACGCCAACGGAAATCCGACAACAGGCAGCTACAGGACTCCGCCGATCCGGTTTGATCTTAAAGGCGGCTGATCTTTAACAACCCCAATTCACCAGAGGAAAGTAACTAATATGCCCACCAACGCACCAGCCGCGGCATCCAACTTCGGAATCACCGCGGCACTGAACAACGGCGGGGTAATTACCTGGTCCGTTTTCATCATTCTCGTCTTCATGTCTCTGTTCTCGTTCTACATCCTGTTCACGAAACTGATGCAGCAGCAGAAGATCATCAGCCAGGGCCGAATGGTCCGCTCCAGTTTCTGGAACGCTCCGAATCTTCGAGACGCGTCGTCGAAACTCGACCAGCGCAGCGCGTACCGATCGATCGTCGAAGACGCGCTTATGGCTCAGGAACAGCACAGCAAGCTGACCGATCCCATCGATCAGCATGACTGGATGGCCAACAGTCTCGCCCGCAGCCAGGGTTCGATCGGCGCGCGGCTTGGCGAAGGTCTCGCCTTCCTTGCTACCGTCGGTTCGACAGCGCCGTTTATCGGACTGTTCGGCACCGTCGTCGGCATCTACAACGCGCTGATCAAGCTGGGTTCGGCAGGCGGTTCTCCAGGCATCGAACAGGTGGCCGGCCCGGTCGGTGAGGCGCTCGTCATGACCGCTCTCGGTCTTGTGGTCGCGGTGCCGGCGGTGTTGGCCTACAACTGGCTCGTTCGCCGCAACAAGTCGATCACCGAAGATCTGGCAGCGTTCACCAACGACTTGCACGGCTACCTGATGTCGGACGGCGCGGTGAAGCCGCAGTTCGTTCAGGGAGCAGCGAAGACCAGCGCAGCGACTGGCCGGGCAACCGGGACGACTCAGCGCCCCGGTGAGCCGCTTCGGACCGGGATGACTTCGACCGGCGCCGAGTCCACGCGCTCTACCTCGACAACGAAATAAGCATCAGGACCGGGAGCTGAGCTTTGATCGGCTCTGATCCCGGCCCGTAGCCAAAAGGCGCACAAAATATGGCAGTAAGCGTAGGACCAGCCGAGGGCGAAGAGGAGGAAATGTCCGACATCAACGTCGTTCCCTTGACCGACGTTATGCTGGTGATGCTGATCATTTTCATTCTCACCGTCCCTGTTGTCACACAGCACGTGCCGGTCGTCCTTCCCAAGGTCGCTTATCAGCCCACCCAGGACAAACCGGAAAACGTGCAGCTTTCGGTCAAGGGAGGTTCCGACGGGACGTGTCAGGTTTATTGGGACATGACCCAGGTGACGAGCAAGCAGCTGCTCGATCGAGCAGTCGCGAAGCTCAGGGATGAGATCAACAAGGTGGGCGGAATCCAGAATATCACCGAAGATAATATGCCGGAGGCGCACATCCGCGGCGATGTGAACACGCCCTACAAATGCATTGGCGGCACGATCGTCACCATGCAACGGGCGGGTTTCCAGAAGATCGGCTTCATTTCCAATCCACCGCCCCTTTCCGGCGTGAAAGAGTAGGAGTTTCCCGAAATGTCGATGCAGACAACCGGCGACAACTCGCAGGGCGAGCCAATGGTGGACATGAACGTCACGCCATTGATCGACGTGATGCTGGTGCTCCTGATCATGTTCATCATCACCATCCCGCCGCAGACTCACGCGGTGAAACTCGATTTGCCGGTGAACCAGCCGAACAACCCGCCTCCGATCCAGCCGACCTTCAATACGGTTGTGGTCAGTCCCTCTAACCAGATACTGTGGAACGGTTCGCCCGTGACACCGGAACAGCTCCGGCAGTATCTTGACACTACTCAGCAGATGGACCCTGTTCCAGAGCTCCACCTGCAGCCCGATCCGCAGGCACGCTATGAGTTGGTGGACCAGGTGCTGGCGATCGCGAAAAAGGCGAATGTCGAAAAAATGGGATTCGTCGGAAACGAGTATTACCAAGACGTATTCTAGATCCAACGAGTGACTTTTCTCTGGATAGGGCGGTCCGGCTGGGCCGCCCTTTTTCTTGCCGCTGATACTGGCGCGGCGGTTGAGGCCGTGCCATTGCTCCGCGCGCGATGAGCACGTCCGCGGATTTTGCAGTTGTCATTCTTGCTGCCGGGCAAGGCACCCGAATGCGCTCCGATACACACAAAGTACTCCATCCGATCGCCTCACGGCCGCTGCTCCTGCACCTGCTGAACACCGTCGATCAGCTCGGAGAAGGCCGGCGCGTGATTGTCGTCGGGAAAGGGCGGAATCAGGTCGAGAAGGCGCTCGATGGTTGCCGCGTGGCAATTGCTCATCAAGCGGAACAGAAGGGCACCGCCCACGCGGTTGCACAAGCGAGAGAGGCGCTGGCGGGCTATGACGGGCCCGTCCTGATCCTTTACGGTGACACGCCCTTTGTGGAGCCAGCGACGCTCAGGCGGATGCTGGACAGGCTGAACGGAGAAGGTGGTCCGGGCGTCGTCGTTCTAGGCTCGCAACCCGAAGACCCGTTGAAATATGGCCGGATCATTCTTGGCGAAGGCGACGGCATCGCGAAGATGGTCGAGTACAAGGACGCCACCGAGCAAGAGCGGGCGGTTCGGCTGTGCAATTCAGGAATGATGGCGGTTCGAGCGAAGGACCTGTTTCGATGGCTCGATCAGGTCGGCAACGACAATGCCGCGGGCGAATATTATCTGCCGGACATCGTGAACATCGCCGCCGTGGAAGGCCGGGACGCGGTGGTGATCGAGGGCGATCCATACGAGACGGCGGGCGTAAATAGCCGGGCGGAACTCGCTCACCTGGAGCTGGAATGGCAGCGCCGCCATCGCGAGCAGGCACTCGATCAAGGCGCTACGCTGATCGATCCGGAAAGCGTCTGGTTCGCTTACGATACGAAGCTGGGCCGCGACGTCACCGTCGAGCCGCATGTTGTCTTTGGACCGGGGGTCGAAGTCGCCGATGGCGCGACGATCAAGGCTTTCAGCCATATTGAAGGCGCATCGATCGGCGCCCGCGCGATAATCGGCCCATTCGCCCGAATTCGGCCGGGAACGCGGCTCGCGGAAGGAACGAAGGTGGGCAATTTCGTCGAGCTCAAGAAAGCGGACGTCGGGCGTGGCGCCAAGGTCAATCACCTGTCCTACATCGGCGACAGCCAAGTGGGAGAAGCCGCGAATATCGGCGCCGGAACCATCACCTGCAATTATGATGGCTTCCGCAAATACGGGACGATCATCGGAGCCGGTGCGTTCATCGGTTCCAATACCGCCCTGGTTGCACCGGTCACGATTGGCGACGGCGCGATCGTGGGAGCTGGGTCGGTGATCACTCGCGACGTGGAGCCAGACAGCCTGGCTGTGGAGCGAAACGAGCAGAAGGGAATTTCTGGCTGGGCGCGGCGGTTTCGCGAACGAATGGCTGGAAAAGCGGCGGAATAGATGTGCGGAATTGTCGGAATCGTTGGCAAGGCGCCGGTCGCGCAGCGGTTATTCGAGGGGCTGCAGCGCCTTGAATACCGAGGCTATGACTCGGCGGGGATCTGCACCATCGAAGATGGCCGGTTGGAACGCCGACGAGCAGAGGGCAAATTGCAGAACCTCGGCCGGGAGCTTTCCGCGCATCCACTCGGAGGGACCATCGGGATTGCGCATACGCGGTGGGCGACCCATGGCGCGCCGACGGTGGGAAATGCCCATCCCCACATCGCAGGTGGGGTGGCGCTGGTCCACAACGGGATCATCGAAAATTTTAAGCCGCTTCGCGATGAGCTGATCGCCGACGGCCACACCTTCCAGAGCGAAACCGACAGCGAAGTGGTTGCGCACCTGGTGGCGCGCGAACTGGAACGCGGTTCATCGCCTGAGGAGGCCGTGGCTGCCGTTCTGCCCCGCCTTATCGGCGCCTTCGCGATTGCATTCCTGTTCGGCGACTATCCCGACCTGATCATCGGTGCGCGAATGGGTGCGCCGCTAACCGTCGGTTATGGCGACGGCGAGAATTACCTGGGTTCCGATGCACTGGCGCTGGCCCCTTGGACGCAGCGGATCGCCTATCTCGATGAAGGTGACTGGGCAGTCGTCCGACGCGAAAAGATCGAGATTTTCGACCGGGAAAACCGGCGCGTTGAGAGACAGATTGTCCAGTCGGGCGCATCCTCCGCGCCCATCGAGAAGGGCAATTACCGGCACTACATGCAAAAGGAGATCTTTGAGCAGCCGGTCGTGGTTGCCGATAGTCTCAGCAGCTACATTCGGCCATTCGAGGGAACGATCGCGCTTCCGGATTTCGACTTCGACCTCGGGTCGGTCGAACGGCTGACGATCGTAGCCTGCGGCACCAGCTATTACGCCGGCCTGGTCGCAAAATATTGGATCGAGCAATTCGCGAGAGTGCCGGTCGACATCGATGTCGCCTCCGAGTTCCGGTACCGGGACCCCGTGCTTCCGCCGAGGGGCTTGGCACTTTTCATCAGCCAGTCCGGCGAGACCGCCGACACGCTCGCGGCACTCCGCCACGCTCGCTCGCAGGGCCAGCGGATTGCGGTCGTCGTCAATGTCCCGACCAGCTCGATGGCGCGTGAGGCAGACCTTGTTCTCCCGACCCATGCCGGGCCGGAGATTGGGGTGGCCTCGACCAAGGCCTTCACTTGCCAGCTTGCGGTTCTTGCTGCGCTCGCCGCCAATCTGGCTCGTGCGAAACGCAGGATAGATGCCGACGAGGAAAAGGAGATCGTCGCCCATCTTCAGGAAGCGCCGGCCGCTTTGAATGCCGCGCTCGCCCATGACGATCAGATTGCCGATATGGCGCACCTCGTCGCTCCGGCGCGTGACGTGCTCTATCTTGGACGTGGCCCGTATTATCCAATGGCTCTCGAAGGTGCGCTGAAGCTCAAGGAAATCAGCTATATCCACGCTGAGGGCTACGCCGCCGGAGAAATGAAGCACGGGCCGATCGCGCTCATCGACGAGGCCGTGCCGGTGATTGTCCTCGCACCTTCCGGGCCCTTGTTCGAGAAGACGGTCAGCAACATGCAGGAGGTTCGGGCGCGCGGCGGCCGCATCGTGTTGATCAGCGATTCCGAAGGCATTGCCGAAGCAGGGGAAGGGTGTATCGCCACCATCGAAATGCCGAAGGTCCACCCGCTGATCGCGCCGATCGTCTATGCCGTTCCGGTGCAGTTGCTGGCCTATCACGCAGCGGTGCTGAAGGGCACCGATGTCGATCAGCCCCGCAATCTCGCCAAGAGCGTGACGGTGGAGTGAGGTGAGGGCGGCGGCGCTCAGGAACGCTGGCGAAGTCGGTTACGCCCGCGGAGTCGCGTCTATCCGCCGAATATTCCGAACGAGCGAGATGGCGCTCATCGTGCTGGCGATTGGCGTCGGCCTGGCGGCCGGAATCTTCACGCTGCTGCTCCACCGCTCCGCCCATGGGCTGCAAGACATCCTCTACGGCCTCACGGATGAAAGCCTCAGCGCGGCGTCGAATCTTTCACCACTATCGCTGTTAGCCTTGCCTGTCGGCGGGGCGGTCCTTGGGTTTGGAACGCGCGAGGCGATGCGGCGGTGGCGAAGCCCCGTCGACGTCGTCGAAGCAAACGCTTTGCACGGGGGTGCCATTCCGCTTCGCGATTCCGTTCTCGTGTGCCTGCAAACCATCATCTCGAACGGAGCGGGGGCTTCGGTCGGGCTGGAGGCGGCGTATGGCCAGGCAGGCGGCGGTTTCGCCTCGGTCATCGGCGAATGGCTTCGGCTCCGGCGCGCGGATATGCGTATTATCGTTGGAGCGGGCGCCGGAGCGGCGATCGGTGCAGCGTTTAGTGCTCCACTCGCGGGAGCGTTCTACGCCTTCGAGATCGTCATTGGCGCCTATACTCCCGCGGCCATTGCCCCGGTCGCCGCTGCCTGCCTGACGGCGGTCCTTTTCGCGCGCCTGATGGGATTGGAGGCGTACCTCATCGCACTGCCCGGCGCGAAGGCGATCACAACCGCCGACTACCTCGTTTACGCCGTGCTCGGGGTGGCCTGCGCCGTGGTTGGAATAGCCATCATGCGCGCGGTCACGTGGCTCGAATTTCATGTCCGCAAGTCGTTTGTCCCGGAGCATATTCGGCCTCTGATCGGTGGCTTGCTGATGGTGCCGCTGGCATGGATCACTCCTCAGGCGCTGTCCTCCGGTCACGGCGCGCTGCACATGGATCTCGGCGCGGAAGTCGCTCTTCGGTTTCTGTTGATGATCTTCCTAGTGAAGATCGCGGCTTCGACGGTCTCGCTCGGATTTGGCTTTCGCGGCGGTTTGTTCTTCGCTTCCTTGTTCATTGGCACTCTCGCTGGCCAATTGTTCGCCGGCGCGATTGCACGAATGCCGTGGCTGCCGGTCGTCGTCGATCCTTCGGACGCGGCTCTGATCGGAATGGCGGCGATGGGCGTGGCGATTGTCGGCGGACCGATGACGATGTCGATGCTGGTCCTCGAAACGACCCATGATTTCGCGCTGACCAGCGTCGCGGTGACGGCGGGCCTGGTCGCAAGCACGGTAGTTCGGGACACATTCGGTTTCTCCTTCTCGACGTGGCGTATGCACTCGCGCGGGCAGAACATCCGGAGCGCCCGCGACATCGGATGGGTACGATCCCTTACGGTTGGGAAAATGATGCAGAGGGGCGCCGAAACAGCCCCGTCCAGCATGAGTGTCGAGGAATTCCGCCGTCGATTCCCGCTCGGTTCGACGGAACGGGTCGTGCTGGTCGACGCGACCGATCAATATTTCGGCATCGTCGAAACTCCCAAAGCATTCGATACGACTGTGAAACCGGAAACCGAAGTCGGATGCCTCGCTATAATGCAGGACGTTGCGTTGGAGCCGGCGCAAGACGTGCGAACCGTCATGAAAATCTTTGACGCAAGCGAGGCCGACGATCTCGCGGTCATTGATGATGAGGGGCATGTCCTCGGGACGCTGTCCGAACGGTTTGTGCACCGCCGTTATACCGACGAGGTGGAGAAGGCGCAGCGGGATCTATTTGGTGAGTGAGCCGAGCTCGCCTGGACCGACAGTCGCCGTCGGCCGTCTCGGAATCCTCGTTGCGATTATCGCGGTGATCGCCGCCTTGGTCGGCGCATTTCTTGGCCGTTCCCTCGGTCCCACCCAAAGCGCGACGGGACAGGCGCAGCCGAGACGCCCTATCGTGCAGATCGTGCGCCAGCAGCCGGGCTTGCCGAGCCTTGCCGACACCATCGATCATCTCTGTCCCTCGATCGCGGCAATCGTTCCTGCCGGTGCAACGCCGTCGCCCCCTCCCGCGACCCCGCCCCCCTTGAAACGATCCAGCAGCAAGACGCCTGCGCCTGTCCGGCAGACTCCAGCTTTCGCAATCTCTGCCGATGGGTGGCTGGTGACGTCCAGTCCGCTCCCGCCCGGAGGTCAGCTCGAGGCTGTCTTTGGAGACGGAACCAGAGTTGCGATCACCGAAGTCCGGACCGATCCGATCTCGGGAATAAGCGTGGCCAAGGCAGACTCGACAACCTTGAACCCGGTCACGGTGGAGGACCAAAGTTTTCCCCGCGTGGGCGATTTCGGCCTGGCGCTGCAGGCGCCGAGTGGGAACGGATGCAGCGCGGACATCGCCATGGTGGGAAGTGATTTCCTCGCTGACGGCGGAGGGCCGGTCAGCTACGTCCGGCTTCAGTCCGGTGGGCCGGCCCTCCCCTCGGGCACCGCGTTCGTCTCGGGAGACGGGCGAGTGATCGGTCTTGCCACAACCCAAGGGACTGCGGCCAACGCCCTGATTCCGTCGCCAATCGCCGCAACGATCGTCGACGAGCTGATCCGCAACAGTCCATCGCCCACGATCGCGTTCGGCTTCCGCGCCACGGACTTCACGCCGGGGCTTTCGGCGCGGCTTGGCGATACCCGGTCGCGCGGAACCGGAGTCGCGCTGGTGCAGCCCAAGTCGGGCGCAGCCAAGGCGGGACTGCTGGCGGGCGATGTCATCGTAGCCGTTGACGACTCTCCGATTTCTAGCGCCTCCGAACTCGGGCGGGCGCTCGACGCAGATGACAAGAATGCCTCGCTGACAGTTGTGCGAAGTGGCCAGCGGCTAACGTTGAATGTCGCTCGCGATTAGATGTCCTGGGAAAAATTCTGGAAATTTCAACTAGTTGATGTATATTAGCTGCCGAGCGGAGAAGGTCGGTGGGACACCCTCAACGATTACAGCCGGCCGATTTCGGCCGTGGCGAGGACGAGGTCGCCAGCTATTGGCGCGACGGGTACGCCATTGTGCGCGGCCTGTTCAGCTCCGACGAAATCGAAGAGATCGCTGCGGCCATTGACCAGCTGTACGCCGAAGGTGTCGAGCATGGTCGAAGCTTCCGGCACGGCAATCTCTTCTACAATGTCGCTTCCAATTCCAACGGTGAGCCGCTGGTTCGGATGGCTCAGTGGCCCTCCTATCATCAGCCGATTCTCAACCGGGTGCGGCTGGATCCCAAGATCGCGCGTCTTCTGGAACCGCTGATCGGGCGCAATCTCAAGCAGATCATCAACCAGGTGCATTGGAAAGCGCCGGGGTCGCTGGGCGATTTTGCCTGGCATCAGGACAGCCGCTCGCGTCGTCCCGCTTCAGCCTATCGCAATCTGGCCGACTCCTACGTGCAGACAGGCCTGGCAATCGATCCACACACACCTGAATCCGGATGCATGCGCTTCATTCCCGGCAGCCATTTGCGAGGCGATCTCGGAATGGACTGCTCGAGAAAATCACTTGGCGCTGCGATGACGAGCAAGGCTCTCGAAGACGTGGGTCTAAGCGAGGCTGACGCGGTCGACCTGATACTGGAGCCGGGCGATTTCGCGCTTTGGAGTCCCTACCTGGTCCATGGCTCCGGCACGAACCGGTCAAATCACAGGCGGCGTCTTTACATCAATGGCTACGTCCGGGCTGCAGATTGCGATCGCGGCGAGTGGGCCTTTCGTGAGGGGCACCGGGTGTCGTTCGGACCTCGCCCGGCACTCGTGCACTATGAAGAGCTCTACGAGCATCCCGAGCCGCATTACGTGGACTAAGCCGCCAATTCAGGCGGGTTCCGTTTCGAATCCCTGATCGGCAGCATCCTTGAAACCGCCGAGGTTGTACGTGCGCTCGTAGCCGAGATCCCGAAGTGCTTTTCCTGCCAGCGATGCACGTCCACCTGACGCGCAATAGAGGACAATCGGCCGATCCGTCCGAAATTCCGGATTGTGGTAAGCTGCCTCCGGATCGGCCCGGAATTCCAGCATCCCGCGCGAGACGTTAACAGCGCCCTTCAGCTTTCCGGTGACCACGAGCTCGTTTGCGTCGCGGACATCGACGAGAAGCGCGCCTTCCTCCCTGACCAGACGCTGCGCTTCGGGGACGCCGATCTTCGAAACGAGCGAATTGGCGTCGGCAAGCATGGTTTTCACATCCGCCATCACGGCTCTCCTGTTGTTGAGCCCCGTCACCGACTCTATCTCGCGCTGATGAGTCAGGCAAAGCATTCCGAGTGATCGATCTTGCAATTGTCGGAGGAGGGGCGGCCGGAATAGCGGCCGCTCGCGAGGCGAAGGCGCGCGGGATTTCCTGCCTTGTGCTGGAGGCCTCCGATCGAATTGGTGGGCGTTCCCATAGCCTTGAGTGGCGCGAGCACGCGCTCGATCTCGGTGCAACGTGGCTGCATTCCGCCGAGCGCAACTCGCTTGTGCGCCTGGCAGGCCAGCTAAATGTCCGGATCGATCAATCACAGACCCGATGGCGCGAACAATATCACGATCTGGGAATCTCAAAAGAAGAGCAGGCGGAATCACGTGCCGCGATAGAAGACTTTACCGAGCGGCTCACCAATGATCCGCCGCTCAGCGATCGGGCAAGCGACGCCCTGGTACCGGGGAACGAGTGGAACGGTGCTCTCGACGCACTCTCCAATTTCCTGAACGGAACTGGTTTGGCCAACGTCTCCGTGGCCGATTTCACGGCTTATTGGGACGCGTCCGGAGACGAGAACTGGCGGATTCCGACTGGCCTTGGATCATTCGTGGAATTGGTTGGCCGCGGGCTGGACATCCGCACCAACTGTGCGATCCGGAAAATCGAGTTGCTGGCCAAAGGCGTCCGGCTGGTCTCCGACCTAGGGCAGGTTGAGGTAAAGCGCGTGATCGTCGCGCTGCCAACAAGCATTCTCGCATCGGGGACGATCGAATTTCCTCCAGCAGCCGATCCTTGGCTGCATGCCGCTTCACAGCTGCCGTTGGGGCATGTCGAGAAGCTCTTCTTCGAACTACCCGATCCAGATGCCTTTCCGTCCGGCGGCCATCTCCTGGGTAATCCGCGACGCGCCGATACCGGGAGCTACATGCTTCGGCCGCTGGCGATGCCGGCGATCGAATGCTTCTTCGGGGGTGATTGGCTGAAAGGGATCACGCCTAATGATATCGAGGCGAAGGCCCGCGGGGAGCTGGGTAAGCTGCTCGGATCCGACTTCGCCCGAAACCTTCGCCCGATCACGTGTTCCGATTGGCAGCGGCACCCGTTCGTCTGCGGCTCGTATAGCTATGCGCGTCCAGGCCAGCACAGCGCGCGCACTACGCTCGCCGAACCGGTCAACGAGCGACTGGCCTTTGCTGGGGAAGCCTGTTCGGAAAAGGATTACGCGACCGTCCATGGAGCTTGGGCGAGCGGCAGGTCGGCGATTGCGCAACTGTTCGGAGAAAATGGATGAAAGTGAGTGGCGGCTGCCATTGTGGAGCAGTTCGGTTCGAAGCGGAATTGCCGGAGCAGCCGGTGCCCGCGCTCGATTGCAACTGCTCCGTCTGCACCATGACGGGCTTCCTCCACGTCATCGTTCCGCACGAACAATTCGAGCTGCTGAGCGGCAGCGAGGCCCTCGTCAGTTATCGGTTCGGGACGGGCGCTGCCGAACATCTGTTCTGCGGGCGATGCGGCGTGAAGAGCTTTTATCAGCCGCGATCGCACCCTGACTCATGGAGCCTGAACGCGAATTGCCTCGACGAACCGGTCGAGCTTGCGATTGAGCCGTTTGACGGCAGGAACTGGGAAGAGGCGATCAAGGCCCTTCCGGCGGAAGGATCTTGAGCGTCTCTGCGAAAGCGAATCTCGACGGGCGGGAATAGCGCGATTACGGCAGCACGATGCACCGCGCCCTCCGGCTGACGATCGACCGAGCTGCTCTCCAGCGCAACTGGCGCTGGCTAGAGGATCGGGCCGGAGTGCCTGCTGGCGCGGCGATCAAGGCCGATGGCTATGGTCTCGGAGCAAAGGAGACGCTTAAGGCGCTGTACGAGGCGGGATGCCGCGATTTTTTCGTCTCTACCTGGGCCGAGGCCGATGGGCTGGGCGAGGCCTCGGTCGACGCCGGCATCGTTGTTCTTCATGGTGTCGGACCTGCAGACACTGAAGCAGCGCTCACCTCATTCGCTCGACCGGTGCTCAACAGCATCGAGCAGGTGGCGCGATGGAAGCAGATCGCGCCCGAACGGCCCTGCGACGTGATGATCGACACGGGCATGAACCGCCTGGGGTTGCGGGCGGAGGAGGCAGGCGCTCTCGAAGGGCTCGCGATCGATACTCTTCACAGCCATCTCGCGTGCGCCGATGAAGATTCGCCAATGAATGCGCGCCAGCTGCAGCGCTTTCGCGAAATCAGGGCCGCAGTGCCGGCGAAGCGCTATGCGATTGCCAATTCCGCGGGGATTTGTCTCGGCCGTGATTACAGCTTCGACCTGGTCCGCCCCGGCCTCGCCCTTTACGGCGGTGTTCCCCGCCGCGAGGCAGAGGGCAACATCCGCCAGGTCGCGCGTGTAGAGGCGCAAATTGTCCAGCGCCGCACGATCCACGCCGGCGAGACCTGCGGTTACGGTGCGACCTTCACCGCAACGGCAAATACCGAGGCTGCGATCGTAAATATCGGCTACGCGGACGGCTATCTGCGCGGTTTCTCGTCGCGCGGAAGCGCTTTCGCTGGAGAGTTCACATTGCCTGTCCTCGGGCGAGTCTCGATGGACCTGATTGCTCTAGGGTGTGATGCCGCGCCGGCGCTGAAAGAGGGGGACTGGGTCGAGCTCGACTACGATCTTCCAGCCGCCGCCGAGACATCCGGCCTCAGCCAGTACGAATTGCTGACGACTCTGGGGTCGCGCTTCGAGCGGACTTGGGCATAGGCGTCTTGGGCTTGTAGCGGCAGAGGTCCGCGACCACGCATCTCCAGCACTCCGGCGTCCGTGCCTTGCAAGTATAACGGCCGTGGAGGATCAGCCAGTGGTGCGCGTCCCCGCGAAAGGGCTGCGGCACGATCTTCTCGAGCTTCGCTTCCACCTCCTCGGGAGTCTTTCCAGGCGCAAGGCCGGTGCGGTTGCTTACCCGGAAGACATGGGTGTCGACGGCAAAGGTTTCCTCGCCGAAAGCCGTGTTGAGGACGACATTCGCCGTCTTGCGACCGACTCCGGGCAGCGTCTGAAGCTCCTCGCGAGTGCGAGGAATCTCGCCGCCGAAATCCCGGATCAGCGCCTCTGAAAGAGCAATGACGTTTTTGGCCTTGGTATTGAACAGCCCGATCGTCTTGATCTGCTCGCGAAGCGCGTCTTCGCCGAGATCGATCATTTGCTGCGGTCTAGTCACTTTGGCGAATAGCGGCCCGCACGCGACGTTGACGCTGGCGTCGGTGGCCTGCGCCGAAAGCACCACCGCCACCAGCAAAGTGTAGAGATTGGAAAATTCCAGCTCGGTAGTGGGTGAGGGATTGTCCTCCGCCAGCCGGCGAAAGAACTCGAAAACCTCGGCCTTTTTCACGACGCGGAAATGACGTCGCGCATCGAGTAAAGGCCTGCGGGCTTGCACATCAGGAACTTCGCGGCGGCGAGTGCTCCACGCGCAAAAATCATCCTGTTTTCGGCGCGGTGCGACAGGATCAAACGTTCATCGAGGCCCGCGAAGATGACATCGTGATCGCCCGCGACCGTGCCACCGCGCAGTGCCGCAAAACCTACGGAACCTTCCGCGCGCTTTAGCCCCCTGCCGTCGCGGCCTCGGTCAGCCCGCATTGGCGATCCACGACCTCGCGCCGCGGCTTCTCCCAGGGCGAGCGCTGTTCCGGACGGAGCATCCGCCTTGTGGCGATGGTGCATTTCGAGGATTTCAATATCCCAATCCGGCCCGAGCGCATACGCCGCCCGCTCGACGAGGTCGGAGAGGACGGCAATCCCGAGCGAGGTATTCGCTGCCTGGAGCACCGCCACTCGTTCAGCTGCGACTGCAATTTGCTGCTCAGCAATCGTATCCAGGCCCGTGGTGCCGATCAGGACTGGAATCCGTGCAGCAACTGCTCGACCAAGGCTCGACCGAAGCGCCGCTGGCGAGGAGAAATCGACCAGCACATTGCCTGCCTCATTGTCGATCTCGACGGCGTGATCCTCGGCAGCCGCCGTAGCGATAGCCTTTCCCATCCGGCCGTTCGGCGCGACCAGTGCTATCCGGACCGGCTGTGTGTCAGTGGGCATTTGGGCGTCATGGCGAAAGGCGGAGCGCCGCGCAATGCACGGCGCTCCCAAGCGAGATCAATGCGCCCAGACCATTTCCTGAAGAAGTTCGTCTTCGGTAATGTGGCGATAGGTGGCGCGAGCGCCGCTCCCGGCGAGTTCCTTGCGGTCATTGGATGCAAGGAACGCGTTCATTTCCTTGTCCCGCGCCATCTGCTCGGCCGCGGTCGGAACGTGATCGAAGATCGTCACCAGGTAGAGATCGGCTTCCCCGTTGCGAGGATTCACATTGGAAAGGATGTGATAGCCTTTGATCCACCCTTTGGACTTCATGTACTCATTCTGCTTCCGGAATTTATCGGCGAGAAAATCAGCATAATCGCCGAAGTGTCCGTCATCGATCTTGACGGAGGTGACGTCCCAATAATCGCCTGGATTCAGCGGCAATTCCTGGGCGGCCGCAGGCATAGTCACAGCCAAAGTCGCCGCCCCAAGTGCGGCCAGCATCAGTTTTCGCATATAAGTTACCCCTTTGACGGCGGCCCCCCGGCCGTCGTTTCGAAGGGAACGGCGTCGCCAGCCTGGCGAAGACGCCAGACCGGGCGTCGTTCCTGCGGCTGTTCAAGCACTTTCGGCTATTTAACGCAAATTAAACGGCGAGCCGGTGGCTCAGGGCAACCGCGGCGGCGGGCGCTCTGATTTTCGCTCCGTTGATCATGAAGATGTAGGCGTCGCGCCCGCCCTTGGACCAACGCTCGGCGCGCTTTGCGAAACCATTCAGCGCCTCTTCGTCGTAGCCGGTCGGGATATCCTCCCTCATCCGCTGCAGCCGCGCGTAAGCGAAGTCAGCGGTGTCGATGTCGATGGTCGGGTATTCGTCCGAGTCTTCCAGGACGACGGCGATATTGCGGTCGCGGCAGAGCCGGAAGAATTTCTCATCGCGAAAGCTTTCGTGCCTCGGCTCGATCGCGTGGCGAAGCTCAAGTCCCTCCAGCTTTTGCGGAAGCAATTTAACGAAGCCGGCAATGTCATCGGCATCGAAAGTTCGCCGAGGCGCGAACTGCCACAGGATCGGCCCCAGCTTTGGCCCAAGAGCCGCAAATCCCTGAGCGAGGAAGTTGCCGATCCCTTCCGCGCCCTCGCGTAGCTTTGAACGCGTCACGCAGAACCGCGAGCCTTTGATCGCAAACTGGAATCCGTCGGGCACAGTCTCCGCCCACGTCCTCCAGCTCTTTTCATTCTGACGGCCATAAAAGGTCGCGTTGATCTCGATCGCGGTCAGCTGTTGCGAGGCGTACTCCAGCTCCCGCTTCTGCGTCAGGCCCTCGGGGTAAAAGACGCCCCGCCAAGGCGGAAAAGTCCAGCCGCCGATTCCGATCCGAATTCGTCCTTCGGGCATGCCGCATCAATGCAGCAAGCCGGCGGTGCATCCAAGCGCACGAGCAAAGAAAACGGCGCCCGCCGGTGAAGCGAGCGCCGCATCCTGAATTTAAGAGGCTTCTAAGCGTCGTCGTTGTCGGTGCCGTCGGCTATATCGCGGGCAGTATCTTTCATGCTGCCCCAGGCGTTCTGCAACTTGCCTTCTGCTTTATCGGCGCGGCCCTCGTTCTTGAGCTTCTGATCGCCGAAGAGGGCACCGGCGCCTTCCTTCAGCTTGCCGCCGGCCTGCTTCATGCTGCCTTCGGTGCGATCGGGGTCGATTCCAGTTCGTGTATCACGGTCGTTCATCACCGTTCTCCTTCCGTTTCATAGAGTTAACAACGGTTGGAGAAGAGGATTGTTCAGGGCCGGACCTGTCCCGATCCGCGCACCTGATATTTGAATGAGGTGAGTTGCTCGGGACCCACGGGACCGCGCGCATGAAGCTTTCCGGTCGCGATCCCGATTTCCGCGCCGAACCCAAACTCGCCGCCATCGGCATATTGGGTCGAGGCGTTCCAGATGACGATCGCGCTGTCGACTTCCGACAGGAAGTGCTCGGCCGCTGCCTCGTCCTCGGCGATGATCGCCTCTGTGTGGCCGGTGCCATAGCGGTCGATGTGGGCGATCGCGTCGTCGATACCGCTCATGGTCTTCACGGCGAGGACTGGCGCGAGATATTCCGTGTGCCAGTCGGCCTCAGCCGCTTCCTGCATCGGCACGATTGCGCGTGCTGTTTCGTCGCCGCGAAGTTCGCACCCATCGAGCGCGTTCGCAATTGCCGGCAGCAGTTTCGGAGCGGAGTCGCGATCGATCAGCAGGGTTTCCGTGGAGCCGCAAACCGAAACGCGGCGCAGCTTGGCATTCCGCACCACGTTAGCGGCCATCTCGGGATCGGCGGAGGCGTGCACATAGGTGTGGCAAACCCCTTCGAGGTGGCCGAGCACCGGCACACGGGCTTCATTCGTCACGCGCTCCACGAGGGCCTTGCCACCGCGAGGGATGATGAGGTCAATTGTTCCGCCCAAACCCTGAAGCATTAGTCCGACGGCATCGCGGTCGGTCGTCGGCACAATTTGGACTGCACTCGCCGGCAATCCGGCATCTTGGAGGCCCGCCGCGAGCGCTGTGTGGATCGCCAGTGCGCTCCGCAGCGCTTCGGATCCGGAGCGAAGGATGATCGCATTGCCGGAGCGGATGCAGATCGCCGCCGCATCGGCCGTCACATTCGGGCGGCTTTCGTAGATCATGCCGATGACGCCGATGGGGGTGCGCACTCGCGAAATTTCGAGACCGTTGGGGCGCGTCCAGCTTTCGGTGACTTTGCCGACGGGATCGGGAAGCGCGGCCACTTCCTCGAGCGCCGTTGCGATGCCCTCGACCCTTTCAGGGTTGAGCATCAGCCGGTCCACCATATTGGTCGCGTTCGCCACGTCCTCGGCGTTCGCGGCCAGGATTTGCGAAGCGCGGCCACGAACATGTTTCGCCATCGCCCGGATGGATTCGCTACGCTGTTCCGGCGGCGCGGAACGGAGCGCCTGCGCCGCTCCCCGAGCCGCGTGACCCATTTGGAACATACCGTCCTGCAGGCTCACATCAGCACCAGATCGTTGCGGTGAATGAGTTCATCGGGGCCCCCGTAACCCAGGCGCGTTTCGATTTCGGAGCTCGTGCAGCCCAAGATCCCTTCGGTTTCGCGGGAGGTGTAGGCTGTAATTCCCCGCGCCACTTCGCGTCCGTCAGGGGCGAGGACGCGCAGGCAAACGCCGCGCTCGAAACTGCCCTCGACTTTGCGAGCACCCGAGGGCAGCAAGCTCTTTCCCGAGGCGAGCGCTTTGACGGCGCCCTCGTCCACAGTGATGCTTCCGGCCGGAACCAGCGTTCCGGCGATCCACTGCTTGTAAGCGCTGGCAGGAGAGCCGGACGCATCGATGACCGTCGCGAGACCATCGCCCGAGACAAGGGCTAGCAGGGGATGGTTCGAGTGCCCGGACGCTATGATGGTCGCGCAGCCGAAACTGCTGGCGATCTTGGCTGCTGCGATCTTGGTTTGCATTCCGCCTGATCCGACTCCGGTGGCAGAAGCGCCGCCAGCCCAGCTTTCGACCTCACCATCGATCTGGATGATGTGCGGCACATGGCGCGCACTGGAGTCCCGCTGCGGATTTGCGGTGTAGACGCCATCCACGTCGGAGAGCAGGATCAGAACGTCGCTCTGGATCATCTGCGCGACGCGAGCGGATAGCCGATCGTTGTCGCCGTACCGGAGCTCCTGCGTCGCAACCGTATCATTCTCGTTGATCACCGGAACCGCGCCCTGGCCGAGAAGCACTTCCATGGTCGCCCGGGCATTGAGCCAGCGGCGGCGGGATTCGGTGTCTTCAAGCGTGAGCAATAGCTGCGCCGCCGGGATCCCAAACGGGCGCAATGCCTCGGCCCATGCGTCCATCAAGAGCGGCTGGCCGGTCGCGGCCGCAGCCTGCTTCAGCGGCAGGCGGTTGGAGCGTTTCAACTTCAAATGCTGCCGCCCGAGGGCAACCGCTCCCGATGAGACCACGACGACCTGTTTGCCCTGCTTCCGGAGCGTTGCGATGTCCGCACCCAATGTGCCCAGCCACTCGCGCCGAACGCCCTTTTCGCTGGCGAGCAGCGACGAACCCACCTTGACGGTGAGCCGACGCCCGGTCCCGATTAGCGCTGCCGCGCGCGTTAGGGTTTGCTGCTCCAGCATGGGGCCGCGCCTGTACGGCCATTCGGCTTCAACGACAATTCACCAATTGTATCCCATATTGACTTTTGGGGCGTATTTCGTCAGCGCAACCGAAGGCGCGGCGACACGCCGGCCAATGGAGCCATGAACATGATCAAGGGAAAGAGCACAGGGCTGGTCCTCGCTTCCTCGACAGTTCGCGGCTATTTTTTTGTCTCGTTTACGGGCCGGTACGCCTACGGGCGGCCGGAGACATCGCTGACACATTGACCCCGTAAGCCCGCCGCGACAGACGCGGCAAAGAAGAGACAAAGACAGTGACACAGAAACAGTCGCAAGGGCTCGCCGAACT
>Ga0157369_10003517_pt1 | contig 18614 bp, 12 predicted proteins | sample C25metaG_FD_113461 | JGI IMG/M metagenome (GOLD analysis project Ga0157369, IMG submission 113461) | Corn rhizosphere microbial communities from Kellogg Biological Station, Michigan, USA - C2-5 metaG | ecosystem: Host-associated > Plants > Roots > Rhizosphere > Soil | place: USA: Michigan... | reverse complement strand
TCGATGCCACGAACGGCAAGGAGCTTTGGGTTCATCCGTTCCCCTCGCCGACCGGAACGGTTTCCATGTTTAGCGGCATCACGGGCCAGCGCGGAGCGAACTACTGGGAAAGCAAAGATCGCTCGGACCGGCGCATTTTCGTTACAGCGGGCGGGTTTCTGCACGCAATTGACGCAAGAACAGGAAAGCTGGTGGACTCTTTCGCCGATCACGGAAAGCTGGATCTGAAGACCGGGATTGACCGTGCGACGCGGCCGCTCGCTTCGCGTTCCGCCGGGCGAATTTTCGAGAATCTGATTATCCTCGGCAGCTCGACAGGCGAAGGTTACCTGGCGCCGCCGGGCGATGTTCGCGCTTTCGACGCGGTTACCGGCAAACTCGTCTGGATCTTTCATACGCTTCCACGCCCCGGCGAACTCGGATACGACACCTGGCCCAAAAACGCCTACACCTATATGGGCGGCGTGGACGTGTGGGGCGAGATTACGGTGGATGACAGGCGCGGCATCGTTTATCTGCCGACCGCGTCCGCCAAGTACGAGCTTTATGGCGGAGATCGAAAGGGCGACAATCTTTTCGCCGATTGCATTCTTGCTCTGGACGCGCGCACTGGCAAGTACCTGTGGCACTTCCAGACGGTTCACCATGATCTTTGGGATTTCGATCCGGATGCCGCCCCGCAACTTGCCACGGTGAAGCACGACGGCAAGACCGTGGATGTGGTAGCGCTGGCGTCAAAGAACGGTTTCCTCTATGTGTTCGATCGCGTGACGGGTAAGCCGCTTTGGCCGATTGAGGAACGCGCCGTTCCTGCCTCCGACGTTCCCGGCGAAGTCGCGTCGAAGACGCAGCCGTTTCCGACCTGGCCTCCTCCATTCGCGCGCCAGGGAATGACGGTGGCGGACATGTACACGGCATTCATGACGCCGGAGGAGATCCCGTGGTGGCGGTACCGGCTTTCGCAAGCGCGAACCGGATTTTTTACGCCGCCGGGTCTTATCGACACGATCCAGCTTCCGAGCGTGAACGGAGGCGCTCTGTTCTTCAGCACAGGAGCAGATGCGGCGAACGGTTCCGTCTACGTGCTTTCGAAGGACATGCCTTCCATCGTGAAGCTGGCGCCCGCCGGAGAGTCGACAACGGCAAATGCGGGGAATACAATCCCCGACCGGCCTCGTACGCAGCGGGCGCGACGCGGCGCGGCGGCCGCCCTTGCGGCAACGGCCGAGCAACGCGGGCGGGCGGTGTACGAACAGAATTGCCAGTTATGCCATGGCCCGGAACTGAAAGGCGACCGTGGGCCTGCGATCGATGCGGTGGTCAGCCGTACAAGCGTGAATGCGGCTCGAAATGTGATCACGAAGGGACGTGGCGGAATGCCGGCGTTCACATCCATTCCCGGACCGCTGATGAACGATCTGATCGCATTTCTTTCAAAACCCGATGCGGCTCCGGTGGGCTCCGCCGCGCCACAGGCGGCGCTCAATTTCGCGATGCTGCGCAGCGAGCCTGATTATCCGGAGGGCGTGGAGCCTCCTCCCTCGCGCTATAAGACGGGGTACGGCAATGAACCGTATGTGATTACTCCGCCCTGGAGCACGATCACGGCCTACGACCTGAACACGGGAAAGATTCGCTGGAAGACTCCATACGGAGATTTGCCGCAAGCGGGGCCGAGCGATAAGCTACGTGGAAACGTTTATCCGAAAAGCGGATTCGTCCTTACAGCCGGTGGCCTGGTGTTGTTTGCCGGCAACGATTCGAAGTTGTATGGGCTCGAGAAGGAAACTGGCAAAGTGATTTTCACGAAGGATCTGCCGAACGGTTCTCTCGGGTTGCCGGCAGTTTACGAAGCGAATGGGCGAGAGTTCATTCTTGTCGCTGTCTGTGGCGGAAATCCGTTCCCGGCAGGAGGCCGGCTTGCGCCGGGAGGCGTGAATCCACCGGCGATATCGAAGAGCTACATGGCTTTCGCGATTCCGTCGAAAGAGATCGAAGCGCGGCGTCGCTGATATTGAGCGCATTCAGGGCCGGCCAAAACGGAACGAACAGATGTGGCGGCCAATAAGGACTTTACGAATCATCGGCGCGGCCGCGCGGATCGCCAGATGGAGCAGGGCAATACCGATCCTATGAGTATGGCTATCAGTACCACCTCATTTGAACGATAAAACGCCTGGACACGGTTCCGAAAATGACCTTTTTTCCGCTACAGGCGACATATTCAACAAAATTGCTCCGACTGTCGAGAGTTGCCCGGTTTCCGGGCCGAAATCGCCGTTAGACACGTTAAAAAGGAAGTTGCGGCTGGAATTGGACCGCGCGTTTCAGACTGTCACGGCTGCGATGAAGACGGCAAAGGGAAATGCGTATTCTATTGCGCCACATCGCTGGACACAGCGCGCCCTCAGAATATATACTGCCGCTGTAAAGCCTTACACCCGCACGACAGACGACTTCAGGAGGCTGCTCATGAAAACCCATTGCGCACTGCTATTCGGAGCGGCGCTCACGTTCGCGATGCCGTACCAGGCGGGCGCCCGCGAACCGCTCGCGGAACGGATCGCTCATAATGATCCCGCCAAATATCACCACAGTCCAGCGGTACATAACGGACCGGGCGCGTTGAATTATATGGCGCTGTTCGATTTCCACACGCTGGATACCAATCTGTTTTTTCTGCATCGCGGAGTCATTGAACCGAAGAGCGGAATCGGCGAGCACTTTCATAACAACTGCGAAGAGATGTTCGTCATATTCGACGGCGAAGCGCAGTTCACCATCGATGGACGAACCTCAACTCTGAAAGGTCCCGCCGGAGCATTTTGCCGGATGGGACATTCCCACGCAATCTATAACGCGGGCAATACGCCCGTTCAGTGGATGAACATCAACGTGACGAAGATCAAGGGCGAATACGACGCCTTCAACCTGAACGATGGACGCGTGGATGTGCCGCTGGACAAAATCCCGCAATTCATGGCCATGCACCTCGATCGCACCCTGCTCCGTCCTGCGAACGGAATGCATGGAGCAACAGCACCGGTCGAGTACCGCCGCGCGCTGGATCCGTCGGTGTTCCTGTCGACATGGTCGTACGTGGATCACCTGCTGCTTCCCGCCGGCTCTTCTACCCACGCTCACCTTCATACGGAGCAGGCCGAGTTCTATTACGTGATGAACGGGGAAGGAACGGTAACCGTCGGGTCCGGTGGGAGAGGCGCGGCGCCGGAGACGGCGTCCATCAAAGCCGGCGATGCCATCCCGATCAATCTCAGCGAAGTGCATTCGTTCGCGAATACCGGCGCCGGGCCGCTGGAGTTCATGATTGTCGGTATCTCGCGCGACGGTCACAAGATCGATGAGCAGGTCCCGGGCGCCGGGCGTGGCCGTTAACTGGTCACCAGGCAGGTAACCGCGGACGCCGCCGCGGCGCGCCGCTCTCACATACCTTGAATGGAGGGGAGCTTCGCATGAAACAGAGCCTGAGCCGCCGCGCAATGATTGCGTCGGGCGCGGCGATTCCGTTTGCATTCGACGCCGCCGGGGCCAATAAGCCCGGGCCGCCGCCGTATATGCTGTCGATCAATATCGAGATCATGTTCCCGCGTACGATGCCTCGGGCGGAGCGGATGAGGGCCGTGGCCGCACAAGGATTCAAAGCTTACAGCTTTTGGAACACCACGGAAGAAGAACAGGAGGCCATGCTCAAAGTGCAGGAGCAAACCGGCCTCAGGTGCGCCAGCATAACAGGACCGGGCAAAACGGGAAACTCGACCGGGCTCACTGCGCCGGGCATGGAAAAGGCCTACCTTGACGACATCTCAGGGAAAGTGAAGATGGCTTCGAGATTCGGCGGGCCACAGCCCATTATCTTTGTTGGACGCAACCAGCCGGATGTAGCCTGGGAGCAGCAGCGTTCGCAGATCGTGAGCGGGTTGAAAAAAGCCGGCGACATCGCGGCGGAGCGGGGCATTACTCTTGTTATCGAGCCTCTCAGCAGCGGCAACGGACAGGGACGAATGGCGCTCGACACCGCTGCGGTCGCGTTTCCGGTGATTGAGGAAGTCAGCCATCCTCATGTGAAAATCTGCTTCGACATGTACCACCTGCAACTGATGGAAGGAAACATCACGAACCATCTCCGCCAGGGCATATCGAAGGGGATCATCGGCCTGGTTCAGATGGGTGAGGTACCTGGCCGACTCGAGCCGGGGACGGGCGAGATCGATTACGCCTATATGATGAGGGTCCTGAGGCAGCTCAATTACAAGGGCTATTTCGATACGGAGATGGGTACGAGTACGACTCCCGAAGCAGCGATGCAACTGGCGAGGAAGATGTCGCTCGAGAATTAGTCTCCTGTCGCATTCATGAATTGGCTGGCGTAGTCCTGGCGCTGGTTTCCAGCGGATATCTGCGATCGGGTCAGGCGGCTTTCCGCAAGCCTTTTCATTTCAGCGGCCGGCGCTACTGTGACCTGTCGATGATACACTGCCGAACGACAGAATTGCCAAGGCTCGAATAAAGCGGCCGAGGTAAGTCAGAGCAAATATGAAACGGAAATTGGAAACGCTTGCAGGAGCGCTTGCGCTGATCGGCGTTGCGCTCACGATGGCCACGCCAGCGGAGTCGGCTCCTCCCCGGCCGCAGGGCCCCTGTGACATCTACGCCAGTGCGGGAAGTCCCTGTGTAGCAGCCCATAGCACGACCCGCGCGCTTTATGCCTCCTACCACGGGCCGCTCTACGAGGTGCTGCGCCAATCGGATGGCAAGACCCTCGATATTGGCGTCATCCAGTCTTCGGATTCACCAGTCACAGACCCGGGTGGATACGCCAACGCGGCCGCGCAGGACGCATTCTGCGCCAACACCTGGTGCTGGATCACGAAAATCTACGACCAATCCCCCAAACACAATGACCTTACGCAGGCCCCACGTGGCGCATTCAGCGGCCCGGCGTTGGGCGGGTTCAATAACCTTCCACTCGCCGATATGGCGCCGGTTACGATCATGGGCCACAAGGCCTATGGCGTTTTCATCGAACCCGGAATGGGTCTGCGCCAGAACGACGCAAAGGGCACGGCGGTGGATGATCAGGCGGAAGGCCAGTACTGGGTTATCAACGGCCAGCATTACAACTCCGGCTGCTGCTTCGACTACGGCAATGCCGAGATTGACAGCCGCGACGACGACAACGGCACGATGGAAACCACCTACTTCGGCAATGCCACCGCCTGGTTTCACGGAAACCCGCCCGGCCCCTGGGTAATGACTGACCAGGAGAACAATCTGGTGGGCTGCGTCAACGCCGATGGGTCGAAACTATGCGCAAACCTGCCGAATATCACGTGGCGATTCGTGACCGCAATGGCCAAAGGCGAACCACACCACTGGACCTCCATGGGTGGTGACGCGCAAAAGGGTGACCTCAGGGTGATGTTCGACGGACCACGCGTGGATGCTACCTATGACCCGATGCGCAAACAGGGAGCCATCCTGCTCGGCAACGGCGGCGATAACAGTATTGGGTCGCAGGGCACCTTTTATGAGGGCGCGATGACCGCGGCGGGCACGTTCCCGACGGATGGGACCGACCAGTTAGTGCATGCCAATGTGGTGGCCGCCAGGTACGACGGGCCGCTGCTCAGCCTGGCTCCTGCATCGGCAATCGCCGCGCCACCCGGGCTCCAGACGTTCTCGCCGGGTTCCTCCCAGGACACTACTGTGACGTTCACAAACACGACGGGAGCACCCGCGACGGACGTGAAGCTAAGCATTTCCGCGCCGAAGGGATGGACGGTGGTGGCCTCCGGGGCCCCAAACACGTCGCAAACAGTGGCGCCGGGCGCGAGCGTGAGCGCAACTTTCAAGGTCACCTCCGGGCCAGAGGCGTTCAACGGCGATCTGGTTGGCAGGGTTTCATGGACGAACCAGGCGAGAACGCGATCCGAGTCAATCTCGGAGAAGGTGCGGAATGTGAGACCGGTGAAGATCAATGAGTTCCGCGTCAACGCCGGTTCCGCGGACAACCCGACGGACTCGTTCATCGAACTCTACAATTCCGGGGCGACCAGCGTCGACATTTCTGATTGGACCCTGACGGAGCACGCGGCTCAGCAGGCGATCTTCTCAAGCATCAGGATCCCGGCCGGAACCCGGCTGGCGGCTCGCGGTTTCTACCTGCTCGGGCTTTCCAACTCCGGCCTCGCGGCGCCCGCGCACAAGGGTGACGCCACCATCTACGTCAGGAGTACGACGGGCATGTCCGCTGGCGATAGCGTCAACATAGAGAGCGAGACGCGCAGGATTGCAAGCGTTGGAACAGCGGCCGATAACAGTACGACGGTATGGCAGCCGCTGCCGGATGGTCCTGTGGTCACGATCCCGGCGGGCTCGACCAACGTGCCGGTTGCAAGCGTGACTGGTTTTGCAGTTGGCGAGAAGATCGCCCTTGGCTATGGCGCTACATATCCGGCCGTCGCGAAAGACAGGGAGCGGTATGAGGTGGCCACTGTTACCGCGGTTGGAAAGCCGGGCACGCAAGCCTACCTCGCTGCAGATGCAGTTGCCGGCGTTTCGAATATTAAGGTCACGTCGACCGCCAACATCTCGATTGGCGACAAAATCAGACTCGACATCGACAGCGTCGGCCACGGAATCGAAACGGTCACGGTGAAGCGCGTCGGTACGGCGGCGACCCGCTCGGCGCTTACAGCAAAGGCGAGCGCCGGCGCGACGAGTGTCAGGGTTCGCGGCACGAACGGGCCCGGACGCGGCGCCCCGGGTGGTCCCCCGTTCGCAGTCGGGGACAAACTGACGATTGGCACCCCCGCGAACAGGGAGACAGTCACGATCACTGCCGTGGCTGCTTCGATACCGGGCGGGGACGGCGGCTTTGGCCCGCCGGGCGAAACCATTGACTTTACGCCGGCTCTTACTCGGGCGCACATCATCCGGGAAACGGTGATCACTCCGGGTACGGGGCTCGATTTGACGGGTCCGCTCCGGTTCAACCATGCGGCCAACCTTCCCTTCAGCGTTCGGGGCACGGGAATCAGCTTCCAGCTCTCGACAGCCTTCGCCCACTCGAGCAACGAGCCCGTTCAGGCGCTCGGGACGGGCATCACGCTCGACAGCCCGCTCGATCAGGATCACGCGATCGATGCGGTTGTGCGCGACGCCAGGGTTACGACTGCAGGCTACCAGGGAACTCCGGCGCCCAATCAGTGGTTCGGCGGCCCGGCGCTCTCGCCCAGCGCCGGAAGCATGGTATTGCGCGATGCCGCTGGCCTGGTCGTCGACAGCCTGAACTATGGAGGCCTTGTCGATCCGTGGGCCGCCGAGGGGTATCAGGGGAAATCCGGATCGGGGCAGAGTGGCTGCCGGGCGCCGTCGCCCGGCTCGAGCGGCGGCTCCGGGCGGTTCGCTCCGGCCGCACCAGCGACCAACAGAAGTGCGGGACGGTTCCCGGACGGGGCCGACACCGATAGCAACTGCACCGATTTTCTGTTGCAGCCCGCTACTACGCTGCCGGGCGGTTCGCCCGCCGGCGCTACAAATATCAAAGTCGCCAGTATCGCCGATTTTGCGGCCGGTCAGACGATTACGATCGATACGGGCGCGAACCGCGAGACAGCCGTTATCGCAACTGTCGGCACAGGGGGCGCTACAGCCGTGCGAGCGGCTACGAGCGCAGGCGTCACAGCCATCCGCACCGCCGGCGTACCCGGCTTCAGCCCTGGCCAGACGATCACGATAGACAGCGGCGCGAATCAGGAGACAGCCGTTGTTGCCTCTGTCGCCGGTGGCAGAGGAGGCGCCACGGTCACCCTCGCCGCACCGCTGAAATTTGCGCACGCAGCCGGCGCCGAGCTCTCCGGCAGCGGTATCACGCTCACCACGGCTTTGGTCCGTGCGCATGCCAGCGGCGCGCAGGTCACGAGCAACGTTCCCACGCCCGGGGCGCCCAACGAGTATTCCAGGTCCGGTAAGAGGCGATAGCAGGAAAGCGTTCGGGGAATCGACTATTGCACTGGCGTTGAGACACGAACCTGTTTCGACTTCAGCATTGCTTTACGCGCCTGGGCTGCCGCCTTCTGCACGTCCGGGGCACGCAGGTGTCCTTCCCGATCGAGCGCGTTCCACAGCGCTACGGAGCGGCTCCAGTCCTGGGTCGCCCAGGTCCGCTGATCCATCGACTCATGAATAGCGGCCAACCGCCCTTCGTAATCGGCGAGCGAAACGCGGACTGGAACGGCACTGGCATCCAGCGCCAACAACTCGTTTTCAAGTTGAATAGATCGTTCAAGACTCTTCAGCGCGGCTCCTCTGCGCCCTGCTTTCAGAAGCACGGTGGATTGTTCGGCGTAATTTCCCGCAAGCATCGAACGAGTCCGGGCGTCACGCTTGTCTGTCGCCAGCATCGCCTCGCGAATGGAAATCGCCTCCTGAAAAGAAGCCAGCGCCTCGGCAAAACTCCCTGCATCCCCAAGCGCCACACCCAGGAAGTGATCGCTTCCGGCTACCTGGAACCGGATTTGCCGGTCACCCGGGTCACGGCCCAACAAGCCTTTCTGAATCCGGAGGGCTTCTCTCAACTCGGGCATGGCCGCCTGGGCCCGCTGCGCCTGTGTTTCGAGTACGCCGATCCGATAATGGATATTCGCCAGCGCGCGTTGGGCATCCTTATCGTTCGGCGCAGCGCGGGCGCATCGGTCGCGGATGGGAACGGCTTCCCGATAGAGGTTTGCTGCTTCGGCCCATCTTCCATCCAACTCGAAGGAGTAAGCCAAACCGGTGTAAGCTGCCGCAAGCAACGCCTGATACTTATTGTTCGCGGGATGCTGGTCGGCGAGTCTTTTGCTCACGTCCAGAGCTTTGCGGTCGTACTCGCGCCGCTGATCGACGCTGGCGACACGGCCAACGATGTAGCTGCCCATCATGTAATTGGATGCCAGGTCGGATTGCACTTCGGCATCCTTCGGAAACTCGCGGGCCAGATGCTCGCGTATCCTCTTCGCCGACTCGTATGTCTTCAGTGCGTCCGCGGGTTTGCCCAATCCGGCTCCGCCCACTCCGGCAAGGAGGTCCGCAAATCGTTCATACGCCAGGGCAAGGGAGATTTGTGTTTCGCGATCGCCATAACCTTCGCGGGCCAGTCCGTTCAGGTAGTCGAGCGACTTCGCGAGCAACTCCTGGCGCACCGGGATTGAACCGGGCAATCGCGCGATCCCGTTGTGGATGTCTACCAGGAACGAACTCGCCAGTTTCCGGTCTGTAGCCACGCGAAGGGCCAGCCTCTGTGATTCGCGAAGTGTGAAGACTGCCGCCACACAAAGCGTAACGACCACGGCGGTTGCCGCCGCAACCGGCAGCTTATGGCGCCCGACGAACTTCCTGGCCCGGTATAGGAGCGAATCGCCGCGCGCCATCACTGGCCGGCCCTTCAGGTGATTCTCCAGATCCTGCTGGAACTGATCGACCGACAGGTAACGGTGGCTCGGGTCCTTTCGCAAAGCCACTGCGAGTATGTTGTCCAGATCTCCGCTCAACCGCTTCCGCAGTCCTTCGGCGGTGGTGTTACGGCAACGGCTGATTTCTTCGGTGACATCAGTCGTATCGCTTACGACGGCCACGCTCGCACGCGTCGGTTCCTGCTCGCAGATGATTCGAGCGGATTCCCCCCATGCCGGCTCCAGCCTGTATGGGCGGCGTCCGGTCAGTAACTCGTACAACAGAACGCCCAGAGCATAAACATCGGACGCGACGCCTACCGGCTCGCCGCGGATCTGCTCAGGGCTGGCATACGCCGGAGTCGCCATCCGCACTAACGTCAGCGTCTGGTCGGCCGTATCTTCGACAGAAGATTCCAGGATTCTGGCGATCCCGAAATCGAGCAGCTTGGGGGTACCATCGTCGGTGACCAGTATGTTGTCTGGTTTTAAATCGCGATGTACGATCAGATTCCGATGCGCATACGCCACGCCATCGCATAATTTCGAGACCAGGTGAATGCGCTCGGAGACAGGCAAATTCTTCGAATCGCAATAATATGTCAGGGACTTGCCGTCCACGTACTCCATGACGAAATACAGCAGTCCGTCCTCCGTGGCCCCGCCATCCAGAAGTCTCGCTATATTCGGGTGCTCAAGCTTTGCCAGAATCTGCCGCTCAGCCCGGAAACGGTCCAGCAGCAAAGGCTCATCTGCTCCGCGGCGGATCACTTTTATAGCGACCTGGACGTGGAAATCACCATCGCCGCGAACGGCCCGATAGACGGTTCCCATGCCGCCATGGCCGATTTCTTCCAGAACCTCGTACGGTCCGATCCGCCTGCCGGACAATGCGCCGCTCCCCGGCTTCGGAACTCCTTGTGGAGATAGAAGCTGAGTCAGGACTGTCCCTGCTGGCGACAAATCCGGGCGCTTTACATCCTGCGCTCCTTCATGCATTGGAGTCAACTTACAGTGTATCGACGGAGAAGGCTCTCGTTGACAGTCAGCGACGCGAGAATCGCCGTTAATTTGCGCCACTCCTGGCCGATGAAGTTGACGTAACAGGCCGCCCGCCGGATTCCGGCCCCGGACCGGAACACTTTTGCTGCGTTATGCTTTCTTCAGGTTCCAGGTTCTTAACGAGGGGAGAAAAGCAGTGAACGAGATCGCGAATATTATCAGCCGGCTGGAGATGCAGAAAGGCGCTATTGACCAGGCGCTGGAAGCACTGCGCGACTTTGCCGAAACGGGAAGCATTACACCTGTGAAAGCCACAAGTAACTCCGCACGGGCCCGAAAAGGTGGCATGACTCCCGAGGGGCGGCGCCGGCTGGCGCTCGCCATGAAGAGACGTTGGGCGGCGAAACGCACCGGGGCTCAGGCGAAGAAGGCAACAACAAAGAGAACAGGCCTGACTGCCGCGGGTCGGCGGAAACTCGCAGAGGCCATGAAGCGGCGGTGGGCCACGAAACGAACGGCCGCTCAGGCAAAGAAAAAAGCGGCCTGAGTTGCCCGCGCAGCTTTTTTGAAGCTGCCGGTGAGGCGCAAGCTCCTGATGCGCCGTAAGTGGGCTGCATTGGATTACATCGAAATCCGCTAAGTATTCAATCGAAATTCGACGCGAAGTGTTATTGCGGCGCGCTTCCGTCCGGGTGTTATATGATCTCCGCACCGGGAGGTCCGAGACATGGGCGTGGGCTCCGAGTTTCTGGACGCGCGCAACTTACTGCTTGCACACCGAAGCGACTACGAAGCGTCCCGGCGCGATTTTTCCTGGCCCCGAGTGGATCTGTTCAATTGGGCTCTGGACTACTTCGATGTGATCTCCGCGAACAACACAGAGCGGCGCTCTTCATCGTCGATGAAGACGGCTCGGAATGCAAACGAACGTTCAAGGAGCTTGCGCTCCGCTCAAATCAGGTCGCGAACTATCTTCGGACGATCGGTGTTCGCCGAGGTGATCATATTCTCCTGGTGCTGGGTAACCAGGCGGCCCTTTGGGAACTGTTGCTGGCCGGCGATGAAAACTGGAGCCGTCGTTATTCCGGCAGTTCCCGTGCTGACGCCTGAGGACCTTCGGGACCGGCTGGATCGCGGCAATGTGCGCCATGTGATCGCAGCAGCTGACGAGGCGTCGAAGTTCGATTCACTTCCCGGCCGTTACACACGAACCACGGTGGGTGGGCCGTTGCCGGCTGGAATTCTTTCGACAGCGCAACGGCGCATTCGGAATGCTTTACGCCGGAAAGTGAAACGAGAGCGACGGACCCGTTACTGCTCTATTTCACGTCGGGAACGACCGCCAAACCCAAATTGGTGCAGCACTCACATCAGAGCTATCCGATCGGGCATCTCTCAACTATGTATTGGATCGGGTTGCAGCCCGGTGACCTGCACTGGAACACCAGCTCGCCGGGATGGGCCAAACACGCCTGGAGTTCCGTCTTGGCGCCCTGGAATGCGGGCGCGACGGTATTCATATATAACCAGTCTCGCTTCCGCGCGAGCGACGCACCTGAAGCCCTGGTTCGATTCGGCGTCACAACCTTGTGCGCTCCGCCGACCGTCTGGCGCTTGCTCGCGCAGGAGAGGCTGGAAAGCTATCCCGTGCGATTGCGCGAAGTGGTAAGCGCCGGCGAACCACTGAATCAAGAGGTGATAGAACGTGTTCGCAGGGCCTGGGACCTGACCATCCGCGACGGCTACGGTCAAACCGAAACCACCGCTATGATCGGCAATCCACCGGGGCAGATAGTGACGCCTGGCAGTATGGAGCGGCCACTGCCGGGATACAACATCGCGCTGCTCGATGCAAGAGGGCGAGCACTGTAAGAAAGGCGAGATTTGCCTCGACCTTTCTGCGCGGCCGCTCGGCCTGATGCAGGGATATCTGGACGATCGTCCTTCGTCGATGCGAGTCGGAGTGAACGGCTACTACCATACCGGGGATGTCGCCTCGTGTGATCCGGATGGTTACATCTTCTGCGTAGGACGCAAGGATGAATTGTTCAAGTCGTCTGACTATCGCTTGAGCCCGTTTGAACTGGAAAGCGCACTGATCGAGCATCCTGCGATCTCCGAGGCGGCGGTAGTCCCAAGCCCGCACGCAGTCCGACTGGCAGTGCCCAAAGCCTTCGTCGTCCTGCGACCCGGTTATCAGCCCAACAGAGAGCTTGCACTCGAACTGTTCACCTTCATGCGAGTGCGGCTGGCTCCTCACAAGCGCATTCGCCGTCTGGAGTTCTCTGCTCTCCCGAAGACGATCTCGGGGAAAATCCGGCGTGCCGAATTAAGAATGATCGAGCAGGGCCGCGAGCCGGAGAAATGGAACGCTCTGGAGTTCTTTGGGGAGGACTTTCGCCCGGAAGAAATCATCGAAGCGAAGCGCCGGCGGTCAGATTGATGTCAGATTGAGGCGGAACGCCGCGAGTGGGTGATAGAATACCGCCGGTGTCGAAGGCTGCCAGGTAAATTTCACAGTCCTCCCGACCTGCAGAAGCACCCTCTCGTACACCTTCACTGACTCTGAAATGCGAGTTTGCTGTAAAAGGAGAGCTTTCTTGAGATTGATCACCGGTCTGCTTGGATGCGCGTTATCGCTTGCCGCACAGCCTCAATATGACTTACTTGTAAAGGGCGGCCATGTTATCGACCCGAAAAACAGGATCGACCAGGTAACCGACATAGCTATCTCCAACGGGCATATCGCTCGTGTTGCGGCCAATATCGCCGATTCAACCGCGCGTAAGGTCATCGACGCGAAAGGCCTCTATGTGACGCCCGGTTTGATCGACATTCATACGCACCTCTATCAACGTTACGTTCTTCCTCCCGATGTACCTAAGGTGGCCGGCCCTGTTCCGAGCGAAGGTGTCGACCCGGACGGGTTTTCTTTCCGAAGCGGCGTAACCACGATGGTTGATGCCGGAAGTACCGGCTGGCGCGAGTTTCCGGATTTTCGCGATCGAATCATAAACAAGGCCAGTACCCGCGTGCTGGCATTCCTCAACATTGTCGGCACGGGCATGCTTACGGGAAGGGAAGACGACCCGGCTGTAATGGACGCGAAAGCTGCAGCGGCTATGGCCAAAGCCAATCCGACAATCATCGTCGGGTTCAAGTCGGCGCACTATGCGGGCCCTGGCTGGTATTCCGTGGATAACGCCGTCGCAGCGGGAAAGATGACGAACTTGCCGGTGATGGTCGACTTCGGTCTGATTACGCGGGAACGTAACATCGAAAATCTTTTATTAAAGAAATTACGTCCTGGCGACATTTACACGCATTGTTTCTCCGGTCATCGTGAAGAAGTGCTCGCCAATGGAGAACTGAATCCAGCGATGCCGGCCGGACGGAAGCGCGGGATCATTTTCGATATCGGTTACGGATCGGCAAGTTTTTACTGGTATGTAGCTGTTCCGGCGTATAAAGCCGGCTTTTATCCCGACTCGGTTTCTACCGACCTGCACAAGGAAAATATGAATGCCGCCATGCAGTCGATAGATAACGTCATGTCTGAACTGATGAATCTTGGCTCCTCCGTCGCCGATGTGGTCCGCATGGCTACCTGGGCGCCTGCGCGGGAGATCAAGCGTCCTCAACTCGGAAATCTGGACGTCGGTTCGGAAGCAGACATTGCGGTTTTCCGCCTCGAGCATGGAAATATCGGGTTTCTGGACTCCGCTGGCGCGCGCAAGCCGGGTACGCAGCGAATCGTATGCGATTTGACGCTACGTAAAGGCAAAGTCATGTGGGATCGCAACGGCATGGCGGGTGAGGATTGGCGGAATTTCCATTACAAAAAGGGCCCGTTCTTCGGAAGCAAGCCGCCCGGAACGACGAAATGACAAAGGCGGGAGCTGAGCAGCTCCCGATTCGATAACGGTTCTCAACCTGGATAGTTGCAGCCGATATACGTTTGCAGCTGATCGATTGTGTGCGCCTGGTCGGCGATAACTGCCTTCACGAGATCCCCGATGGAGACGATTCCGACGAGATTCTCCCCGGCGAGAACCGGAAGATGGCGAATTCGATACTGCGTCATGATTGTCATACATTCTTCGACCGTGTTTTCCGGGCGTGCAGTAACCGGATCCACAGTCATGATGTCTCTGACGCGAGTGAGTCTCGAGGATCGGCCTTCGAGAACGACTTTGCGCGCATAGTCCCGTTCAGAGATGATCCCAATCAGCTTACGGTCAGAGATAACCAATACGGCTCCTATGCCTCTTTGGGCCATAAGCGCGATCGAATCGTAAACCGTCGCGTCCGGAGCCACCGACCATGTTTCCTGTCCTTTAAGCTTCAGAATAGAAGCGATCGTTTCAGCCAAGGCAACCTCCTCGTCGGCAGAATCTACACCGCCGTGCCAGAGAGCATGCCACCGAATTTCGCGAAATGCAATGGGGTAAGAACGGGGGTTCTGGACACTGAAGCCGCTTAGCCCTGCATCTGAGTCAGCCGGGCGTGCAGTAGATGCAACATGGCCCCGAACGTTTCCCCGGAGCCGGGCGAGCGCCCCTTCTGCGCAATCTCGTTTTTCACCAGCGCGGCGAACACCGAAGTTTGTGCCTTGAACGCCTCGATGCGCGCAAGCACATCCCGGATCTTTCGAATCACGGCGCCCGTGGCGGTCGGGCGGGATTCGCGGAACGCTTCAAGCGGACTGCGCCACATCGCAGGACGATCCAGCGTCTGCGCGATCCCGAGAATCACAGGATGGAAAGCGCTCTGCGCCGGTGCGGCCTCGGCCGACATGCGATCCACGACCACGATCAGGGCCGATCCAGGGTCATATGCTGCCGCAAGCATTTGCTGGCAGGCGATTCCCGGAACGGCCGTCTCCGCGCCGGCCCGAATGGCGCGCGGCGCCACGGCGGATTCGAGCGCCTGCTGAACCGTTTTCAGAAGTTCCACTTCGAACCGGCGGGCCGCGGAGCCGAATCGCGATGCGTTTTGCAGATGAATATCCCGCAGCGCTGGCGCATTCACGCGGCACAGGACCGGGTATTGCGCCGACAGCTTTCCGATCTCACGGAGCGCTTCGTGCTCGGCGCCGGCCGAAGCGGAGAGGCCGCGCGCGGCGAGCTCGGTAAATGCGTCCCCGATGTTCTTCGCGATGCTGTACCCGTGGAGAAGATAATCATACAGGAAATGGTTGCCATCAGCCAGGCCCGATCGCAGCGATCGGATCGTTTCAAAAGGCGCCAGAATGGCTGTTTCCACCGCATTGAAAACGTGATCGCCCTGCTTCGGAGTAGCGCTTGCCGACATGAATTCCCCGCCTATATTGACGTGAATCCTGAGCGGATTTCATTTCAGGAGTCGAAATCTATAATGCGGAGTACCTGAAATGAATCGAGATGAAGCCGAACAGTTTGCGCGCGAGTGGATAAGCGACTGGTGCGCCCGGGACGTGGATCGCGTTGTATCACACTTCGCCGAAAATGCCCGGTTCGTGAGTCCGGTCGCGGCGAAACGTACAGGAAGTCCCGTCGTCGTGGGGCGGGATGCGCTTACGCAGTATTGGCAGGTGGCTCACTCGTTCGGCTCTTTCCGGTTTACCCTCGACCACATTCTGTGGGATGACGCAAGGCAGGAGATGGCCATCGTCTATGCGCGCGATATCGATGGACGCCGGGATCGCGCCTGCGAAATTCTTCGCTTCAACTCCCTGGGCCAGGTAGTTGCGGCCGAGGCGATGTACGGCGCCGAAGGAATCTGACGCGGCGTGCCGAGGCGTAAGCAGCAGGGATGATCCCTTCTATGCAGGCGGTGTCGTGGCAGGGTTGACGACTAATGCGCTACCAACGATCTCGATCAGTGAGTCGCCAGGAATCCAATCCACTGCCATGCATGCGCGGGCCGGCGTATGGCCAGCACTGAAGTAGGTCCGATAGATCTTATTCAGCGCTTCGTACTCCGCCTTGTACGCATCAAATCGGGCCTTGCCGGCAGGAGCCGGAACATTATCCGCATTGGGAAGGCAGATAAAGACCTCGGCATGAATGATGCTGTCCATCGTGCAGCCTGCTCGCTCCACCGACTTCTTGAGCGCATCCATGGTACGAGTGACATGCTTCTCGAATGGGTCCGTGACAGATATATGATCGTCCTTGCCGTAGCCGTCATTGGACCCAATGCCGGAGAAGTAATAGATTCCGTTGTGTATGTGATTACTGCGACGGGATCGGTCCGCAGCAGCAACCGGAGGTGCGCCCCCATTGGAATTCTGCTGAGCGAGCAGGGTGCGTCCGCCGGTCAAGCCAGCCACTAAACCGGCCAGCTTATTGAAGTAACCGCGTCTGGTGTCGATCTCCACAACTGACTCCTTTTAATAATTTGGTATGTGCACGATATTTCCTGATAAGCGGCAACAGCCTAGTGCTTTGCAGCGATAGCCGAAATCTCGATTTTTGCCCCACCTATTAACCCTGCAACCTGCACGGTAGCTCTCGCGGGCTTCGGGTCCGGCATCAGCTTTTTGTAGACATCATTCATCTTCGGCACATCGTTCAAGTCCGTGATATATACGGTCACGGATACTATGTCCGTCATCTGAAAGCCAGCCTTTTTGACTACTTTTTCAATCGCCGCAATCGCTTTTGTAGTTTGTTGAGTAATATCGCCGAATTTGCCTGCGGCTTCCGGTCCCTGCTGGCCCGCAACGTATAACGTATTCCCTGCGACGTAGCCGTCGCTGAACGGCATCCCGGGCTTGAAGTCCACCGCGCGATTTTGACCGGATGCGACAGGGAGGCCGCAAAGAGCCCCGACGACCAAAAACCCGAATTGCCGTTTAATCGTTTTCGAACATCTCATATCGTATGTGCCCTCATACTGAGTGAGATTATCATCGTACGCACAGAATGCAACTAAACACACCCGATTCTGCGACGCAGAAGCAGCCGTTCAGTGACATTCGCGACGACCCGCGACAGGCGCGCCCAACGACTTCGATGGGTAGCGGCTGAGCGCGCGCTTCCGGCGTGGGCCAGGCATGCTACCGGGGCAGATCGCGCGTTGAGCGCTCGTTGCGTGCTATGCGTAAGTCAATCAGGTCTTTCCGAATCGTCTCGGTAGTGGGATCCGCGGCTCCCAGAGACTTCTGCGCAATTGAGAGCGCCCGCTCGAGGAGCGGTTCTGCGCCGCTCAGTTCGCCTTGTTCCTCGAGCGCGCCGGCCAGATTATCGAGAGCCATTGCGGTCCGCGGGTCGGACGCGCCGAAATTCTTTTCGCAGAGTTCCAGAGACCGGCGAAAGCACGACTCGGCTTCCGGATATTTCTCCTCTCCTTCCAAAGCCGTCGCGAGGTTGTTGAGAATCGCGGCTATTTTGGCGGGATCCGGGCCCGGCGGCCGCTCCGCGAGAGCGAGGGCCTGGCGCAGCAGTGATTCGGCGCCAGCCAGGTCGTGGATTGCCTGGAGCGCTCTGGCGCGTTTATCCAGATCGGTTATCGCGAGCGAACTATACATCTGTTCGGCCTCTCGATCCGGCGCGTGCTGTAAAGAAAGGTAGCGCGATATCCACTCGCGCGCGGAATCGGGCATGTCCCGCCTCGCGTAGAGTTCGCCCAGCCCGAATGCGCAGCGGGGTCGCGATGGATCGTGCCGGATGTGTTCCGCGCACTGAGCGTCCAGACTGTGAAGTAATGCCAACTGGTCCATTGCCGGCGCCGCATCTCGCCTTAACAGCACGGATTTATCGTCGGCATACACGACGCCCCACCTTTTTGGAGGATTCGCCGCGATCGGATACACCTGTCCGGAGAGATAATCAAATCCTTCGATCAGGACAAGATCGGCCTGGTACCGATCGAGCAGTTGAGATGCGACCACGCCGTTCGTCTCGTCATACAGAACCCGGCGGTAATCGGCGAATGCCTGCTCACTCAGGCCACGTCCGTCGATGAATACACGATTCGCGGGCCACAGACGCCAAATCAGATAGCCTCCATCCTCGTAGGTGTTGAACAGGCGTCCCCCGAGCCTGTGCGATCGGATAAACGAAGCTGCGCCATCTGGCAGCTGCCACGCGGCGACTCGGAATGCAAGAGTATTGCCAGCGGCCAATGCCGGACGGATATCGTAGAAGGCCAACGCGGCGATGCTCAACACTA
>Ga0157369_10003516_pt1 | contig 18618 bp, 18 predicted proteins | sample C25metaG_FD_113461 | JGI IMG/M metagenome (GOLD analysis project Ga0157369, IMG submission 113461) | Corn rhizosphere microbial communities from Kellogg Biological Station, Michigan, USA - C2-5 metaG | ecosystem: Host-associated > Plants > Roots > Rhizosphere > Soil | place: USA: Michigan... | reverse complement strand
TGACGTCCGATAATGTTCCTTCTCCTGCACAACTTAAGTGCGCACCGGGCACGTAATGTCGGTCCGAATTCGAACACACCAAACTACGGACGCGATGGGGCCAATTTGGGTAGCTCGGAAATATCGCGTATTCTCGAGGCTGCGGTTCCAGGCCGGTTCGTAATGCGTAAAGTGCTGTGCAAGCCTTGGGTGTTGGCGGTGTTGGCGTCTGTGTGCTGGAGCGGCGGCGTGGAGGCGCATACGAAACACCTTCACCCGGAGATCCTGCCGCCGGTCACTCTTCCGAGGGAGGTGTCGGCCTATGAAATCACCGTCGATGCCAAACCAGCCGATGCGCTCAACCGGTTTTCGCCGAGCGTGGCCTTCGGCGTGGGAGTGGATGGCGTTCCTTCGCGCGCGGTGCCGGAGATCTATACCCACAACAACGTCCGCCAGATGCTGGGCACCGGATTGGGCACGGTCAGCTATCGTCTGTATACTGAGCTCTCAGTGCAGGATTGGCACTGGAATCCGGCGGGCAGTTTTTCCGGGGGCGATAGTGGCTACTGGACGAGCGATTCCGTTCCGCGCAAGCAGATCGTCGATACCTATGGCTATCGCCTGCCGCGCCGGGGCTTCACCCACGACCAGGGCAACGACGACGACTACGGGCGTCTCGACGATGGCGATCTGGGATCGTTCTGGAAGAGCAATCCGTATCTGACGGCGGCCTATACGGGAGATGCCGACGCGCTGCATCCGCAATGGGTGCTGTTCGACATGCGCGGAAAGGTGACGATCAACGCCGCGAAGATCTGGTGGGGTACGCCCTACGCCGTGCACTACGCCGTCCAATACTGGACGGGCGACGATCCGATCTGGGATGCGGGGCATGGCGAGTGGGTGACTTTCCCGAATGGCGCCGTCACGAACGGGCAGGGCGGGACGGTCACGCTGTCGCTCGGCGATGCACCGAAAGACGTGCGCTATGTGCGCATCGTAATGGATCAGAGTTCGGGCACCTGCACGATTCCGGGCAGCAGGGATGCGCGCGACTGTGCCGGCTATGCCATAGCGGAAGCGGGCCTTGGCGTTCTGGACCATGGCGATTTCGCTGACCTGGTTCAGCACCGACCCGACCACAAGCAGACGATCACTTACGCATCCTCCGTCGATCCGTGGCACGGCAAGGAAGACCGCGTGCACGATCAGGAGCAGCCGGGACTCGATATCGTGTTCGAGAGCGGTGTCACGCGCGGCATCCCCGCAGTGGTGCCGATTCCCATGATCTACAGCACGCCGGAAAATGCGGCAGCCGAGCTCCGCTACATCGAAGCGCGCGGGTACAAGGTCTCCCGCGTCGAGATGGGCGAGGAACCCGATGGCCAGTTCGTGACGCCGGAGGATTACGCGGCGCTCTATGTCCAATTCGCGAAGGCGCTCCACGGCGTGGACTCCACGCTCCAGTTGGGCGGCCCGGTGTTCGAAGACAATTCCCGCGACCTGAAGGCGTGGGCGCTCACCAAGCATGGTGAGACGTCGTGGACCAAGCGGTTCGTCGCCTATCTCACGGCGCACGGGCGCTTGAGCGATCTGGGCTTCTTCTCGTTCGAGCACTACCCGTTCGACAGTTGCAGCAACAAGACGGCGGAAGCCAATCTCCTGCGCGAACCCGAGCTGATGTCCAGCATCATCCATGTGTGGCGCGGCGACGATCTGCCCCGGGGCCTGCCCATGTTCGTGACGGAAACCAATTACTCGCAGAACGAAACTGACGCGGCACAGGAAGTGACCGGCGCGCTTTGGTATGCAGAGATGATGGGCTCGCTGCTTTCGGCAAAAGCGAATGGCGGCTTCTTCTACGAATACGAACCCATTCCGCTCAGCCCCTCCAATCCGTGCCCAGGTTGGGGCACTTATGGAGTCCTGCAGGGCGACCGCAATTACAAGGCGCAGGCGCCGCTCTCGCAGTTCTTTGGCGCGCAGATGCTGACGCAAAGCTGGACCGTTCCGGGAGACGCGACGCATGTGCTCTATCCCGCCTCGCTCTCCGGCGGCGATAGCTGGGTCGTGGCCCATCCGGTCGAGCGGCCCGACGGCCAGTGGTCGCTACTCCTCGTCAATCGCGATTATGAGAATGCGCACGATGTGAACGTCACGTTCGACACCATCGCGGGCGCCGCGTGGTTCTCCGGCAACGTCACCCAAACCCAGTTCAGCCCCGACCAGTACGGCTGGATCGAGAGCGGCCACCAAAGCCACCCCGACCCGGACAATCCGCCAGCGACAACGATCGTCTCGGGAGGTAGTGGAACGAACTACACGCTACCCGCCGAAAGTCTCACCGTGCTGACCGGCACGGTCGGGGAGATGCACGCGCGGCGCTGAGTATTGTAAGCCGGAGTCAATCACCCGCGAGATAGTCGGAGACGGCTTTGATCTGGTCGAGGCTCATGGCGCCGGCGTTGTTGTCCATTTTGTCGTGATAGCGCGTGCGAAGATTGAACGCCTGGAGCTGGGCGCTCAGATAGTCGGCATGCTGGCCCGCGAGACGCGGAACGGCACCGCTGCCTTCGCCCTGCTTGCCGTGGCAGCGGCTGCATGCCGGAACGGCAGCGCCCGCGCCTTCGATATAAATCTTTTTGCCCGATACCGCGGGCGGGCCACCGCTTCGCGCCGCTGTTGGCGCCTGGCTCGCGAAGTACCAGCCGATGCTGTTGATCTGATCGGGGCGGATATTCGTCGCGGTATCCCACATGTGATGGATGGCATTCGGCGTCTGCGTGTTGGGATTGCGAAACGACGCAAGCCGCTCCCAGAGGTACGCCGCCTGCTGGCCGTTGAGACGCGGCACGGAATGCGTTGCGCTGTTGCCGCCGGCCCCATGGCAGCTCTCGCACGGCGCCACGAGTTTTTTGATGGCGTCGCTGTTCTCCGCAGCCGAAGGGGGCGCGGCCAACAGGACGTTCGCCAAAACCAGCGCTATCGACGCCTTCTTCATGCCGCCAACTACATCTGCATCTGCTGATCGGTGGGCATCATGTTCTGGTTCAAATGATCCATGATCCAGATCGAGCCGAGCACCACCAAGGCCACCACCATCACACCGAACGCCAGCGCCAGCACGTTGTTGGTATTGTCGGGTCCCGTCGTGACGTGCAGGAAAAACACGAGATGAACACCCATCTGCGCGATCGCGAGCACGATCAGGGCCACGGGAACGGCAGGGCCCCAGATCGGATGCGCTGCGGCTATCCAGAACGACGCGATGGTCAGGATGGTCGCGAACCCAAGTCCTAGAAGATAGGTGCGGACCCAATGGCCGGGGCTATCCTGCGGTTCGTCGCCCGGCGCGCTGTCGTAATGACGTTCTAGGTCGCTCATCCGATCGATCCCAACAGATAGACAATCGTGAATATCCCCACCCACACGATATCGAGGGCGTGCCAGAAGAGATTGAAGCAGATCAGGCGGTGCACGATCTCGCGGCGGAAGCCCTTCACCTGCACCTGCGCCAGCATGGTGCCGAGCCAGAGAAGGCCAGCGCTCACGTGAAGGCCATGCGTTCCCACCAGCGAGAAGAAGCCGGTGAGAAAGCCGCTGCGTTGCGGAATGATCCCCTGCTGGGTCAGCCCGATGAACTCCTGAACTTCCAGCAGCACGAAGCCGAGGCCCAGAAGTCCAGTGATGACGAGGAAAATCTGCGTCCACAGCACATTGCGCGCGTTGGTCGCTGCGAATGAAAGCCCGCAGGTGAAGCTCGACATCAGGAGAAACGCCGTCTCCCACTCGACACGCGGCAGTTCGACGATCTGGCGAATGCCCGGGCCGCCTGCGGTCGCGTGCTGCAACACCGCATAGGTCGCAAAGAAGCAGGAAAACATCACGATGTCGCTGAGCAGGAATATCCAGAAGCCATAGCCGACGATGATGCGCTTGGTGGCTGGGCCGGTATCGCCGTGCCCCGCGCCGGCAACCGGTCCGCCGTGATCGTGATGGCCAGCCTGACCGGGTTCCTCGCGCCGACGGCGGATGGCTTCTACGCTTGCCGGGAAATCGACATTGCTCACGAGGCAAGTCTCCCTTCGCGCTCAACCCGTTCCAGGAACGCCTCGCGCGCCGCGCGCCGCGCGCGGTCGACTTTGGCCACGATCTCCGCAGGCACCTCGTATTCGTGAACGTCGCGCCACGCGAGCACCACGAAGGCGATGAAGGCGCCGATCAGGCCGAGCACCGCAAGCCACCAGATATGCCAGATCAGCGCGAAGCCGGTGACGCTCGCGAAGAATGCGGTGTAGAAACCCACGCCGCTGTTCACGGGCATTTCGATCGGCTGGTAATCCGGTTCGGGACTCAAGACCTGGCTTTCGATGGCTTTTTGCTTGATGCCCCAATATGGCTCTTCGCCTTCGACATTGGGTGTGACCGCGAAATTGAAGAACGGCGCCGGTGAGGGCGTCGCCCATTCGAGCGAACGCCCGTCCCACGGATCGCCGGTAACGTCGCGCAGCTTTTCGCGCTGCACGATGCTGACGACAAGCTGGATCACCTGACAGATGGCGCCGATGATGAGGATGCCGACGCCGATCAGCGCGACCTGCATGTAGGGACGCCAGCCTTCGACATCGAGATGCTGTAACCGCCGTGTCATGCCCGCCATGCCCACGATATAGAGCGGCGTGAACGTCACCCAGAATCCGATCAGTGCAAACCAGAATGCGGTTTTGCCCCAGCCTTCGTGCAGCCGGAACCCGAACGCTTTCGGGAACCAGTATTCGAGCCCCGCAAACAGCGCGAACACGACGCCGCCCACGATCACGTTGTGGAAATGCGCGACCAGGAACATCGAATTGTGCACGATGAAATCCGCGGGCGGCACGGCGAGCAGCACGCCGGTCATGCCGCCGATCACAAAAGTGAAGATAAAGCCTAGCGACCACAGCATCGGCGTGTCGAAGCGCACGCGCCCGCCATACATTGTGAAAATCCAGTTGTAGATTTTTACGCCGGTGCCGACCGCGATGATGCTGGTGGAAATGCCGAATGCGGTGTTCACCGCCGCGCCCGCGCCCATCGTGAAGAAGTGGTGCAGCCACGTCATCATCGAAACGACGCAGATGAAGAGCGTCGCCGCGACCATGGAGCGGTAGCCGAATAGCGGCTTTCCGGAAAACGTCGAGAAGATCTCGGAGAAGATGCCGAACGCTGGCAGGACAAGAATGTAAACCTCCGGATGGCCCCACGCCCAGATGAGGTTCATGAACATCATCGGGTTGCCGCCGGCGTCGCTGGTGAAGAAGTGAAAGCCGAAATAGCGGTCCAGCGTCAGCATCGCGAGCGTTGCGGTCAGGATCGGAAAGACCGCAACAATGATCAGGCTCGACGCCAGCGTGGTCCAGCAGAACATCGGCATGCGGAAATAGCCCATGCCTGTGCAGCGGAGCTTGAGCACGGTGGTGACGAAGTTTATCCCCGTCATCATGGTGCCAATCCCGGAGATCTGCACCGCCCATAAGTAATAGTCGACGCCAACGCCCGGCGAGTAGGCGGCTTCGCTAAGGGGCGGATAGGGCAGCCAGCCCGTGCGTGCGAACTCCCCGATGAACAGCGACACGTTCACCAGCAAAGCGCCAGACGCCGTCAGCCAGAAGCTCACGGAATTCAGGGTCGGAAACGCCACGTCGCGCACACCGAGTTGCAGCGGCATGACGAAATTCATGAAGCCTATGACCAGCGGCATCGCGGCAAAGAAGATCATGATCGTGCCGTGGGCGCTGAAGATCTGGTTGTAGTGCTCGGCCGGCAGATATCCGGGCGCGTTGATCGCGACCGCCTGCTGCGTGCGCATCATGATCGCGTCGGCAAAACCGCGGATCAGCATCAACACACCCAGCAGGCAATACATGATGCCAATGCGCTTGTGATCGACGGTGGTGATCCATTCGCGCCAGATATAAGGCCACCATCCCTTGACGGCCGTATAAATCAGTACGCCCAGCACGACGACGACGATGATGAGAGAGGTGATTAGAGGGATCGGCTGATCGAAGGGGATGGCGGACCAACTCAGCTTGCCGAACACTAGAGGCTCCCCGCGTTGGTTTTTTCCCGCCCAGCATGGGCAGGGCTTTCCGGTTCCGGTCCCGGTGCGGGTCCGATCTTCTGGGTCACGATGTCGTTGAACAGCATCGGATCGGCGCCACCATACGTGAACGGCTTCACGTTATGGCTCTGGCGCGCGAGCGATGCGTAGCTGTTCTTATCCAGCGTCTGGTCCGTGCCGCGCGTGCGTTTCACCCAATCCGAATAGTCCTGCGGCGAAACACTGTGCACCTGAAAATTCATGTCGGAAAATCCGTCACCGCTGAAATGGCCGGACTCGCCCATCAGGACAGCGAGATGATCGGCCTGGAGATTCAGTTGCGACGTCATCCCCGGCATGGCGTAGATCATCGAGCCGAGCTGGGGAATGAAGAAGGTGTTGAACACGCTGGCCGACGTGATGGAGAAATGCACAGGCACGCCGGCGGGAATCGTGAGCTGGTTGACCGTCGCGATATGCTCCTCGGGGTAGATGAAAAGCCATTTCCAATCGAGCGCGACGACCTGAACTTCGATGGGCTTTACCTTCGATCGCAGAGGTTTGAACGGATCGAGCTGATAGGATCCGATCCAGATCACACCGCCGAGGAACATGATCACCAGGATCGGGATCGCCCAGCTGACCGCTTCGATCTGGCCGGAATAGGACCAAGCCGGCAGATAGGTCGCCTTCGTGTTCGAAGCGCGATAATGCCACGCAACCCCAAACGCCATCAGGATCGTGGGGATCACGATCGCCAGCATGATCAAGAGCGCATCGATAAAGATCGCCTTGTCGGCGGCGCCGACCGGACCCTGCGGGTCGAGGACACCGCCGATGCTGCATCCGCAAAGACTCAAGGCAGCGCCGGCGGGTATCGCAAAACCGGCAAAGAGACGACGCAACAATGGTTTGACTGTGAATCGCATCGATCACACTCGTCGCGTAGGCAATAAATCATAGTCGAACCCGGTACATTACGCCCGCGTTCACGTTGACGCGGCGTGCGGCAGGACGTCGCTTGTATGCGCGTGTGGTCACGGCGCGGCTCGCGCCGGTCGACATCGGATCACTATCTTATTGAATTGGCGCAAGGAAGAGCGTGCGCGCCTTGTAGTCAAAATCAAGTCTAAACCGGCTGAGGATATTCATTCCCAAAATCAAGTCCGGAATGTGTGCCTGTTCGCTTTCTTCAATCACCTGAATTTCAGGATTTGGAATTTTCACGTCGGCCATGCGAAGCATGTGAAAGGAATAGCCATATATGGTTCCGATCGAGCTGCCGTTTATGGTATACGCGCCATCGCTTTGCAGATCGTGCTTACGGCATCGGTCTGCAATGAGAATGCAGGCTGCTCTTAAGGAGATAAGTGAGCGCTCGGCGCCCGTATCGATCACCGCTTCCAGCTTTTCACCATCAAGCTCTACCGGTATCAGAACGTGGTGGCCATTCGCATCAAGCATGCGCAATTTTTGGTAGATAGTTGGAGCGGCGCCACAGCGATTCGTAACAGAGAGCGTCAGGCTGTGCTGCTCAAAATCAATCAGCACATCATAAGCGGACAAGACATTGGCCCCGACGACTCCATCGGCGCTAGATGCTGGCAGAAAACTCCTCGGAACCACGCCGAATTCCGATGAAAGTCCAGGCATGGCGCCGAATCGGACTGTCGTGTTCCGGGCCATGTTCTGAACCGGCTTGCCGCCATACATCCACGCGAAGGGGCGACGGCGCCATTCCGAATCCAACGACATCTCCTTTGCCTTCGCGTCGCTCAGCAGCCCGATGCTGGCCCCCGTATCCACAACCATCGTCATCGTGTGCCCGTTAACAGTTGCGGGAACGGAAATTAGCTCTCCGGGCAACGCCATGATGGGAAGCGTCACCCTTTCCAAGGGTGCACAAAGATTGGCGCGAACCAGCGATGTCATAGCCAGAAGCAAGGTCAAAGCGCCGACCAATCGTCTACCAGCCTTAGATGTCATATGCGCTCCAATCCGGTCCGCTATTTCGAAGCGGGTTCATACAGATCGAACAAATAGGCCAGCCTGATGCCCGCAAAATCTTTGCTTTGATCACTTCTGTTCGGGAACGCATCATAGAAACGATGCTGATATTCGAGGGACACCTGGACTTTGTCTGGCACTATGTCGTAGTTGATCTGCCCAAGCAGGTTGACTGCACCATCGCTGCTATGACCCGGACTGATCACATAGCTCACTATGGAGTTTACGGACCACCGCGCCGACAGAAGGTAGAACCCTTTCAGATCCAGCTCGACTTGCCAGTCGGCGCTGCTCCCACCCTGCGGGCTGTTGCTCCAGTCGTAGCTTGTGGTTTCGCCAAACTCGGCCGCCCAATCTTCAGCTTCGTAGCCGAGCCGCTCCACAAACTGCGCTTGTTGGGGCGACGAAACCCAGTCCGGCGAGTATTGCGGCCCCACCCTTAGGAAGAAGGGCGCGTCGGACACGAGCATGTAATAGATCTGGAATTGTGGATCGGTCCAACCCGGATCGTTCGTTGTGGTCGTTCCGGTCTGCGTGTGTATGGTGGTGGTGGATGTCGGGTCGTATTCGAAGTTTACGCCCACCGAAAGGTCGTCGGTTACGCCATAGCGGAAGAACTGCTGAGCGCGCAGGTCGTTGGAGTGGCTGGTGGCTGTCAGCGTGGTTAGCGGATTTCGAATTTTTACGGACGCCCAACTCATCTGAAGTTCCGTATCGCCGTAAAGCTGTCCCTCCAGGACTTGGTAAAGTGGATTGGCAAGGTTGTTTTCGACATACACAAGGGGAAAGTTTACTGGACGCGTGAGGGGGTTTGTCACGTTTGGTTCTGCAGCCGCCAGATTTGCACACACGGCTACCGCTCGCGGCGAATTTATCCAGACGAAAGTCAGCTGAAGGTCGCTTCTGTCAATCTCCAAGTCGCCACTAAACACGGGAGTACGCTTCGCTCTAGCGCTTGGCGACATCGTGCTCTGATCTATCACGTCGAGATATTTGTGCTCGTCGCGAATTTGTTTCATGCGAGAGTAGATGGACGACGTGGCCGCGGTCCAGGCATAGGTGTGCGAAGCGTCGCAGGGTCGTTTGAGTTCGGCGCTAACCTTCTTTGCGAACTCCGCAAGATAGGGTGTCGGAATGCCGTCTGCGTCGGGAAAGTCGACCCCGCCGAATTGTGCGCTTCGCGGATTGCTTGCGCGCCCTTCGGACGACAGGAACGGGACAGCACACACCGCTGCCATGATGCACAAGCACCGGGAAAAAGTCTTGAGCGCTTGATGGCTCTTACGGTCCACCAGACGTCACCTTTTTGGGGGGTTGAGAGTATCCGACCGGCAGAAACTCAAGCCCGCGAAATCCGATCGCGACGGGTGTGTCAAAGGTCTGGTTCAGTGTAATGCCACCTCCTGTCGATGTCAGAGATGAGATCGACGCCGATGCAGGGCTGCGAACGGCATCTGTTGAGGAAGGCGGCCAATTCGTGGCCGGGATATCCGCGGCTCTGAGATGATCGCCGCTTTCCTTCGATGTGGTTGCCGCCGGTCCCGTAGTTGCCGCGGCTCTTGGGAACACGCCCGTATCGAGCGCAAACGCCGCTTCGCTTCTGGTTGAAAAGAAATAACTGATCTGGCGCGCGTAAAAAACGTGCGTGAGAATTACGATGATGGGGACCAGATTGGGTGGATCGCCCGTTTGCCGCAGTGTTCCCAAGAATGCCGCAAACCTCGAGTCGTCGATGCTACAGGGCGATTGACCGTCCTTGAACTCGCAAAATCTCTTGTAGGCCAACTCGGCATCGATCGCGGGAAGTTCCTGATCCTCGGCAAGTGGTATGCTCACCGACATTATCAAGTCCCCGCGACCGCTTGCTCCAAAGGCCCCTCCGAACAGCCGCGTCAAAAGTCCCGCGTGCACGTCGCTGTCGGAAACCTGGACAAGATTGAAGCCCGGAAAGGCGGTCGGACGCAGCGGCCAGCGAGGACTGCTGTCCCGCGTCGCGCCCGACGACGGGGTGGAGGACGGCACGGACTCGTCCGTTGCTTCCTCCGGCGGCTGAGGCCGCACGTCGGCACGACCAAGCCAGAGGCCATACCGGCGGAAGGTGTTTGCGTCGGTTTTTTCACCGGGTCGCGCGAGAATGAGATAGATGTCTCCAACCTGCATGTAATGAGGCGGGAAGACAGGTGTTATGTTGTATTGGCGTAGTGCTGTCGCCCAACGCTCTGCGACGAACGACGTGTCGAGGTGAGGTGTTTGGGGTTGACTGCTGCGCGCTACGAGGATGACCCCGAGGAATGCAGCGAACCCAACGCCGCTCCACACATATGTCCGTTCGCGCATCATCGGCCCCCCAACCTGCTGGAGCAGTATAGCATAACTCCCGCAATAGCTGAACACGGTCGGAAGGGGGGCAGACGGTCCACCACGGGCATCGCGATCGATACTCCGGGCCGTGCCGGCGGGGGCGCTTCCTTAGATTTTGCGCGCGTCCCCGAATCGGCACCGTTGGGCAGGCGAGGGGAAAGCGCTGAGGTTTACGAGCTTTCGCCAGTGACAGAAGGTGACCTCTACGGCTTTACGAATTTCAGCGTCATACGATCGCTTTCGCCGATGGCGTCGTATTTGGCGTGATCGAAGTTCGGATTTGGAGGTTGCCCGTTCGGAGCACTGCGCCGTGTCGGGGGCAGGGTCCACACGCCGAAGGGATGATCCTTGGTGTCTTTTGGATTCGCGTTGATCTCGGACGCGGCCGCCAGTTTGAACCCGGCGCCCTCCGCGAGCTTCACGACAACCGCGGTCGACATATAACCGTCGCTTGCGCCCGGCTTCATGGGACGCGGGTCGGCGCGGTGCTGTTCGATTGCGAGTATGCCGCCCGGCTTGAGTGCCGCGTAGAAATCGCGCATCGCTTTTTCGGGCTCGCCTTGCGTGCTCATCCAGTCATGGAGATTGCGGGAGAGCAGAACAAAGGACATCGATCCCGGTTTTGCGAGCGCGGGCGATTTTTCGTTGAACACGGTGGTCGCGACGGAGCCGTACACTGCGGTCTCTGAGAATTTGGTGGGAAGCGTTTGCGTTGCTGACCCGAGTGCCGCGAGATAGGAGCCGGTCGTGGCTTTGGCATAAGGCGCAAGGATTTCTGTCCAGTAGCCGCCGCCCGGCCAGATCTCCAAAATCGCCATGCCCGGCTTCAGTCCCCAAAACGAAAGGCTCTCCTTAGGGTGGCGATAAATATCGCGAGCGGTATTTTGCGGCGAACGCGTGGGACTGTCCACGGAAGCCGCGAGGGCCGCATCGGCGTTGCCAGCCGCTTTTGCCCCGCTCTGCGGCGATGCCAGGCATGCCGGCGCCGCGCAGATTGAGGCGAAGGCGATGGCCAGGGTGACGGCACGAAATCCCATGGTTGGCTCCTGCGATTTGCCGGGCGATCTCCGTCGATACCTTCCGATGGTCGCAATCCCGGCGCATCCAAGATATTATTCAACTATTCGTGGGGATCAATTTTGGCGGCGAATCTCTCGACACTGCGTAATGGAATAGGGGCACACCAAACTTGATCTCGCCTCATGGCATATTCTGTTCTGCAGGCTGCGCGCCGAAACTTCAGTAGTACGGCACCCCGGTCTCTAGGGCGGCAATCGGCAGTACCTGCTCAATCGCCAAGCAGCTGACTCTTCGGAAAACCTGGAGCGGGCGAGGCGAATCGAACGCCCGACCCTAACCTTGGCAACGTCCTTGCACTCTTCAAGAAGTGGCTGAAATCAAAGCTTTTAAGGGTATTTGGTGAGAAAACGTAGCATGAACGCATGAAGAACTCGGGACATCATTATCCCGAGCTTTTCTCAAATGAGCTAACGAACTCTAAGCCTGCACAATGCCTCCGCGCTGCTGGCAGGTGCGCGGAGATGGTTCTTTGCTCTGTGACAATTTTCTTCACGCTGTTATGCCACCAACCTTCATCGCCGGCGCCTTCGGCTGACGTCGATCCCTTGGGCGAACTCACAACAGCCTTTGCGCGCTCGTGGTCCCCGCCTGCTGGGCGGCCCTGAAACGCTACGAGATATTGTGACGACTCAAGCGCTCTTCTTCACATAGAGCCGGCACCAGCCGGAGGGGCTGATGTCTCCAGCGACGAGCTTGCAGGAGCCGGGCGCCACAAACAGCGCGCAGCCGTCGCATCTTTGATCGCCTTTGGGCGTAGCCTGATAGCCGGCAGCCTTCTGGGTCATTGTGCCCGCGGCAGCTGGTCCGGTCGCGCCAGCCATCAGCACGGCTGCGGTCGCCGCTACAAGCGTTGCGCTCCGCAGCAACTGCCTGCGCGACATGGCGTCGTGCGAAGCCGTAGGAAGATCATCCGAATTCATGTGTGAAGCTCCTGCAATCAAATCGAGGACCTCCATAGCCGTCCCCGCTCAAGCGAACATTGATCAACCGCAAACTTGGACGGCGTCCCCGCTAATGGCTGTCTGAAAAATCTTCCCGCTGCTTCAGCCGACTTCTTGATACCCGTCGAGGAAAGATCCCACTGGGACCGTATGCTTCGACCGAATCTATCGGTGAGAGGGGGGCACATGAATGTCTTCAGATCGTCGATTGCCTTCGTGGCGGCCGCGCTGCTCGCGGAACGCGCGGAGGCGGTGCCGGCCTTCGCCGAACAGACGTCCGAGCCCTGCAGCGCCTGCCATGTCGGCGGATTTGGACCGCAACTCACACCCTTCGGCCGCCAATTTAAGCTCGATGGCTACACCACGCGCGTGGGGCCCACCTTCACCAACCCTGTCTCTGCGATGGCAGTCGCTTCCTTTATCAACACCGCGAAAGACCAGGATGCGCCACCTGCGCCGCATTACGGCACGAACAACAACGCCACTATCGATCAGGTGAGCGCGTTTGTTGCTGGTGGCATCGGCGATCATTTTGGCGGCTTCGCGCAGTTCACCTACGACGGCGTCGGACGCGCGTTCTCATGGGACAATCTCGACGTCCGCGCCACCGACCATCTCACGGTTCAAGGCACCGACGTTCTGGTGGGGCTCAGCCTCAACAATGCCCCCGCCGTACAGGACGCGTGGAACACGCTCCCCGCCTGGGGCTATCCTTATACGGCGAGCGATCTCTCGCCAGCGCCAGCGGCCGCCACGATCTTCGACGGGGGACTGGCGCAGAGCGTTCTTGGAACCACCGCCTTCGCCTATTGGGATTCGTCGATCTATACCGAAGTTGGGCTCTACCGGACGCCGGGACACAATTTCCTGAGCGCAATGGGCACCGACGAAGGGCCGGGGCCTATCGATGGCGCCGCACCCTATGTGCGGCTTGCCTACCAGAAGGATTACGGCGACCAGAACTACGAAATCGGCGCCTTCGGCTTCTTCCCCAACCTGCATCCCGGCGGCGACTTCAGCACGGGCAAATCGGACAATTACAGCGACTTCGGCATCGACGGCTCGTATCAGTTCATGGGCGACGGCTCGAACATCTACGGTGTCAACGCGCGTTACACCCACGAGGATCAGAACCTGGCGGCGACCCATCTGCTGGGCGGCGCAGCGAGAGCGTCGGACTCACTCGACGATGTCCGCTTCGATCTGTCCTATTACTGGCATAACACGGTCGGAGGCACGGTGCAGCTCTTCGACACCTGGGGCTCGAGCGATCCGCGGCTCTATGCGGACAATGCGACCTTCAAGCCCGACAGCACCGGTATCACCTTCCAGGTCGACGGCGCGCTGTTCGGCCATGACATGAGCGTGCTGGGCGGCAGGTTCGATCTTCGCGCGGGTCTGCAATACACGATCTACACGAAGTTTGACGGTGCGGGCACGAACTACGACGGCCTCGGTCACGACGCGTCCGACAACAACACGCTGAGAATTTTCCTCTGGACCGCCCTTTGAGAGCCCACTGACTGTTAGGAGGACACACCGATGCAAAGGACAAAGCTGCTCACGGCAACGGCGCTGCTGCTATTCGCTTCGGTAAGTGGCGCATTCGCCACGGAATATCCGGTCGACCAGCGCGATCTCCGCTTCGAACCGGATACACTCACGATCAAGGCGAGAGACTCGGTGGTGTTTACCGACACTGACCGCATCGCCCATGATGTGACGATCGTGGCTCCCGACGGCACGTCTGAGGACCACGGAATGAGCACCTACAACCAGCGCATGGCCGTGAAGTTCGCCAAGCCTGGCGTCTATCACGTCAAATGCCGGATCCACCCCGACATGAAGGCCACGATCACCGTGGGGACGCCTTAGGCTGCGAATGGAGATATTGTGACGGCCCGTGCGTTACCGTGCGATGGCCACGCGGCTCGATGAGCGGTTGTGGCCGCGCGTCCAAATCGAGTGTCGACGCGCTACTGTGCTGTCTCGGAAGGACCCGAGTGATCGCCGTCCTTCAGACCTATGCCGGACCGCCGCTCGCGTTTTCGAGCAGGAGAACGCCGGTGGCGGTGTTGGAAATCGGGACGTGGTAGTTTGAATGAACCCTTCGAACTTTGCCTGACAGGGCGCCGCGCATGGCGATCCAGTTCAGGAGTTCGACGCCTTGGCTCCCCGCCAGTTCGACCAGGTCGAGGGCCGAATATTCCGTGAGTGCATCGGGATCTTCGACTAACTGCTGCATGCACATTAGATCGAATGACTTGTTAATGAATCCTGCCCGCGCGCCGTCGAGCTGGTGCGAAAGCCCTCCGCTCCCCACGACGACGATATTGATGTCTTCCTCGTAGCTGGCGAGCGCGTCGCCGACGGCTTGTCCGAGCCTGAAGCACCGCGCGGGTGAAGGCAGGGGGTACTGCACAGTGTTGATAGCGATCGGTACGATGCACATGCGGTGCGCCTCCTCGCCCCACATCAGCGACATTGGAATCGTCACGGCGTGGTCGACAAGCATTTCCTGGCAGGTCGCGATGTCGAACTCGCGCTCCACAAGAGCGTTGATCACGTGCCAGGACAAGGGCGCGTCGCCCATAAAGGGGGCGGCTGGAGCAAGCCCCCATCCTTCGTCGGCGTTGCGGTACCCGGATGCCGCGCCGACCGCGAAGGTCGGCATCTTGTCCAGGAAGAAGTTCAGACCATGATCGTTGTAGAAGATCACCGCGATGTCCGGTTGCGCTGACTTGAGCCAGTCGCAGACCGGCGCAAAGCCTTCAAAGAAAGGGCTCCAGTAAGCTTCCTCTTGCGCGCCGCGTGCGATCGCGGCCCCGATAGCCGGCACATGCGACGTTCCCAGTCCTCCGATGACGCGGGCCATGCCTATCTCCCCGCGTCCGCCAGCATCTTCTTGAAGTCTGCGACGCTCATGCCGGTCTGCTGGGCGCCGACATCTTGCACGCTGAGACCGAAAATCCCGGCGAGTTTGGCCAGGTAGTAGATATTGCCGCCGGCCGCGATCATTCCGGCCATGTTGCGGTTACGGACCGCCTCACGCTGCGCGCGGTCCAGGCCGAACCTACTGCAATAGCCGTCCTCGTCCTCGAGGAACGCCTTGCGATTGGCCGCATCGTTGAACGAAAAGCACATCCTGTTGAGCGCATAGCCCTTGCGGGCCTGCTCGCCGTCGAAAATGGTGGTTCCTGCAATCGCGCGCTTATGCATCGGCCGCCGTCCTTTGCTCGCAGGATAGTCATGGGACAAGGCGGGACATTGACTGCGATCAAGATTCGCCGTTTCGCTCAGTTGTCGGGATCGTCGATCAAGATGCGCTCTGCCGCGCCGTCGAGATCGTCGTACTGGCCGCTGCCGAGCGACCACAGTAAGAGGCCTAAGGCTCCCAGCCCAAACGCCAGTGCGGCCGCGATGATGAGCGCAATCCCGGTCATGTGCGCCATCCGCGCGCCAGGCGCAGCGCATTCAGCGTCACCACGAGTGAAGATGCGGCCATCGCGGCAGCGGCGATAAGGGGCGTCACGAGCCCGAGCGCCGCGACCGGGATTGCCGCCACATTGTAGAGCGCCGCGAGCGCAAAATTCTCGAGCACCAGATGGCGCGCCTTGCGCGCGACGCTGATCGCCTCGGCAATCGGCATCAGGTGCTCGCCGCGCAGCACCATGTCGGCCGCAAGCTGGCTTGCATCCGCAGCCGTCCCCGGCGCGATAGAGACATGCGCGAGCGCGAGCGCACCGGCATCGTTCAGACCGTCACCCACCATCAGGACGTGATGTCCCTGTGCCTTCAGCGCCGCAATGTGCGCGGCCTTTTCTTTTGGATCGACACCGGCGCGCCACCTCTCGATGCCCGCCATGCGCGCGAGTTGCGCCGCGGGTGTTTCGCGGTCTCCGCTGAGCATCTCAATGCCGATGCCGAGCCGCTTCAGCGCCGAGATTGCCTCCGCGGCATCGGGACGGATGGCATCGCGAAACTCGAACCGCACGGGTTCGGCGGTACCGGCACGAAACCACAGCTCGCTCGCACGCGAGACTTCCTGTCCTCCGCACCAGGCGGCGCTGCCCAGCCGCTCGACAGCGCCCTCTTCACACGCCGCTTCGAGGCCGGCGCCCGCGACCTCGCGAACACTCGCGGCCGCAGGACCATCGTCCGCTGCCAAGGCAAGGGCTCTTGCGAGCGGATGGCGGCTGGTGCGGGCAATCCGCGCAGCGCGTTCCAGAACATCGCGCGGAATGGATGCCGCATTGAGAAGCTTCGGAGTGCCCAGCGTCAGCGTGCCGGTCTTGTCGAAGATCGCGATGTCGATTTGGGCCAGCCGCTCCAGCGCATCGCCCGATTTGACGAAGAGGCCGCGGTTGAACAGCCGCCCGGTCGCCACCACCTGCACGGCAGGCACCGCAAGCCCCAGCGCGCAGGGACAGGTGATGATGAGAACGGCGATGGCGTTGGTCATCGCGACCGAAATCGGTGCGCCCGCGATCAGCCAGCCGATGAGGATCAAGCTCGCCGCTCCGGTCACGAACGGGACATAGGCTCGCGCGGCGCGGTCGGCGAGGCGCACATAGACAGAGCGTGCCTGCTGGCCCGCTTCGAGCAGCCGCACGAGATCGGCAACGAGCGAATTCTCCGTGCGCGCCGTGATGGCGAGCATGACAGGCCTGCCGACCACGACCGATCCGGCGCGCAGAGGCGCGCCGCGTTCGACGAAGACCGGCGCGCTTTCCCCCGTCACCAGCGAAATGTCGGCATCGGTGCCCGCATCCTCCAGCGTGCCGTCGGCGGGAGCGCGTTCTCCGCTTGCGAGCAGGACCCGGTCGCCCGGTGCAAGCTCGCGCGCCGCAATCGTTTCCACGTGGCCGTTCGGCCGGATGCGGCGCGCCAGGGCGGATTGTAGCGCCACCAGATGCTGCGCCGCGCCGCGCGCACGATCGCGGAGCAAGTAATCGAGATAGCGTCCGATCAGGAGCAGGAATGCCAGCATCACGGCCGCATCGAAATAGGCGTGCATACCGTGCGTCGTTGCTTGGTAGAGGCTGAGTGCCAGCGACAGCACGATCGCCAGGCTGATCGGCACGTCCATGTTGGTCTGGCGCTTTGCGAGCGCACGCCCGGCGGACGCGAAGAAGGGCTGGCTTGCATAGAGCGTCGTCGGAACCGATACCGCCGCGGCGAGCCAGAAGAACAGGCTGCGCGTGGCTGCGCTCATATCCGCGCCGCCATACCAGACGCCGTCCATCAGCCCCATCACGAACACAGTGCCGAAGGCTGCAACCACCAGACAGTGCAGCAGAAGCCGGCCTTCTTTCTCGCCCGCGTTCAGGGTCTCGCCGGCGTCATAGGGCTGCGCCTCATAACCCAGATCTTGCACCCGCCGGATCACAGCGGCCGGAGAAACGCGCGCACCGCGCCATTCGGCAACAAGCTTTCCTGTGGAAAGATTGAGGCGTGCGCCGATCACGCCGTCGATGCCCTTCACGCCCGCTTCGATCTTTGCGATGCAGTTTGCGCACCGCGCGCCCTTGACCGCGATTTCCAATGTCGAGACGCCGCCCTTCCCGCGCACGAAGCGCGAGAAATCGTCGGTCAGATCGGCGGGACTGCTCAAGGCACCCATAGTCTGCGACTCGCTTCGAAGGGTTGCGATCCTGTCTCTCTGACGATCACGTCCCACGCTCCGCGCGCGACGTCGATGTCGGCTTGATATTCGCCCGCGCCGGTTTCGTGCAGCGTCAGCGGAACATCGCGGTGTTCGTCCGCGGGATGCCGCAACTCTCCGACGAGTACGGCATGCGTCATTGGCTTGCCGTCGGATTGGATGAGCGAGACCGCGATGCGAGCCTTTCCGTTGGCCAGCCGCGATGCGCCGATGCTGGCCTTCCAGCCGAGTTCGGCCTGCTTCGCCCGCTCTGCCAGCGTGTGATTGTATTCGACGCCCTGCAGGTAAGGCTTCTGCTCATCCTCGCCGCGATAGGTGCGCACCGAGGCCACGATGAAGGCCGCGTTCACGGCAAAGACCAGTCCAAAGACCACAACGAGCGACAGGAGCACATCGCGGCCGGTTAGCGTGCGGGTCATCACGGCGTCCCCGAGACAAAGACGGTATCGACCGATCGCTTTTCGCCGCTGGCGGTATCCGTCAGGGCAAAATTTATCGGCTGC
>Ga0157369_10003513_pt1 | contig 18620 bp, 12 predicted proteins | sample C25metaG_FD_113461 | JGI IMG/M metagenome (GOLD analysis project Ga0157369, IMG submission 113461) | Corn rhizosphere microbial communities from Kellogg Biological Station, Michigan, USA - C2-5 metaG | ecosystem: Host-associated > Plants > Roots > Rhizosphere > Soil | place: USA: Michigan... | reverse complement strand
CGCTCGGCGACGGCGAACGCCTCCGCGGCCTCCCTCCGCTTCTTCGCCTCGCGGGTCAGCACCTTGACGATCTCGTCGTCCGACAATTCCCTGGCCACCGCGCCAGAGACCTCCTCATTCGTGATGGAGGTGAGCGCCATCCGCAGCGTGCGCAGCCGCACCTGATCGCGGGCGCGCATGGCGCTGCTGAGATCCGCGCGGAGCCGTTCCTTGAGTTCGTTCACGTCTTCTATCCTGCCCGACTGGCACAAGCGGTTTGACGCCCGTGGCACGATGGGGGGCATGCGCGCACGAACCCTGATCACAGTCGCCGCCGCCGGGGGCGCGGCCGCGTTTGGATACGCCTCAGTCATCGAGCGCAACTGGTTCGCGCTCCGCGAGGTGACGGTGCCCGGCGCACTGCCGGAAGGCGCCCGGCCGCTGCGGCTGCTGCACATCTCCGACCTCCACCTCACCCCGGGCCGTCACCGGCTCATGTCCTTCGTGAGGACGCTGGACTCCCTGGAGCCCGACCTCGTCGTCAACACTGGCGACTCCATCGCATCGCCACACGCCGTTGCGTGTGTCATCGATGCCCTGGGGCCGCTGCTGGAGCGGCCAGGGGCGTGGGTTTACGGGTCCAACGACCTGTTCTCGCCCAAGCCCAAGAACCCGCTCCTCTACCTGTGGCGGACCAGTGCCCTGGAGCACCACAGGGACGTGCCCGACCTGCCGTGGGAGCGGCTCGGCGAGGAGATGACGGCGGCGGGCTGGCTGGACCTCAACAACGGCCGCGGGCGGCTCAAGGCCGGGGAGATCGACATCGCCCTGGCCGGCGTGCACGACTCGCACACCGCCAGGGCCCGCTACGACCTCGTCGCGGGATCCGCCGACACCAGCGCTGACCTGAGGATCGGAGTCATGCACTCGCCGGAGCCGCGGATCATGGATCAGTTCGTGGCGGACGGGTACGAGCTGCTCCTGGCCGGGCACACCCACGGCGGGCAGGTGCGGGTGCCAGGCTTCGGCGCGCTGGCGACCAACTGCGGGATCGACCGGGGACGGGTGAGCGGGCTGAGCATGCACCCGCAGGTCGCCAGACCCGACGGCAAGACGGCGTGGCTGCACGTCTCGGCTGGCCTGGGGACCTCACCGTGGGCGCCGGTCCGGTTCGGGTGCCGCCCCGAGGCGACCGTCTTGACGCTGCTGCCCCGCTGAGTGGCTGCCTGCTGGGCAGCCCGGTCGGAAACCCGTGCGCGAGCAGGCCCCGGTATCCGCTAGACTTACCTTCGGTTCGCCCGGCACCAACAATGCCGGACGGCGGGGTGTAGCGCAGCTTGGCAGCGCGCTTCGTTCGGGACGAAGAGGCCGCTGGTTCAAATCCAGTCACCCCGACCAGGCAGGACCACGGGGAAGGCCACGGGAAACCGTGGCCTTTCGCTATTGCCGGGCTGGTCACGGACTCGAACTGTTTCACCGCGGTTCACGCTGCCGTCTGCGGCTCGGAGGGAAAAATCTGCAAGGCCGGGTACTCCGGAGGCGCGGATCGCGCGTCCACTGTAGGAGGGAATGACACATTCGCCAGGTGCTCTTGGCGCCCGACGCCAAGGGAGGTGGACACAGTGCTCAGGAACCCGGCTGCCGCGCACGGGATATCTCTCCTGTTCAGCCTGGGCTTCTTGGCGGTATTGCTGCTGATCTACGGGGGACGCCGCCTCATCGACGGCGTGGCCGGCCTGTCCGACCGGGCGGTCGCGTGCGTTACCGGCTACCTGCGGCCCCCGCCCGATCCGTGGCTCGAGATCAGCTTGCGCCAGGCGTTCGCCGACTTTGACCGGGAACTGGCCGCTATCTTGCACCATCAGCCAACCCGGCGGTAAAAGCTACCCAAACCTATAAGATGCCCCGGTGAAGCTCACGGTCATCGGGTGCGGTCACCTCGGTGCAACGCAGGCCGCCTGCCTGGCCGAGGTCGGCCATGAGGTCCTCGGCGTCGACATCGACGAAGCCCGGGTGGGCATCTTGCGCGCTGGCCGGGCCTGGTTCCACGAGCCAGGCCTCGATGACATGCTGACCCGCAAGATCCGCAGTCACCGGCTGCGATTTACCACGAGCTTCGCGGAGGCCGCCGCGTTCAGCCCGGTGCACCTGCTCAGCGTCTCCACCCCGAGCCTGCCCGACGACGACGGCTACGATCTCACGCAGGTGCTCACCGCGGCCACGGCGCTAGCCGCCCACGTGACGCGCCCGTCGCTGATCATCGGCCGGTCAACCGTGCCGCCCGGCACCACCGCGCGGCTCGCCCGCGAGGTCGCCGCGAGCGCTCGCGCCCCGGTTGAGGTGGCCTGGAACCCGGAGTTCCTGCGCGTCGGCACCGCGATCAACGACACCCTCAGGCCGGACCGGATCGTCGCCGGGGTACCCAGCCCGGAGGCGGAGGCCACGATCCGGGAGATCTACCGGCCGCTTACCCGGGCGGGCGTGCCGCTGCTCATCACCGACCCGGTCACCGCCGAGCTCGCCAAGGGCACCGCCAACGCGTTCCTCGCGGCCAAGCTGTCGCTGATCAACGCGATGGGCGACATCTGCGCGGCCACCGGGGCGGACATGACGGCCCTGGCGCAAGCCGTCGGCCTCGATCCGCGCATCGGGGCGGGCTTCCTCACCGCCGGGATCGGCTACGGCGGGGGCTGCATGCCCAAGGACGTCCGCGGCCTGGCGGCGTTCGCGAAGGCCACCGCCGCGCACGACGCGGCCCGGCTGCTCAGCGTGGTTGACGACGTTAACACCAGCCGCCGCCAGCGGGTCATCGACCTCGTGCGCGCCGCCGCGGGGCCAGTGCACGGGCGGCGGATCGCGTTGTGGGGCGCGGCCTTCAAGCCAGGGACCGACGACGTGCGCGACTCGGCGAGCCTGGATGTGGCGGACCGCCTGAGCCGCCTGGGCGCGGAGGTCGTCGTGTACGACCCTGTCGCGACCGGCGCCGCCCTGGTGAACTTCCCGCACCTCGCGTTCGCCGACAGCGCGCTGGCGGCCGCGCACGAGGCGGACGCGGTCTTGATCGGCACCGCGTGGCCGGAGTTCACCGCGATCAACCCGGCGGCAGCGGCCGCCGCGGTGCGGACTCAGTTGCTCGTCGACGCGTGCCAGGCGATCCGCCCGGCGCTCTGGCAGGCGGCAGGCTGGACCGTGGCCGCCCCGCACCAGCCGTTTGACCAGGCGGAGCGTCCGGAGCGGCCCGCGTCCACACTCGAGGCCTAGCCCGCTCCGATCGCCCGGCGGCCACCGACGCCGCCAGCGCCCAGCTGCCGGCCGCCACCGCCGAGCAGGCCGCTGCGCACCACCGGGGCGGCGATCGGGACCGGGCCAGGGTCGCGCTTGCCGGCCGCCTTCCTCGGGTCGGCGGCCAGCCGCAGCGCGAGCGCCGGGCACATCTCGACGGCCTGCTGCGCGTCCTTCTCCAGCCACGGCGGCACTGGGATGTTCATGATGACCGGGAAGCCGTTGCTGTCCAGGTGAATGAGCTCGGGCACCAGGTGGGCGCACAGGCCGTGTCCCTCGCACCGCACCCAGTCGACGATGAGCTGCTTTTCGTTCTCGGTCTCGGGCCCCGCCGGCAAGGGCAGGATCCCGCGCACCGGCCGGCCGCACGATGAGTGGAACACGTGCGCGGCCAGGTCCTCGGCGAAGACCTCCAGGGCGGACAGGACCATCCGGGTCGTTCCGTCCGGATGAGAGCAGGCGCCGCGCCGGTTGGTGGCGGCCGCCGCCCGGCGGGCCACGTCCAGGGCCTCCATGCCGCCGGAGCCATCGACGATCGCGTTCATCGCCCGCGCGATGGTCGGCAGGCCAAGCTTGCACGGCCCGCACTGGCCGGCGGACTCACCGGCCAGGTAGCTCGCGATCCGGGCCACCTCGCCGAGCGGGCAGGTACCGTCGCCGATCGGGAGCACGATCCCCGACCCGAAGGTCCCCCCGGCGGCCGCCAGCCCCTCGCGGCCGACCGGCACCTGGTAGGCGGTGTCGCCGTCGAGCCACATGCCGTGGTAGCCGCCGATCAGGACACCGTCTCCGGCCGGAGCCTGGCAGATGTCCAGGACGTGGCCGAGCGGCACCCCGGTCGGGCACTCGACCACGGCCGGGTGCTTGGCGGATCCGCTGACCGACAGCAAGACGGTGCCCGGCTCCTCGGGGACGCCCACCGACGCGTAGCGGGCCGGGCCGAGCAGCGCCAGGACCGCGACCTGAGCGAACGTGGAGGCATTGGACAGCAGGGTGGGCAGGTCTCCGACGCCCTTCTCGGCAGCCAGTTGCTTGCGGCCGGGCGGCACCGGCTTCTTGCCGTTGATGCCGCGGACCAGGGCTCCGGACTCACCGGAGATGAAGCGGTCGGGCTGCTGGAAGACGCGAGCTATCTTGCGCAGGGCCGGCTCGGCCGCGATGGCGGCCTCGACCGACCGGTTGGCCAGCTCGTTGCCGGCCACGCCAACGATGATCTCGTCCGCCCCGATGGCCTCGGCGACGAGGGCGGCACCGCTCAGGATCAGGTACGGCGACCTGATCAGGAGCATCTTGTCCTTGAAGGAGCCGGGCTCGCCCTCGGTGCCGTTGACGACCACGATCGGCGCCTCGCCGGACTTCTTGGAGGCGTCCATAACGGCCTGGAGCTTGCGCGCGAATGGGAACGCAGCTCCGCCCTGGCCGCGAAGGTCAACCTGCGCGGCCATCGAGACGAGGTCGTCGGCTGTCATCCGGGGCAGCGGGCCGAAGATCTCCCGGTGCGCGGCCAGGTCCAGCCGCATCATGCGGTCCAGCCCCGCCGTCATGCGGGCGGCGCCGATCCGCATGATGGTCGGGACGTCTAGCTCGACAGGGTCGGTCGGATTCACCGGCGGCCATCCCAGTACGGATCGGCCGGGTACTGGCCGGCCGGGTACGGGGCAGTCGGGTACTGAACCGCGGGGAACTGCGGGTCTGTTGCGTCCGGATCAGCGAAGTACGGGTCACCGGGGTACTGGCCGGATTGGCGGGCCGCCGGGTACGGGACGGGCTGGCGGTGGGGGGGCGGCTGCTGAGCGGACCCGTACGGGTCGCCCGGGTAGTGGCTGGCGGCGCGCTGATCGGCCGGCGCCCGGCTGGCGGCATAGCGGTCACCGGCGTAGGCGCCGTCGGGGTAGGGACCGTCAGGGTAGGGACCGTCGGAGTAGGGACCGTCGGGGTAGGGACCGTCGGGGTAGCTGCCGCTGGGGTAACGGTCGCCTGAGTAGGGGTCCGCGCTGTACGGGGCGTCGTCGTAGACGCTGCCGCCACGCGCTTCGCCGCCTCGGTAGCCGGGCATCCCGGGTCCCGGGTCACGGTAGCGCAGCTCTGGGTCACCCATGGGCAGGCCGCTGTCCCAGGGCGGCGTCGTGGCACGCGGCAGCGGGCCGGTCTGCGGGCGCGGCATCGGCCCGGTCTGCGGGCGCGGCATCGGCCCGGTCTGCGGGCGCGGCATCGGCCCGGTCTGGGGACGCGGCATCGGCCCGGTCTGCGGGCGGGACCTCGGCCCGGTCTGCGGGCGGGGACCGGATGACCGGCCGGGCCCACTCGGGCCGCCGGACGCGGGATAGGGGCCGGCGGGCACGCGCGGCAGCGGGCCACTAGGGACCCGGGGCATGGGGCCGCTCGCGGCTCGGGGCATCGGGCCGCTGTCAGCACGCGGCAGCGAGCCGGACGCGGCTCGGGGCAGCGGGCCACTGGGGACCCGGGGCATGGGGCCGCTGTCAGCACGCGGCAGCGGGCCGGACGCGGCACGGGGCAGCGCACCCGAAGCCGCCGCGCGCGGCAGCGGGCCGGTGGCGGCGCGCGGCATCGGCCCGGTCCCGGAGTTGCGGGGCGCGCCCGTGTAGCGGGGAGGCCCGTCGTAGCCGGGCTCGTACACCGGCTGGCGGCCGGTATCGGCCCAGGCGGTGTCCCGCCCGCCCGTGTCGGACCACGCGGCGTCCGACAGGACCGGGGCGGGGAGGGCGGTGATCGCGGGCATCGGCCCGGTGCGGCCGCCGGCCGCCGGGAGCGCGGCTCGCGTTCCGGCCCCGCCGCCGGGCATGAGGATCGACGTCGAGCCGACTGAGGAGGCCGCGCGGACGATGCCAAGCTGCGCGAACATGGCCGCGGCCCGCATCGGCGCGGAACCCGAGCTTGACGCCTCGCTGACCGGCGGGGAGCTGAGGTTCTCCTTGGGCCGCAGTGAGTTGGCGAGCACCCGGACCCCGAGGCCCAGCGCGACGGAGGCGATGACCAACCCGTAGCTCCAGTCCACGTAGGCCTTGCCCGCCCGGCCGCCGAGCAGGCCGTGCCAGACGCCGAAGACGAACGACGCGTACGCGCAGTAGTGGATCGCTCGCCAGCGCCACGCCTTCCCATTCGTGGTGAACCGCTTGCGGTAAATGCTCGTTATCACCAGCAAGATGATGAGGTCGGAGGCAATCGTCCCCAGGCCGATGTAGAAGGTGCGGAACGGAGACAGGAAGGGGACCACGGCGTCGAGGACGTGGACCCGCTGGGCCAGGATCTCGGTCACGATGTGGACGATCAGGAACGCGAGCGCGCCGAAGGAGACCGCACGATGCGCGGACTGGACGAGGACCCGGTGTCCGGGGCTGAGCACCATGCGGTCGGTCGCCACGAACCCGAGGCAAACCGAGGCGCACAAGGCGATGAGGGTGAAGACGCCCGCGTAGTACAGCATGAAGTGCTGCACGGCGGCGTCGATGACGTGGCCCGCGCTGGTGAGGGCGAGGACCGCCACGATGACGACCGCGCCGCCGATGGCGACGCCGTAGATCTTCGCGGCGTGCTCGGCGACCGCTCCGCCAGACGCGTGACGAGCTTGCTCACGGCCGCGGGGAGGACGGCTGCGAGTCGTTGCCACGGGGTACCTCCTAAGAGTCTCCGCAACCAACTTGCGTGTATGCGTAACTCCGGCGCGCGGCCCCTTACGCGTCGGCCGACCTACGGTCAGGCTGTCCGAACATATCAGCTTTGATAACCGTTAGGACACAAAGCTATATACAAGATCGATACTTCGACGATGTTCAACTTACTGCTGAAACTCTGACTCCGGCGATGAAGGCAGCACACGACCAAACTGACCTAGTTCGTCCCCAAGCCAGTTATACCGGCCGCAGGACTCTCATGCCCGTCGAATCACCAAGCGCGCTCCAGATCCAACGCAGAGCAACGGTTGAGGTACCAGCGAGGGCCTGGGGCAGCCCGCGACTGGTATCCCCGTTGACCTTCAAGGTAGTTTCGTCACTTTGGCCACAGGGCAAGTCGCGGAGGATTTTCGGGTTTGGTAAGAACTTCCACGCTCCGCCGTGAAATTTCCGGCAACCGGAAATATTTCCGCAATCTTGGCGCTGACCTGCGAAGTAAGCGGTCATCGCTCGGCGGCCACCAGCTCGGCGATCTGGGCGGTGTTGAGGGCGGCGCCCTTGCGGAGGTTGTCGCCGCAGACGAAGAAGTCGATCGCCTGCGGGTCATCCAGGGACCGCCGGACCCGGCCGACCCAGGTGGGGTCAGTGCCGACGACGTCGGCGGGGGTCGGGAACTCCCCGCGGGCAGGGTCGTCGCTGAGCACGACGCCGGGCGCGACGGCCAGGGTGTCCCAGGCCTGCCGCTGGGTGACCGGCTGGTCGAAGCGGGCGTGCACCGCGACCGAGTGCGTGGTCACCACGGGCACCCGCACGCAGGTGGCGGAGACCCGTAGCGCGGGCATGCCCAGGATCTTGCGGGACTCGTTGCGGATCTTCAGCTCCTCCGACGACCAGCCGTCGTCCTTGAGCGACCCGGCCCAGGGCACCACGTTGAGCGCCAGCGGGGCGGGGAACGGCCCCAGGTCGCCGATCACCGGGCGGATGTCCCCGGCCCGCTGGCCGAGGGTCGTAGTCCCGGCGAGCTTGTCCAGCTGCGCGTACAGCGTGTCGATCCCGGCCTGCCCGGCCCCCGAGGCGGCCTGGTAGGAGGAGACGACCAGCTCCCGCAGCCCGAATGCCCGGTGCAGGGCGCCGACGGCCACGATGAGCGACAGCGTGGTGCAGTTCGGGTTGGCGATGACGCCCTTGGGCCGCCGCCGGGCGTCGCCCGGGTTGACCTCGGGCACGACCAGCGGCACGTCGGGGTCCATCCGGAAGGCGCCCGAGTTGTCCACCGCGACCGCGCCGCGCGCCGCGGCCACCGGCACCCACGCGGCGGACACCTCGTCGGGCACGTCGAACATCGCGACGTCGACGTGGTCGAAGGCGGACTCCGACAGCGCGATGACCTCGACTTCCTCGCCGCGCACGGTCAGCTTGCGCCCGGCGGAGCGAGGTGAGGCGATCAGCTTGATCTCGCCCCAGACGTCCTCGCGGGTGGACAGCAGGTCCAGCATGACGGTGCCGACGGCCCCGGTCGCCCCGACGACGGCCAGGGTCGGTCGTGCAGAACGATCGCTCATCGCCCGGTACCCCCGTAAACCACGGCCTCTACCTCTTCGGCGTCCAGGTCGAACGCCTTGTGCGTCGCGATCACGGCGGTGTCCACGTCCGCGGAGCCCACGACGACCGAGATGCGGATCTCGGACGTGGTGATCATCTGGATGTTGACCCCCGCCTCGGCCAGCGCACCGAAGAACTTGGCGGTCACGCCGGGGTGCGAGCGCATGCCCGCGCCGATCAGCGAGACCTTGCCGATCCGGTCCTCGTAGAAGACCTCCTGGAAGCCGATCACGTCCTTGGCCGCGCGCAGCAGGTCCAGCGCCTTTTGCCCGTCGGCGGCCGGGAGCGTGAACGAGATGTCGGTCAGGCCGGTGGCCAGCGCCGAGACGTTCTGGACGATCATGTCGATGTTGATGCCGCCCTCGGCGATCTTGCCGAAGATCCGGGCCGCCTCGCCTACGCGGTCGGGCACGCCGACCACGGTGATCTTCGCCTCACTCCGGTCGTGCGCGACCCCGGAGATAATTGCCTGCTCCATCCCGGCTTCCTCCGACTCGTCATCCGCGTGCCTGTTGACCCACGTGCCTGCCTTTTCGCTGAATGAGGACCGCACGTGGATGGGGACCTCATAGCGTCGCGCGTACTCCACGCACCTGGGAATCAGCACCTTGGCGCCGCAGGCGGCCATCTCGAGCATCTCCTCGTAGCTGATGACCGGGATGCGGCGGGCGCCCCTGACGAGGCGGGGGTCCTCGGTGAAGACGCCATCCACGTCGGTGTAGATCTCGCAGACGTCAGCGCGCAGCGCGGCGGCCAGCGCGACGGCCGTGGTGTCGGACCCGCCGCGGCCCAGCGTGGTGATGTCCTTAGTGGTCTGCGACACGCCCTGGAACCCGGCCACGATCGGGATCGCGCCCTCATCCAGCGCCGCCCGGATCCGGCCGGGGGTCACGTCGATGATCCGCGCCTTGCCGTGCGCCGCGTCGGTGATCACGCCGGCCTGGGACCCGGTGAACGAGCGCGCCTCATATCCGAGGGTGGCGATCGCCATCGCGAGCACCGCCATCGAGATCCGCTCGCCGGAGGTCAGCAGCATGTCCAGCTCGCGGGCCGGCGGCGCCGGGCTGATCTGGTTGGCGAGGTCGATTAGCTCGTCGGTCGTGTCCCCCATGGCGGAGACGACGACCACGACCTGGTCTCCGTCTTTGCGGGTCTTGACGATCCGCTGCGCTACCCGCTTGACACCGTCCGCGTCGGCAACCGACGATCCGCCATATTTCTGCACCACAAGAGCCACGAGCCCAGAGTGTATCCGGGCCGTCCGACCGCTAGCCAATCGAAAAACCGGTGCCGTCCCGTGGCCGGCGGGCGCTCCTGGCAAGTCTGACGCCATAGCCATCGAAGGCGGCGAATATAAGGCCGGGGCGCAAGATTTGCGGATATTTTTCTCTGGTTCCCCGCTCTCGGTGGCCTTGGGTGGAAGATTTCCGGTGAAGGCGGCCCGGGCTGACTAGCGGGCGCGGTTGACGCGGGCCTCGTCCCAGACCGGCTCGGATGCCTCGCGGACCATGCCGTCGGCGCCGAAGACCAGGTACCGGTCGAACGAGCGCGCGAACCAGCGGTCGTGGGTCACCGCCACGACGGTGCCCTCGTAGGCCTCGAGGCCATCTTGCAGGGCCTCGGCCGACTCCAGGTCGAGGTTGTCGGTTGGCTCGTCCAGCAGCAGGGCGGTCGCGCCTTCGAGCTCCAGCAGCAGGATCTGGAAGCGCGCCTGCTGCCCGCCCGACAGCTTGCCGAAGGCCTGGTCGCCCTGCCGCTCCAGCTCATACCGGCGCAGGACGCTCATCGCGGCGCCGCGGTCCTTGGCGTGGACGTCCCACAAGATGGCGACCAGGGTCCGGCCCTCGAGCTCGGGATGGGCGTGCGTCTGGGCGAAGAAGCCGGGGACGACCCGGGCGCCCAGCTTCCAGGTCCCGGTGTGCGCGACCGGCTGGCCGGCCAGCAGCCGCAGGAAGTGCGACTTGCCCGACCCGTTCGAGCCGAGCACGGCGACCCGCTCGCCGTAGAAGACCTCTAGGTCGAAGGGCCGCATCAGGCTGGTGAGCTCCAGCCGCGCGCAGGTCAGCGCACGGACGCCCGTCCGGCCGCCGCGCAGCCGCATCCGGATGTCCTGCTTGCGGGGCGGTTCCGGCGGCGGGCCGGCCTCCTCGAACTTGCGCAGCCGAGTCTGCGCGGCGGCGTACCGGGAGGCCATCTCGGCGCTGCGCGCCGCGTACTGCTGCAGGTCCCGCACGAGGCGCTTGAGCTGCTCGTGCTTTTCATCCCAGCGGCGGCGCAGCTCCTCAAAGCGCTCGAACCGGTGCTCGCGGGCCTCGTGGTAGGTGGCGAAACCGCCGCCGTGGACCCACACGTCCGAGCCACCGGGCGCGGGCTCGACGCTGACGACCTTGGCGGCGGCCTGGGCGAGCAGCTCGCGGTCGTGGGAGACGAACAGGACGGTCTTCTGGGTTTCCCGCAGCTGGCCCTCCAGCCAGCGCTTGCCCGGCACGTCCAGGTAGTTATCCGGCTCGTCGAGCAGCAGCACCTCATCCGGGCCGCGCAGCAGCGCCTCCAGCACCAGGCGTTTCTGCTCGCCGCCGGACAGGGTCGACACGCCACGCCACTGGGCCTGCTCATAGGGGACGCCAAGGGCGGCCATCGTGCACATGTCCCAGGTCGTCTCGGCCTCATAGCCGCCGACGTCGGCCCAGTCGCTCAGCGCCTGCGCGTAGGCCAGCTGGGCGGCCTCGTCATCGCGCTCCATGATCGCCACCTCGGCCGCGTCCACGGCGCGGGCCGCGTCCCGGATGCCCGGCCGGGCGACGGACACCAGAAGGTCGCGGACTGTCCGGTCGTCGCGCACGGAGCCGACGAACTGCGGCATGACGCCAAGCCCGCCGCTGGTGGTGACCGTGCCCGCGTGCGGCTTCAGCTCCCCGGCGACGATCTTGAGCAGCGTGCTCTTGCCGGCGCCGTTCGCGCCGACCAGCGCGACCGAATCGCCCTGCCCGACCCGGAAGCTCGCGTCGTCGAGCAGCATCCGCCCGTCGGGAAGGTAGTAGTCGACGTGCGCGACTTCCAGGTGGCCCATGGCCGTCATGATCGACGACAAGCCGCCGGCGGCGCAAACGCGTTTCCGGCGTGGAACCTACAGGAAACTTACGCGGCTCCGCTGAGGCCTCTCTATTAACGGGGCAGCACTCCTGGGGCGGGAGAGTCGGTGCAGGCGTAGCGGGGCACCGCAAAGGGGCGCTCCGGGCGGCGTCCGGCGGTCACCCGCGGCGCCACCGTGCGGGATTCGCGGCGCGCTTCGATATGCCATGTTCGTATTTGAGCGTTTTTTCTAGACTGGGCACGTCTTTCGTTGCTACTGGGCGGAGGCAGGCCGGATGATGGATCGTGATCTTTATGGCGTGCTGGGCGTGCCGATTGGCGCGTCCCAGGCGGAAATCAGGCACGCGTTCCGGGAGGTGGCCAAGAGGCGGCACCCGGACGTCAACCGGGGTGACCCAGACGCGTCCCGTAAGTTCATGGAGGCGCTGGAGGCAGCGGAAACGCTGCTCAACCCCCGACGCCGCGCCGTGTACGACGCGCGGGTGCGACCAGCCGCGCCGCCCCCGATGCCCGAGCATGCCCCGATGCCGCCCGCGACCGCGCTCCGGATGTCGGCCTTGGGCGTCATGTGGCGAACGGTCCTGGCCGTCTGCGGCATCGGCGCCGCCATCGCGCTGCTGGTCGCCACGCCGCGCAAGTACACCGCGCAAATTAGCTCGGTAAATGGAGCCATCATGTGGAAAGCGGCGGATTTCCGCCTGGATGACGGCTGGGGTATCAACCTCGCCGGGCAGGGAGCCCGGCTGCAGGTCTTTCCCGGGATGAGCACCGACCTCGAAGTTGACAGCGGGTACCTGTCATCGGCTGGCCACATCACCTTCTTGCCGCGCGGCGCGGCGCCAACGTTCGAGTCGTGCCTCAGCACCGTCCGGCAGACGAGCGACCAAGCCCAGTCGCTCGACGAGATCAGGCCGGCCAGGCACGCGGACCTGTGCTCGTCGGGGGCCAGCGGGGACGTCGCCTTCATCCGGGTCACCCGAAACGAGCCGGCCGGGATGTCACTCGACATCACCGTCTGGAAGAACATCTAGGCGGGAGTGTCCTCCCAGCCGGGGGATGATCGTCCTTATGGCGAGCGGGCGGATCAGGCCGCCCCCAACGGGAGGATCAACGACATGGCTTTGTACCTGGCACTGCTGTACCAGCCCGTCGACCAGTACTTCATGCAGCCGGGTGACGTGCCCGCGCCGGGCGAGCGCAGCGTCTCGCCGGGGTACGGGGAGTTCATGGCCGAGGCGGGGCCGGCCGGCGTCATCAAGGGTGGCGAGGCGCTGCTCCCGCCGGAGATGTCGACGACCATCACCGTCGCCGGCGGCAAGGGCGGCGACGTGGTCGTCACCGACGGCCCCTACGCCGAGGCCAAGGAGGTGCTCGGCGGCTACTTCCTGATCGAGGCGGCCGACCTGGACGACGCGATCAAGTGGGCCGCCAAGATCCCGGCGGCCTGGGACGGCGGCAAGGTGGAACTGCGGCCCGTGCTCGAGCTGAACAAGCAGAACTGACCCTTGTCCGACCCCGCCGATGAGCTCGCGCTGACGATCCGGGTGGCGGGGGCCAGCGTGCTGGCGACGCTCACCCGGACGTTCGGCAGCTTGCAGCTCGCCGAGGACGCGGTGCAGGAGGCGGCGCTGGCGGCGCTGCGGGCCTGGCCGCAGTCAGGCGTGCCGCGCGATCCGCGCGCCTGGCTGCTGGTCACCGCGCGGAACAAGGCCCTGGACATCGTCCGCCGGGAAGCGGCGCGCCCGGCGAAGGAGATCGCCGCCAGCTACAGCGCTCCCGAGCGCGCTCCCGACATCGCGGAGGCGGTGATTGAAATGACGCAGGAGGCAGGGAGCGTTCGGGACGATATCTTGCGGTTGATCTTTACCTGCTGTCATCCAGCCCTGTCGCCAGAGGCGCGGGTGGCGCTCTCGCTGCGGACGCTGGCCGGCCTGGACGTGGCGGCGATAGCGCGGGCGTTCGGGGTGCCGGAGCAGACGATGGCCAAGCGGCTGGTCCGGGCGCGGCAAAAGATCGCCGCCGCGCGGATCCCGTACAAGGTCCCCGCCGACAGCGAGTTGCCCGAACGACTCCCGGCCGTGCTGGCGGTGGTGCACCTCATCGCGACCGAGGCGCACTCGCCGAGTAGCGGCGACGCGGTGACCCGGATCGACTACGAGCTGGAGGCCATCCGGCTGGCGCGGCTGCTGAGCGACCTGATGCCGGGCGAGCCGGAGATCATCAGCCTGCTCGCGCTGCTGCTGCTCACGGCCGCGCGGCGGCCCGCCCGCACCCGGCCCGCCGGTGCCGGCCAAAATGGCGCTGGGCAAGACGGTCACGAGCCGGTGCTGCTGCGGGATCAGGACCGGAGCTTGTGGGATCACGCGATGATCGCCGAGGGCACCGGGCTGCTGGCGGAAGCGGTCCGGCACTCGGGCGGCGCGGCCGGGCCCTACCAGCTGCAGGCGCACCTGTCGGCCTGCCACAGCACCGCCGCCAGCTGGGAAGATACCGACTGGGAGCGGATCGTTTCGCTGTATGACCTGATGGCGGCGCTGGGTGCTAACCCGGCGGTGCTGCTGAACCGGGCGGTGGCGGTGGGCGAGCGGGATGGCGCGGCGGCGATGCTCGCCGCGCTGGACGCGATCGACGGGCTGGAGCGCTCCTACTTGTGGCATGCCGCCCGCGCGGACGCGCTGGCCCGGCTCGGGCGGGCCGCCGAAGCCGGCGCGGCGCTGGAGGCGGCGATCGGCCTGGCGCCGACTGGCCCGGAGCGGCGCCTGCTGGTCAGACGGCGTCAGGGCCTAGCTTGAGTACCCACTGCACGGCGGCCCCCCGGGTGGGCACTCTCAGCTTGGCCAGTATCGACGACACGTGGTGGTCGACCGTCTTGCCGGAGATGAACAGCTTGGCGGCGATCTCCGCGTTGGTGAGCCCGGCGACGATCAGCGCGAGGACCTCCTGCTCGCGCCGGGTCAGCCCGCGCGGGTGCTCCCGCGTCGCCTGCCGTGGCCCGATCGGGATCGACCGGATGCCGAGCCGGCGCATCTTCTGCTGGGTGAGGGCGGCGGTGGTCCGGGCGCCGAGGCTGGTGAAGATCCGCAGCGCCTGGCGGAGCGGAGCTTCCGCGGTGGCTCCGAGCAGCGCCAGGCCTGCCTCGTAGGGGCAGCCCAGGTCGGTCCAGAGGCGGGCCGCGGCTTCCCAGTCGGCGGCAAGCTCCCGCTGGAAGGGCGCGGCGACCGCACCCCGCGGCGACCGGGCCGAGCCGGTGCGGCGCAGCCAGACGGCGACCGCCCCCCGGTCCCACTCGTCACAGCCATCGGCCATGTCATCGGCCAGCTCGGCCTCGGTCCCGGCGTTCTCCAGGTCGCCGGACAGCCACAGCGCCTCCGCGCGAGCCAGCCGCACCGGGACAATCGAATTCCGGTCGCCAGAACCGGCCGCTTCTCTCATCGCCTGGTTGAGCTGCTCCCACGCGGACGCCGCTCCCTGACGAGCCCAGATCACGCCCAGGAAGCTGAGTGGCCAGAACCGGGTGTGCGGCGGTATTGCCCCGTCAGCCAGCACTTGCTTACAGAGAGCCACAGCCGCGTCCCAGTTGCCGGTGCGCTCCAGGACGCACGCGTGTTCCGAGCGCAGGAAGGCAGAGTAGGCGGGGATGTCATGGTCGTCGCAGTAGGCGATGGCCTCGGCGTAACAGGACTGCGCGGCAGTCCAGTTCCGGTCGGCGACGTGGCAAGCATGCGTGTTCGCGTAAGCGCGGCCCGCCTCCCTCTGGTGCCGCCCGGCGAGCGCGGCGTCCACGGCCCGGCGCATCAGGCCTGCCCATTCCGCGTCTCCGCCGAGCTCGTGCCGAGCGCACGCCTCTGAGTTCAGCGCGTCGCTAGTCAGTGCGGTGAGGCCAAGCGGCGCCGCGATGGCCTGGGCCTTGCGGGCTAGCTCGATGGTCTCCTGATTACGGCCGCGTACCGTCCAGCGAGCGGCGAGGCCGGCATAAGCCCAGCCCAACTCGGCGGTCGGGCCGAGCGGCTCAAGGACCTGGATCGCGGCCTGGATGGCGGCGACGGACTCCTCGCCCTTGTGCAGCTTGCCGAGCGACAAGCCAAGCAACCGGTGGGTGTCTCCCTCGCGCCGCCGGTCCCCGATCTGCCGCCATAGGGCGAGCGCGCGGCGATAGGCATCGGCCGACTCCTGGCAGCGATTGAGCAGCATAGCCTCATGCGCGAAGCCTCCGTAGAGCCCGGCGATGGTCCGGGGATCGGCCGCGTCGGCGAACCGGAGCGCCCGCTCGAACTGGGCGGCCGCCTCCCGGTGGGCGCCCAGCGCGGCCGCCCGGCGGGCGGCGGCACTCGCATGCTGTAGCGCGGTAGGGGCATCGCCCGCCGCCTCCGCGTGAAACGCCATCCGCGGGTCGTCGTCGCGCTGCCGCTCCTCCAGCGCGGCCAGGATCCGCGCGTGGATGTCCCGGCGCCGGTGCGCGGGAATGGTCACCGCTATCGCCAGCCGCGCGATCTCATGCCGGAACCGCAGGGCCATCCCGTCCTCAGCCAGCAGCCCGGAGACAACGAGCTCATCGGCCGGGCCTTCGCCGCCGCCACAGACCTGTTCCAGCAGCGCGGGCTCGACCCGGGCACCGATCAAGGCGGCCACGTCCAGTACCGCCCGCGCGCCGCCGGTCAGCCGGGCGGCCTGGGCCAGCACCGCGTCCCGGGCGGAGGCCGGGACGTTGCTCGTCCCGGCCTGGACCGCCTGGCTCACGTAGAACGGATTGCCGCCGGTCAGCCGGTAAAGCTCGGCCGGATCGAGGCCGCTGTCGTCGGCGAGCAACGCCACCGCGTGCCGCGACAGCGGCGGCAGGCTCATGCGCCGCACCGGCCGCTGGGTCACGAGGTCCCCCAGCACCACCCGAAGCGGATCGTTCGCGGCCAGGCCCTCATCGCGATAGGTGATCAGCAGCAGGACCGGAGCGTTCCGGATCCGTCGGCCAAGGAACCGCAGCAAGTCGATTGTGGCCTCATCGGCCCAGTGCGCATCCTCGATGACGAGCACATTCGGCTCGGCCGCCGGGCTGCCGCTGACTTGGCGCAGCACGGCGCTGAACAGCTCATCGCGGGGAACGTCGGCCTGGCACAGCGCCAGCAGCTCGCCGCCGGCGCTCTCGGCGATGTCGAAGAGCGGGCCGAGGGGACGCGGGGTGGACAAGCCATCACAGGCCCCCCAGTGCCAGCTCGCCGCGGGCAGGTCCCCTTGCAACCGCTCGACCAGCGTCGTTTTCCCGACGCCGGCCTCCCCGGATATGAGGACTAGCCGGCCCTCCCCGCGCCCCGCGTCGGCGGCGTAATCCCGCAATGACGCCAGCTGCGCGTCCCGTTCGAGTAGCACGGTCACACGGCCGGGCTCATCTTGAACGCCCACTTGGCGGCGGCACCCCGGGAGGGCACGCCCAGCTTGGCCAGGACCGAGGACACGTGGTGGTCGACGGTCTTGACCGAGATGAACAGCTTGACCGCGATCTCCGCGTTGGTGAGGCCCGCCGAGACCAGGTCGAGGACCTCCTGCTCGCGGCGGGTCAGCCCGAGGCGGTTCTCCCGCGTCGCCCGGCGCGGGCCGGCCGGGATCGACCGGATGCCGAGCCGGCGCATCTTCTGCTGGGTGACCCGCATCGCCGCCTTGGCCCCCAGGCTGGTGAAGACGCACAGCGCCTCGCGGAGCAGCGATTCACGGGTCGACCCGAGCAGGGCCAGGCCGGCCTCATAGGGGCAGTCCAGGTCGAGCCAGTAGCGGGCCGCGCCTTCCCAGTCGGCCTCCAGCTGCCGCTGGAACGGCGCCGCGACCTCACCGCGCGGCGGCCGGGCGGAGCCAGTGCGCCGCAGCCAGACAGCGACCGCCCCCCGGTCCCACTCGTCACAGCCCTCAGCCATGTCGTCCGCTTCCTCGGCCTCGGCCCGGGCGGCGTCGCGGTCGCCGCGCAGCCACCGCGCCTCCGCGCGGGCCAGCCGCACGGGAACGATGGAAAACCGCTCGCCGGTCCCTACGGCGTCGTTCAGGGCCTGGTCGAGGGCCTCCCACGCTGGGGACGCGCTTCCTTGCCGGGCCAGCATGACGCCCAGGTGGCTGAGCGGCCAGAGCCGGGTCTGCGGGGGCAGTTGCGCGTCGGCCAGCAACCGCTCGCACAGGTCCACGCCCTTGTCCCAGCGGCCGGTGCGCTCCAGGACGCACGCGTGCTCGGAGCGCAGGGAAACGGCGTAGGTGGTGATGTCATGGTCATCGCAGTAGGCGATCGCCTCGGCGAAGCAGGACTGCGCGGCGCCCCAGTTCCGGTCGGCGACATGAAGCGCGTGCAGGTTCACGTACGCCCGGCCGGCCTCATTCTCGTGCTGCCCGGTCAGCGCGGTCCCCAGGGCCTGGCGCATCAGGCCCTCCCAGTGACCGCCCATCGCGTGAACGGTGCACGCCTCGGTGTTCAGCGCGTCGCTGACCAGCTCAGTCAGGCCCAGTGGCCTGGCGATCGCCTGGGCCTGGCGGGCGAGCCGCATGGCTTCCGCGTTGCGGCCGCGCACCATCCACTTGTTGGCGAGGCTGGCGTAGGCCCAGGCAAGCTCGGCGGTCGGGCCGAGCGGCTCTAGCAGGTCGACCGAGTCCTGGATGGCGGCGATGCCTTCCTCGCCCTGGTTCAGCGCGCCCAGCGACAGGCCAAGCAGCCGCAGCGTGTCGCCCTCCCGCTGCCGGTCGCCGATCTCGCGCCATAGGTCAAGGGCGTGGCCGTGAGCGTCGGCCGCCTCCTGGCAACGGTCCAGCAGTCGCGCCTCGCGCGCGAAGTCGCCGTAGAGCCCGGCGACGGTGCGCGGATCGGCGGAGTTGGCGAAGCGAAGCGCCCGTTCGAACTGCGCGGCCGCCTCGCGGTGGGAGGCCAGCTCGGCGGCCCGGCGCGCGGCCGCCGCAGCGTGCCGGACCACCGCCGGGCCATTGCCGGCCGCCTCGGCGTGAAACGCCATCCGGGCGTCGTCGTCGCACCCCACGGTCTGCAGCGCGGTCAGGATCCGGGCGTGGATG
>Ga0157369_10003512_pt1 | contig 18625 bp, 15 predicted proteins | sample C25metaG_FD_113461 | JGI IMG/M metagenome (GOLD analysis project Ga0157369, IMG submission 113461) | Corn rhizosphere microbial communities from Kellogg Biological Station, Michigan, USA - C2-5 metaG | ecosystem: Host-associated > Plants > Roots > Rhizosphere > Soil | place: USA: Michigan... | reverse complement strand
GGGATCGGCGCGCACGACGCGCGCCTGGTCGCCGTCGCGGATGCCGTTGACGATCGGCGTCCACGAGCGGCCGTAATCAATGGTCTTGTAGATGTGCGGTGCCCAGTCGCTCCACTTGTAGCCGTCGTACGTCATGTACGCCGTGCCCGCGTCGAACGGCGAGACCTCGATGGCGTTCACGAAGCCGCGGCCAACGCCCTTCGGCGTGACGTTCGTCCACGTCTTCCCGCCGTCGCGCGTGAGTTGCACGAGGCCATCGTCCGTGCCGACCCAGATCGTGCTCGAATCGTGCGGCGACGGCGCGATGTAATAGATGGTGTTGTACACCTCCCCGCCCGCGCCTTCGTTGGTGATCGGCGCGCCGCCCCAGCCCTGATGCGCCTTCTCGTTGCGCGTGAGGTCCGGGCTGATCGCCGTCCACGTCTGCCCGCGGTCGCTCGACCGGAAGAGCACCTGCGCGCCATCGTAGAGGACGCGCGGATTCAACGGGGACACGGCGAGCGGCGAGCTCCAGTTGAACCGGTACCTGATGGAGTCCGACGGCTCGTTGAGGTTGAGCTGCGGATACGCCATCACGCTGCGGGACTGGCGCGTCACGCGGTCGAACTCGTCGAGCATGCCCTGATAGCAGTCGCCGTAGATGTAGCGGGGGTCGTCGGGATCGAAGACGATGTGCGCGCTCTCGCAGCCGGCCACCGGATACCAGTCGCCCGCCGAGATCCCGCCCGGCGAGGCACTCGGGATGGCGATGGACGTGTTGTCCTGCTGTGCCCCGTAGACCCAGTACGGGTACTGGTTGTCCACGTTCACGCGATAGATCTGCGCGGTGGGCTGGTTGTCCTGCGTCGACCAGGACTTGCCGCCATCGAGGGTGACGGTCGCGCCGCCGTCGTTCCCGTTGATCATGTGATCGTGGTTGCGCGGATCGATCCACAGGTCGTGGTTGTCCCCGTGCAACCCCCGCAGCACCTGGAACGTCTTCCCGCCGTCGATGGACTTCATGATCGAGGCGTTCATGACGTAGACGGTGTTCTCGTCCTGCGGGTCGGCGGTGATCCGGGTGTAGTACCAGGACCGCGAGCGAATGAGCCGCTCCGCGCTCTGATGCGTCCAGTGCTCGCCGTCGTCGTCGGAGCGGTAGATGCCGCCGGTGTCGCCCGCCGCTTCGACGATGGCATACACGCGGTGCGGATTGGCGGCGGACACGGAGACGCCGATGCGGCCGACGGTCCCCGACGGCCACCCGTGCCCCGCGATCCGCGTCCACGTCGCGCCGGCGTCGGCAGTCCGGTAGATCGCGCTGCCTGGCCCGCCGCTGCGGATCTGCCACGGCAGGCGCTGGAAGTCCCAGAACGCCGCGTAGAGGATGCGCGGGTTCTCGGGGTCCATGCTCAGGTCGATCGCCGACACGCTGTCGCTCGGGTGGAGCAGCAGCTGCCAGTGCGCACCACCATCGGTGGTCTTGTAGATCCCGCGATCCGGACCCGGTGTCCACCGGCTGCCCTCGGCCGCCGCGTAGGCGACGTCCGCATCGCGCGGGTCCACCGCCATCTGTGCGACGGACTTCGTGGCCTCGAGCCCGACGTGCTTCCACGTCCTGCCGGCGTCGGTGGAGCGATAGACGCCATCGCCCCACGTGGACGACTGGCCGCGCGGCTCGCGCTCCCCCATGCCGGCGTAGACGACGTTCGGATCGCCAGGCGCAACGACGATGCTGCCGACCGAGCCGCGCCGGACGAAATTGTCCGAGACGTTGCGCCACGTGCCGCCGGCATCGTCCGTCTTCCAGATACCGCCGCCCGTAGCGCCCATGTAGAAAGTGAGCGGTGCAGACGGAACGCCGGTGACCGTGGTGACGCGCCCGCCGCGGTACGGGCCGATGCTCCGCCAATGCAGCCCGCCGAAGCGCGTCGAGTCGAACGTGGTGCCACCGGTGGCATGAGCGGCGCCAGCGGCGGGGGCCTGGGCGGGAAGGCGCGAAGCGCCCGTGAGCGCGACGACGACGCACACGATGGCGTTCGCGCGGGAAGCGGAATGTCGCATCTGGAGGAGGTTCGGGAGCTCGATACATCCGCTCCGGCGCCTGCCGGAGCGTGGTATTCGGGTCATTGTGGTGAGGTTGCCGAAAGTGGTCGCGCGGCTGGGGGGAGGGCAAGAGTCTTCGACACGACTGCAGCCGTTGCCATTGTCGGCGCCGTCCATCCCCCCGCTACTTTCCGACCCATGTCCACCGTTGCCGATTTTCTCGTCCAGGCGCTCATCGCCCACGACGTGCGCACGTTGTACTGCCTCCCCGGCATCCAGCTCGATCCGTTCTTCAACGCGGTGTTCGACGCCGGCGGTGCGCTTCGACCGGTCCACACCCGCCACGAGCAGGGCGCGGCATACATGGCGCTTGGCGCCGCCCTCGCTACCGGACGCCCGTCTGCGTTCGCCGTCGTCCCCGGACCGGGCGTGTTGAACACCACCGCCGCCCTCGCGACCGCGTATGCGACGAGCGCACGCGTGCTGTGCTTGAGCGGCGAGATCCCGAGCCACCTCATCGACAAGGGCTTCGGGATGCTGCACGAGATCCCCGACCAGATCGGCATCCTCCGCCATCTCACCAAATGGGCGGAACGAATCGGTCGACCAGACGACGCGGCACGGATCACCCAGGCCGCCTTCCACGAACTGTTCACCGGCCGTCCGCACCCGATCGCACTCGAGGCGCCGCCCGACGTGCTCAGCGCACCGATGCCCGGCACCGCGGCCGACGTCGCTCGGTCGCTCGCCACGCCGAAGTCGCGCGACGACCACGCGCTCGACCACGACGCCATCCGCGACGCCGCGCGATTGCTCTCGCAGGCGCGCCGCCCGCTCATCTTCGTCGGCGCCGGCGCGCTCGATGCCGCTGCCGACGTGCGCCGCCTCGCGGAACGCCTCCAGGCTCCTGTTGTCGCCTATCGCATGGGGCGTGGCGTGCTCGATGACCGGCATCCGTTGAGCGTGACCGTGCCAGGCGGCCACCGCTTCTGGCGCGACGCCGACGTCGTGCTCGCCATCGGCACTCGGCTCCAGATGGCGCGAATGAACTGGGGTACCGACGAGAATCTCCAGGTCATCCGGGTCGAGATCGACGCGGACGCGATGGATCGCATCACGAAGCCAACCATCGGACTCCTCGGCCCAGCCGAGACGATCCTTCCGGCGCTCGTCGAGGAGCTCGAACGCGTCGGCGGTGTCCGGGAGTCTCGCGTGGACGAGTTGCGAGCGCTGAAGGCCGAGGTGACGCGCGAGCTGGCGGTGCTCGAGCCGCAGCTCTCGTATCTCCAGGCCATCCGCGCCGCGCTGCCGGAGAACGGGATCCTCGTCGACGACCTGACGCAGATGAGCTACGTCGCGCGGCTCGCTTTCCCCGTGCATGCGCCGCGCACCTACCTCAGCTCCGGTTACCAGGGCACGCTCGGCTCGGGCTACGCGATGGCGCTCGGCGCCCAGGACGCGCGGCGCGACGTGCCCGTCGTGTCGATCGCCGGCGACGGTGGATTCATGTACACGCTCGGAGAGCTCGCGACCGCCGTGCGACACGCGATTCCGGTGGTGTCGGTGGTATTCAACGACGGCGCGTTCGGAAACGTGCGGCGGATGCAGCAGGAGAAGCACGGGAACCGCGTCGTCGCGACCGACCTCACCAACCCGGACTTCGTGCGCCTCGGCGAGAGCTTCGGAATAGCGAGCATGCGCGCCGACGGGCCGGCGGCGCTCCGTACCACGCTCGAGCGGGCGATCGCGGCGCGCGAGCCGACGCTGATCGAGGTGCCAGTTGGGGTGATGCCGGATCCGTTTCCATTCTTCAACGGCCTTCCGCGGGTGCGTCAGACCGCACGCGCGGATTCACGGTAGCGTCGCGGCGCTACCAGCGCGGATCCCGCTCCAGCATCTGCTCGATCTCGTTCGCCGGTACGGGCCGCGAGAACAGGTACCCCTGCGCCGACTCGCAGCCGAGTCCCCGCAGCTCGGCGAGCTGCTCCACCGTCTCCACACCCTCGGCAATCACCGCCACTCCGATGTTGCGCGCCAGGTTGCGCACGGTGTGCACGAGCTGCCAGTGCATCGGGCCGTCCGTCATCCGCATGACGAAGCTCCGGTCGATCTTGATCGCGTCAAGCGAGAGCCGATGCAACTGGCCGAGCGACGAGTAGCCCGTGCCGAAGTCGTCGAGGTACATGCGCACGCCAAGCCCCCGCAGCTCGTCGAGCATGCCGCGCGTACGCTCGGGATCGTCGATGGCGATGGTTTCGGTGATCTCCAGCTTGAGGCAGCGCGGGTCGAGTCCGCTGGTGCGGACGATGCCGACCAGGTTCGCGACGAAGTCCGGCTGCGCGAACTGCTTCACCGACAGGTTCACGCTCAGCGTCAACGGCTCGTCGCGCGGGAACCGGCCCTGCCACTCGCGCACCTGGCGGCACGCGTCGGCCATCACCCAGCTTCCGATGGGCACGATGAGCCCGGTCTCCTCGGCGAGCGGGATGAAGTCGAGCGGCGGCACGATTCCGCGGGTGGGATGGCGCCAGCGCAGCAGCGCCTCGAGCTCCGTGACGCGGCCCGTCTGCAGCTCGACCAGCGGCTGGTAGTACAGCTCGAATTCGCCGCGCTCCACGGCGGTGCGGAGGTCGGTCTCCATCCGTAGCCGGGTGGCCGCCCGCGCCTGCATCGAGCGATCGAACATCTCGTAGCGGCCCCGTCCGGCCGCCTTCGCGCGGGACATCGCGACCCCTGCCTGCTGCAGCAGCCGGATGTTCGCGTCGTCGCCCGCCTCCAGCCCGGAGGAGCTGAGTACGATCCCGATGCTCGCCGTGGAGAAGACCACGCCCTCACGCGTCTCGACCGGCGCGGTGAGCGAGCGCAGCATGCGTTCCGCAACCCGCCCTGCATCGGCGTCATCGGCGAGGCTCTCGAGCAGGATCGCGAACTCGTCGCCGCTCAGCCTCGCGACCATGTCCTCGCCGCGGACGCATTGCTCCAGCCGGCGGGCGTGATCGACGATCACCTCGTCGCCCACCCGCACGCCGAGGCTGTCGTTGACCGCCTTGAAGCGGTCGAGATCGAGCGAAAGGACCGCGAAGCGGAACTCCTTGTGCCGCCGCCCGCGTTCCACGGCGTGGGCGAGACGGTCCAGGAACAGTACCCGGTTGGGGAGTCCGGTCAGCGCATCGTGGGTAGCGTCGTGGCGAAGCGCTTCCTGCGCCGCCTGGCACTCCGCGAGCGCCGCACGGAGAGCCGCCTCGGAGCCGGCGTCGAGGCCGCCACTCAGCTCTCCTTCGGGAGTGGCACCACGCGGACGCTGTGTCGGGGGCATGTCAGGCATGATCCATGGAAGGACGAATCATTCCTCGCCGCGCCACGCGAGCGCCCGACGGCCGACCGAGCATGCGGGGGGCGGCCAGCGCTGCCGACTTCTAGTCCCGTGACGAGTGAAAGAATCCGGCCACGGCCCACCCTACCACGCGTTTCGCGAAGAGATCAGCGTCGGTGTAGACCGTTTCGGCGAGCACTCGCTTGAGGTCCACGAGCATTCGCTCGACCGGAACCCCCGCTTCGCGTTCGGCACGTGCGAACACGCGCACCAACGGCTCGAGGGACGGAGGCACCCCTCGACGAGCGAGACGTGCCTCGATAAGCGCCGCGACGAGGTGGGCGCGCGGTGAGTCAGGCGCGTCGGGCATCAGTTGGTCAGGTCTGGCGGTGGGACGGATCGGGTGCTGCAGCACACAACTTCGCCAGTTGATCGACGTTCAGTCAATTCGTGGTGCCGGTCGCGCCTCCGCTGGATGCGCCATCCGGCACAGGAGCTCCAGGCGCTCGGACGAAAAGCTTTCCCATCCGGATGGCACGGGCGCGAGCCGGCGCTTTTCCGTCGGAGATTCGAACGTCAGCCACCCCTGCTCGTAGCCACTCGTCACCGTGGCACGGATGGCGGCGACACGTCGGCGCTCGGTTGACCGTCTGTCCGCACCGGCTGCCGAACCTGCCCCCAGTTCACCATCGGAGGCCCGCCGTTCGATCTTCCGCCGCTCGGCGAACTGCGGGACGATCTCCTTGACCCGCCACGCCACGCCACTGCGGTCGATGAACTCTCGCGAACTCATGTACGCCCAGCGTGCGGGTCTCGTGCCACGCGTCCGGAGCCGGCTTGGCTCCGGACGCGGTCCTGATGGCGCAGAATTGGCGTGAGCTGGGTCACGGCCCACCTCGGCTGGTCGGACATTTCATGGAGCACCAACGTGCGTGAGTTTCGTGATCTGAGCGGTACCCAGTGGAACGTGTTTCTCGCCACTCCCCACAGCTCACCGTCGAAGCGTGAGAAGATCCTGCCGGAGACGTATCGTCTCGGCTGGCTCGTATTCGAGTGCGACAAGGAGCGGCGGCGCCTCGCGCCCGTTCCGGACAGCTGGGAGTCGCTGACGGATCGCGAGCTCGAGCATCTGTGCACGCATGCCGATGTGGTACCTGCCCGCGGCGCGCGGCGTACCCAGCCGACGCCGGGACAGGCGGAGCAGATGCAGGAGCTGCTCGCGCAGGTCATCGAAGAGGTCTGCGACCAGCCCAAGGCCCAGTCGCTCGACACGGGAGAGCTGATCCGCGTCGAGCAGACGTTGTCCATCGCAGCGCATGCGGCACGCGAGGCGGTCGCCCTGCGACGCGCGGCGCGCGAGACTCAGGGGGGATAGCAGTCGCGGAGCTGCCCGATGACGCAGCTCGCCTTCATCTCACCGCCGGCGGTGTTCGACGACCTCGTCATCGCGAGGCACTCGCTCAGTCGTCCCCGTCGATCACCGTGTCGATGACGATCTCACCCTCCAGCAGTTTGGCCGCCGGACAGTTCTTCGCGATGTAGAGCAGCTTCTCCCGCTGCTCGTCGCTTGCCTCCTGGCCAAGCACGATGGTCCGCAGGATGACCGTCCGGAAGGGATCCTCCAGTCGCAGCAGGTTGGCGTGCACCGTGATGTCCTCGATCAGCCACGCCTTGCGATGGATGTACATCCGCAGCGTCGTGAGCGTGCATCCAACGAGACCCGCCACGATCATCGTGAACGGATCGGGGCCGAGATCGTTGCCGCCGTTGAACTTCGGCTCGTCGATCAGCAGCGTTCCCGCACGCCACGCCACGTCGACCGCGGGCCGCCTTGCGCTGACGGTGCCCGTGATGTCCTTCGCGAAGACGCGCTTCGGCATGATGCTGCTCATCGTGCCTCGACGCGTGTGACCGGCGTACCGACTCCACGGGCGACGGGATCGCCCGGATACTCGTAGTGCCGACCGGCAGCGGCGCCCTGCGTGCCGTAGCCGATGCCGAGGCTCTCGAGCGCCTCGCGCGCGCTTGCCACCGACTGCCAGTCGAAGTTCTCGAATCCGACATCGTTGGGAACCCCGACGTCCTTGCCCAGCTGTCCCTGGGCGAAGCGCACGAGGGCGCGGTGCACCGCCTCGGTGCCGAGCGCCTCGGCGCACAGGCGTGCGCCCTGCTCCTGCCCCGCACGGGTGAATGCCGTCACGCCGATGAGATAGAGGCTGATCTCGACGCTCTCCACGATCTCCGCCGTCGCGAACAGTCCGACGCCGCCGTTGCCGAACGCGGCGTCGGGGAGCCAGAATCGCGTGGCGAGTGGCCGGCCACCCAGCTTCCTGAGTGCCTCGACGTGATGAAACTCGGTCGTCACGGCATTGCGCAGGACCGGAAGGAAGGCGGCGGAGGGCGTGCCTTCCGCTCTCTCGATGGCTGCGGTGAGGAAGGTGGTGCTCAACTGCTCCTGGGTGACGAGGAAATCCAGCACATCCTGCAATCCCTCGTCGGTGCCGGTGAAGCCTGCCTTGGCGGTTTCGGTGATGATCGACGTCATGATCGCTCCTCCCTGGGAATGGACAAGTGACGTACTATTCGAGTGATGCGGACACAGCGTTCATGAGCGACAACCGGCCACTCGTGCCGGTCGCCGCGGCGGAGCTCGACCGACTCCTCGATACGCTGATGGTGGAGTTCGTCCGGCTGTCGGAGTGCCTCGTCGGCGAGGGCTACCGGCTCGAGCTGGGCGGCATCGACGCGGCCGGCCTTCACTACAACCTCTCGGGCACCGGCCGACTGATCGCCGAGCACCGTGAGCCGATCGAGCTGCAGCCGCACACGCTGGTCGTCCTTCCCGCGAACACGCTCTTCCGGATCGAGGTGCCGTCGCGGCGCGGCTCGCGCGTGACGTGGAAGACCGTCAACGGACGCGCGATGCCGAGCGCGCCTGGCGCAGTGCGTCGCTATGCCGCGAACGACGGTGAGCCCGTCGTCATGCTCATCTGCGGATACTTTCACGCCTCGTACGGATCCTCCACCGACCTGTTCGGCGCGCTGAAAGGGCCGATCATCGAGCAGTTCAGCGAAGGCGATCAGGTCGACGAGTCGCTCAAGTCGGCGCTCATGGAGCTCGTGGCGCAGGAAGTCGGGTTCGGCGCGATGAGTGCCGCGTTGCTGAAGCAGGTCGTCGTGGCCCTCCTGCGTCGCTCGCTGCGCTCGATGGACCTCTGGGTGGAGCGCTTCTCGCTGCTGAGCGATCCGCAGATCGCGCGCGCCTTCGCGCAGATGGTGGCGCACCCGGGCGCGCGACATTCGGTCAGCAGCCTCGCGCGCACCGCGTGCCTCAGCCGGTCGGCGTTCGAGGCGCGATTCAACAGGGTGGTCGGGCGATCGCCGATGACGGTCCTGCGCGATCTCCGCATGCGGCAGGCAGGCGATCAGCTCACGTCGACCACGATGACGATCGACGAAGTTGCGCACCAGGCCGGCTATGCCAGTCCGAGCAGCTTCGTGCGCGCCTTCCGCAAGGCGCATGGCTGTGATCCGACGTCGTACCGCAGGTCGCATGGCGTGAAGCTATGAGCGACCGATAGCGATTTGACCTCCGCGCGACCACAGCAGGATGATGGGACGCGAATCGTGGACGATCGGCACGACACGAGGTGAAACGACGAGGCGAGATTGATGCAGCCACGATGTGGCCAACATTCTCCAGCCCGCGGATCACCATGTCACCTGCTCCCCTGAGCAACTCCGGCGCACCAGCCACGCGGACTTCACCGGCGCGTCGTGAGGCCGGATCGCCCTCCCTGCTGACACGCTACGAAGACGTACGCACCCAGACCGAACGGCTGTGCGCTTCGCTCGAGGTGGAGGATTACGTCGTCAGCTCCATGCCGGACGTGAGTCCCACCAAGTGGCACCTCGCGCATACGAGCTGGTTCTTCGAGACCTTCGTGCTTGCGGCGTTCGACGCGGCGTATCGCTCACCGGACTCGCGATATGCCTACCTGTTCAACTCGTACTACGTGCAGGCGGGAGAGCGCCACTGTCGGGCGAAGCGTGGGCTCGTCACCCGCCCCACGGTGCGCGACGTCTACGCATATCGCGCGCACGTCGACGACGCGATGACGAGATTGATCCGGCTCGTGGCCGATGATGCCGCGCACCCGGCAGCGCAGCTGATCGAGCTCGGGTTGCAGCACGAGCAGCAGCACCAGGAGCTCCTGCTCACCGACATCAAGCACGTTCTCTGGACCAACCCTCTTCGCCCCATCTATCGGGCCGCAGTCACGGAGACTGCAGCGCAGTCGCGGCCGATGAGATGGCTCGACTTCGACAGCGGTGTACGGTTCATCGGCCACGACGGGGACGGCTTCGCGTTCGACAATGAGGGACCTCGGCACCGCGTGTTTCTCGAGGCCTATCGCCTCGCCTCGCGTCTGGTCACGAACGGTGAATACCTCGCGTTCATCGAGGACCGCGGCTACCGGCGTCCCGAATTGTGGCTATCGGCGGGCCTCGCTGCAGCACAAGAGGGTCAGTGGCAGGCGCCACTGTACTGGGAACGCGACGCGAACGGTCGCTGGACCGAGTTCACCCTGGCCGGCACGCGCGTGCTGAACGGCGCGGCACTGTCCGACCCCGTTGTGCACGTCAGCTACTACGAAGCGGACGCATTTGCGCGCTGGGCTGGACGCCGGCTCCCGACGGAGTTCGAGTGGGAAGCGGCCGGGAGCGGACAGCCGATCGAAGGCTCCTTCGTGGAATCAGAATCGTTCCATCCACGCGCTGCCGTCGGCGGTCGCTCGACGATCGACCAGCTCTACGGCGACACGTGGCAGTGGACGCAGAGCGCCTATGTCGGCTACCCGAACTTTCGCGCTGCGCGGGGAGCGGTCGGCGAGTACAACGGCAAGTGGATGGCAGATCAGTGGGTACTGCGCGGCGCATCGTGCGCCACGCCGCGATCGCATGCGCGGGCGACCTATCGCAACTTCTTCCCGTCGGAGGCACGGTGGCAGTTCACCGGCATTCGCCTCGCCGACGGTGCCACCGACGCGGAGATGGGCCCGTGACGGCTCCCCTCAGCCGGCCTCGGCACGCGTCCGCCGCGCGCGCGTCGACTCCGTCGGATGTCGAGCCCACGCTCCGCTCGGAAGTATTGCGCGGTCTCGGGATGGCGCCGAAGACGCTCCTGCCGAAGCTGTTCTACGATGCAGCGGGTGCAGCACTGTTCGAGCGGATCACCGAGCTTCCCGAGTATTATCTCACGCGTGCGGAGCTCGAGGTGATGCAGGCGTGCGCGCGCGAGATCGCCGCGCTCGCCGGCGAGCACTGCGCGCTCATCGAGTACGGAAGCGGTGCCGGCGTGAAGGTTCGCCTGCTGCTCGAGGCATTCGCGCTCGCGCATCATCCGGTGGCGGCGTACGTGCCGATCGATATCTCGCGCGAGCAGCTCGCCGACGTCGCGTCGCGGCTCACCGCGCAGTACCCGACGGTGCCGGTGCGCCCCGTCTGTGCGGACTACACCGCGCCGCTGCGGCTGCCCGACCTCCCGGAACGCGCGCGACGCGTTGCCTTCTTCCCCGGCTCGACGATCGGCAACTTCCACCCGACCGAGGCAGCAGCGTTCCTTCGCCGCATACGACGCGCCGTCGCCGATGACGGCGTGCTGGTGCTCGGCGTGGACCGGCGCAAGGATGCAGCGACACTCAACGCGGCGTACGACGATGCGGCGGGGGTGACGGCGGCATTCAACCTCAACATGCTCCGACGGCTCAACCGGGAGCTGCACGCCGACTTCGACCTCGGACGGTTCCGACATCGTGCCTTCTTCAATGAGGCGGCGAGTCGCGTCGAGATGCACCTCGTCAGCGTCGACGCGCAGGTGGTGCACGTCGCAGGGGAGCGCATCCTGTTCGAGGCCGGCGAGTCGATCTGGACGGAGAGCTCCTACAAGTACGACCGCGAGACACTCGATGCACTCGTGACGAGCGCCGGCTTTCGCATCACGCGGTTGTGGACGGATGCCGGCGAGCGATTCTGGGTCGCCTATCTCGACGCCGCGTGACCGCGGCGGTGAAGTCGCACAGGAAGACGCCGTAGCCTGCAAGCACCGAAGTAAAGGACAATCACCGAGGAGAGGACTCCGATGAGGGCCATAGTGGTGACCGACCAGGCTGCGGGAGCAGCCGGGATGAAGCTGGTGGATCGGCCCGAGCCGACGGCAGCGATCAACGACGTCGTCGTGCAGGTTGAGGCGTCAGGCTTTGTCGGAACGGAGCTGACGTGGCCGTCGACGTGGACCGATCGGCTCGGCCGAAACCGGACACCGACCATCCCCGGGCACGAGCTGGCCGGGGTGGTCACCGCCCTCGGATACGGCACGACGGGACTGTCAGTCGGCCAGCGGGTGTTCGGCCTCGCCGACTGGTATCGCGACGGCACCCTGGCGGAGTACGTGGCGCTGGAAGCGCGCAATCTCGCGCCGCTGCCGGGCGACGTGGACTTTGCGGAGGGCGCGAGCCTGCCGATCTCGGGGCTCACCGCGTGGCAGGGCCTGTTCGATCACGGCCACCTGAAGGCCGGACAGCGTGTGCTCGCGCACGGTGCGGCTGGCGCCGTCGGGTCGATGGTGACGCAGCTCGCGCGGGAAGCCGGCGCGCACGTCATCGGCACCGGTCGCGCCGCCGATCGCGGGAAGGCGCTCGACTTCGGTGCAAACGAGTTCGTCGACCTCCAGAACGACACCCTGGAGGACGTCGGTGGAGTGGACCTCGTGTTCGACGTCATCGGCGGTGACGTCGGGAAGCGGTCGGCGCGACTGGTTCGTGCGGGAGGAACGCTGGTGTCGGTCGTCGGGCCGAGCGAGGTGTGGCCGGTGGACGGGCTGGCGGTCGACTTCGTCGTCGAGGCGAATCGCGCGCAGCTCGAAGAAATCGTGCAGCGGGTGCGGGATGGACGGCTCCGGTTGAACATCGGGATGGTGTCGAGCCTCGACGATGCGATCGGGACGTTCAACTCGACCGGGCGACGCAACGGGAAGACGATCATTCGCGTGCGGGCGTGAACGCTGAGGCGCTCGTCTTCCTCGCGCGCCGCACCTGTGGAGGCGTCGCGCGAGCGGTCGCGCCTGCCCGATTGAGCGCAGTGGATTCCTCAACTGCCGGCGGCGCCGGTGAGGAATGTCATCAGCTCAGTCGCCGCCGCGCTCCCTGCGCGGTTCGCCCCAATGGTGGACGCCGATGGTCCGTACCCGACGAGGTGCACGCGCGGGTCCCTGGCCACCTGCGTCGCCAGGCGCCCCGTCATGACGATACCGCCGTCTGGCTCGCGCAGGCTCAGCGGCGCGAGATGATCGAGTGCGCTCCGGAAGCCCGTGCACCAGAGGATGACGTCGGCGCGCATGACTGTTCCGTCGGCCCAGCGCACGCCGTCGGCGACGATGTCGCTGAACATCGGAAGCCGCTTGAGCACGCCGCGAGCGCGCATCGCCTCGACGCGCGGCGTGACGGGGAGCCCCGTGACTGACACCACTGACAGCGGCGGGAGTCCGCGGCGCACGCGTTCCTCCACCAGCTTCACCGCCGCGCGCCCTGCTTCTTCGTCGAACGGCCCGCTGCGGAATTCGGGTGGTCGTCGCGTCACCCAGGTGGTGGTCGTGACGCGCGAGATCTCGTCGAGGAGCTGAATGGCGGAAATTCCGCCGCCCACGATCACCACGTGCTGACCGCGAAACTCGTCGGCGGTGCGGTACTCCTTCGTGTGGAGCTGACGACCGCGAAAGAGCTCGGCGCCGGGATAGTCTGGGATGTACGGCGTCTCCCACGTGCCGATAGCGTTGATGATGCCGCGCGCGGAGACGCTGAAGCGGTCCGCTTCGACGACGAGGCGGTCACCGCGATCGCACACGACCGTCACGTGCACCGGGCGGTACACCGGGAGCTCGAACCTCCGCTCGTAGGCGGCGAAGTACTCCGGTACGGCAACCGCGGCCTGCACTTCACTCGCATTTGTGGGAGCCACCCCGGCGAAGCTCATGCCGGGCAGGTCGTGGATCCGGTTGACGGTGCTCAGCGTGAGCGAAGGCCACCGGAACTGCCAGGCGCCGCCCGGCGACGGTGACTGGTCGAGGACGACGAATCCGCGAACGGCCGGCACGCCGAGTCGTTTGAGATGGTAGGCGGCGGAGAGCCCTGCCTGGCCGGCGCCGATGACGACGACGTCAGTCTTGAGGCGAACGCCGGGCGGAGGGTCGGCGTCGGCGGCGACTTCGTGCGGTTCTCGGCGAGCGTTGGCCACGAGGTACTATAGTCTGCTGGTGGCATTCGTCATCGCCGTCTTCTGCCCGCCACCGCGCGTGACGTTCCGCACGCGGCGGGTCTGGACCGAGGTGACTTCAGATGTCCGCAGGATGCATGAGGTTCCCGAGGCAATCCTCGATGGTGCCATCTGCGCGGGCGCTGTGACCCGCAACGCCGGGCCGTTGCGACGTGCGATTTCGCGGGGTAGGACTGCGACCGGATGTGGTGCTCCTCGCGCACGGCACGGTACGCGTTCCACCGGCCGTGTGTGCGGCTCGGCCGCGGACGTGACGATATCCACGGGCGTTGTTTGGCGCGCGCCGCACGTTGCTCTGCGTTCGCCGCGCTTTGTTATGCGTTCGCCGCGCTTTGTTATGCGTTCGCCGCACTTTGCTCCACGCTCCTCGCGCGTTGTTCCGCGCTCCTCGCGTCTTGTCCCGCGCTGCGCGCGTCTTGTCCCGCGCTGCGCGCGCATTGTTTCATGGTCGGCGCGCATTGTTTCGGGGTCCGCGCGCATTGTTTCGGGGTCCGCGCGCATTGTTCCGCGCTGCGCGCAGGACGTGATCACCGCGATCAGTCTCGTCCTGTGCCAGACCGGCGAGGTGCGTGAACGGATCCGGCGATGAACGACACGACTCTCCCCGTGGATTCGTTGGGTGAGACGGAATCGACGTCGCCCGCGCACTCGTATCGCTTGCCTGTGAGTTGTTTCGAGTGCGTTCGAGATTGTTTCTCGTCAGTCACGGAGTGTTTCGCGTCGCGCGCGGGCCTGTTTGGGTCGTCCACGCGTGGTGCGTCGTCAGGCGCTGAATGCTTTCGCACGCATGGAAACGCTGCGGAGACACGCCGGCGTCGTGTTCCCTCGGTTCGAGCGTCTGTCGACGTGCATCGCTGACGTTCGTGATGCCACGTGCAACGTTTCTGGGCAGCTCGACATTGTTTGGGGGCGACTGGCGATCGTTTGCTGGCGCCCCTCCGTTGCAACCGGGCGGTCCGCGATTGTTCGGGAGCGATTTGTACCTGTTACCAGGCGGATCGCAGTTGTTTTGGGGTCGCCGGGCATGCTCGGCAGCTGATTGGAAACGTCACTCGGCGCGATCCGGACCCCTGCACGTCTCCCGCGAGCAGGATTCGCCGCCTCGCCACGCCGTACTGGGGTACACGAACGCCGTACGCCTTCCAACCGCACTCGTACTGGTACTCCGTCGAGTGATACCTGGCCGCTCTGCGCCGTTCCCTCGACCTCGCCGGACGTTTCGCGAACCTTCCCGGATGGTGCACTTCGGTCAGGCGATGTTCCGTGCGGCTTTCGGGTCGGCGGGGGCGCTTGCGCTTCGGTACGAGCTCACCCGCATGTCGGTACGACCTCGCCCGCATGTCGAAGTGGATGGGCGCCGCCTGCTACCACACGTCACGTGCACGATCCGACAGGTTCGCTCGCTCGGCGTCACTTCTCCTCGCCCTTCACCACTTCCATATGATGGCGGCGGCCGAGGGCGACAGAGAGGCGGCGATCGTTACGCCGGGTTCCATTGAGACTTTACGCGGCCAAGGCGCTACCTCGCTGCCGATTCTCGCTCTGCAGTCGCTCACGACTGCAGAGCGAGAATCGACAATCGGGACGGCGGGATTTGAACCCGCGACCCCCTGAACCCATTCGGCTCAGGGGAGACCACAATACCGACATTCTGTCGGCTCTTAGAGGCAAACCGGGCGTCGGTGCCGGGTTTTGAGGGCTTAAGACCCGCAATCTGCAGACAGAAACGGGTGTCGAAACGGGTGTCGGCACCACGCCGCGCAAATCTTTCCCTCTCCTTGCGTACCACCGAGCGATGGTCTGGTCTGGATCTCCGACATTCTACTTGCGAATCGCAACCAGCGCTGACTGGCTTGGTGCAAGTATCAACGTATCCTGAACTAGCGGAAAGTTGTAGAACGGGCTCTGCGACGACGTCTTCATCCAATCGAGCTTGCCAGTCGCCACATCAATCGCCGCGAGGCTCCCATTGATGTACGTGACGAACACGGTAGTACCGTCCGTGGCCAGATAATTATTGCTCGCGGCTCCCTGGCCCGTGTTGAGTTCCCATTTTCGCGTTCCGCTCGATGCGTCCCAACCCTCGACGAAGTCGGCAGTCGATGTTGCGACGAGTGTCGACCCGGCAAGAAGCAGAGCTCGTACGTCATCGAGACCGAGCACGTCGGTGCGTCGGGGGATGGAAAAGGTTGGGTTACCAGTCGCTTTGTCCAAAGCGTAAATCTTTCCGTCGTCGTTTGCGACGAACACTATCCCCCCGTACGGCACGACTCGCCCGAGCGGACCACTTCCAGTGGGAGCCTCAGTTGGGAAAGCAAACATCCACTTGACTGCACCGGTCAGGCGGTCGACCGCCGCGACTGACCCGGTAATTGGATTGGTGAAGTGTCGGACGACGAAGTACACTGTCTCGCCGTCCACCACCGGATCATAGACTGAGGAATTTCCGTCCGTAGCGAGTGTAGTTACCCACAACGCTGACCCGTCGGAAGCGTTTATCGCGTATCCCTGCCCCGATCCGGAACCAGCAAATACGTGCTGGCCATCGCTGGTGAGCAGATACAGCCCGGCTCCATGGCCCGCGAGACCCTGCTGCTCGGGATCGAACGTCCAGCGACGGGAGCCCGAGCCTCGGTCGAACGCGGTCACCACGTAGTCCCCAAAGATGACGTTGTTGCCGACGAGCAGGACGTTAAACCCGAACATCGTGCGCTGCCCATATGGCGTCGTCTGTGCCCGCCACCGGCGCTGACCGCTGCCGCGCTGGACAGCGATCAGCTCATGTGCCGTAGTACCGAAATAGACAGTGCTATCGTCCGCCGCTGGCTGCCCGAACGCCGCGGCCGGGTATGTCCAGAGTACCTGTCCAGAGTGTGTTTGCGGCTGCACCGGCTCCGTTGTGTGGCAGCCGATGAGCACTGTGAGCAGAACCATGCAGCTCTGGGCGACCGAGGACACAACGTTCGAGCATCGCGACATTTCATACTCCAATCATGCTTCCGGCATGCGGTGGCTTGTGGCCGGTACGCTGTGCTAGTGCAGATTTTCAGATCGCTAACAGGAGCCAGGCAGGCGCACGTTCACACGCATGGACCCTGATCCAGTTGACCCTTGGCTATCCGTAACGCGTACTTCGATAGTAAAGAGACTCTGACCCGTGTTCCAATATCCGAGGGAAGACGCATTGTATCCTTCTGGCTCATCATCCACCGGCGGTAATGAGCGAGCCTCGGCAGGTCTCGGAAGATTTCTCCGCAGCACGCTAAGCACGAAACGAGTACCACAACGGGTACCCGCCACGCGAACAACAAAAGCGTCGCATGCGGAAATGCATGCGACGCTTTGAGTTAGTCAATCGGGACGGCGGGATTTGAACCCGCGACCCCCTGAACCCCATTCAGGTGCGCTACCGGGCTGCGCTACGTCCCGTCCGCTCTTGGAGCTAGCGGCCAGATCACCAACCTAACCGCCCTGCAAGCTCCCGACAACCGCGCCGCCCTCACTCCATCGCACTGAGCACCTGCAACACGCGGACAACCTAGAACCGGAACCCCACGCTGATCGGCGCCCTCACATACCCCTCCGACGCCACCGGCATCTGCAGCTTCCATTGTATGAACGCGTGCCCCAGCTCCAGCCCCGCTCCGCCCTCCACGAACGTCCAGTTCTCCCGCGCACGCCTGTAGCCGAAATACTCGAATGTCTCCGGCGTTCCCGGCATCAGTCGCATCCCGAGCGTCGTGTACGCCGCTCGCGTCCCCACTCCAAGGCCACCGAGGAAGTACAGCCGCGCGCCGAGCACCTTCGGCACCGGACGTCCCACCGCGTCGAGCGACAGTGAGCCGAACCGGAGCTGCGCCCCGGACCAGTCCTGCTGCAGCTGACTGAACGACAGGCTCGCCCGCAGCGGCAGCGGGAACTGTCGCAGTCGGAAATCGGCGCTCCCGCCCAGCTCGACGTTGTGCGCGACGTGCATCAGGCCGCCGCCTTCCTCGATCGGCGCACTGCCGCCGAACAGCGACCAGCGCAACCCCGAGGCTGTCGAGGTCGTCGAATCGGTCGATTGCGCGGCCACCGGAGCCGCCATCATCGTCCCGACGAGCAGGGTGCCCAGCAGCAGACCCGTTCCGTTCGCTCGCACGTGCATCTGTTCCTCCGTGGGAGAGTCCGAGAATGCCAACGTCTTCTCTGACCCGGCTATCCTCCACGGGGTTTCCTCCGACTCCCCGATCACCGCCCGGACGGCATATTTCACCCGACCCCGACCCGGACGTCCGCGTGACCGCTACCTCCGCTCCCGCACACTCCTCGGCTGCCCACCTCGCCGACCCCGATCACAACACGTCCTTCACCAAGGGCGTCTTCCTCGGTGAATTGCGCGAGGACCTCGTCTTTCCCTTCCCCGAGATCGGCGACGAGGAGCGCGAGTCGCTCCGCATGGTGCTCGACTCCTTCCGCGCCTTTGCCGCCGATACGATCGACTCCCACGCGATGGACGCGGCCGGCAAGTTCACGGACGATGTACGAAAGGGCATGCACGAGCTGGGGATGATGGGGATGAACATCCCCGAGGAGTACGGCGGCTTCGGCGCGTCGAGCATGGTCTTCAATCGCGTGTTCGCCGAGATCGGCTCCCACGACCCGGCGCTCGCCGTCTACTTCGGCGCGCACCAGTCCATCGGCTGCAAGGGCATCACGCTCTTCGGCACCGACGAGCAGAAGCAGCGCTGGCTGCCCGGCTGTGCCTCGGGCGAAACGGTCGCCGCGTTCTGCCTCACCGAGCCGGGTTCGGGTTCCGACGCGCAGGCGATGACGACGACGGCGACGCCGAGTGCCGACGGAAAATCCTACTCGCTCACCGGCACGAAGATCTGGATCTCCAACGCCGGCTACGCCGGGCTGTTCACCGTTTTCGCCAAGGTGCCGGTCACCATCGATGGCAAGGCGAAGCAGCGC
>Ga0157369_10003511_pt1 | contig 18625 bp, 13 predicted proteins | sample C25metaG_FD_113461 | JGI IMG/M metagenome (GOLD analysis project Ga0157369, IMG submission 113461) | Corn rhizosphere microbial communities from Kellogg Biological Station, Michigan, USA - C2-5 metaG | ecosystem: Host-associated > Plants > Roots > Rhizosphere > Soil | place: USA: Michigan... | reverse complement strand
GATCTACCGAAAGCGTCTGGTCTACATTCCGTTCGAGTACTTTCCCGAGCATTCGCAGGCCACCGTGCGCCAGAAGCGACGGTGGGCGCAGCTCGAGCGGCGCTACGCGCCGCACGTCCATGCGCTCGTCTCGTTGGGGGACAAGCTTTCAAGGGAATATGAATTGAACTATGGGCTGCACGGGCGAGTTCACACGATCTATAGCAGCCTTCCACGCGCTTACGATCCCGGGGAGCCGCTGCTGCGGCGGCGTATCAAGGTGGGCGCGTCGGACAAGATCATTCTCTACCAAGGCCTGGTTGCGCGCATCCGAGGCATCTGGGACGTACTCGCGGCCATGCCGTTTCTCGCCGACAACGTGCACTTCGTCGTAATAGGCTTCGGCGAGGAATTCGAAGCGTTCCGGCGTGATGCGTCAAGCTCTCCGAGTCGATCCCGAGTTCACGTGCTCGACGCGGTGCCACAAAGCGAGCTCATGCGCTATACACGCGACGCGGACGTTGGCATCATTCCGATACATGATGCATCGAAGAGCTATCGCTACTGCAATCCAGGGAAGCTCTTCGAGTACATTGCCGCAGGGCTACCGCTTGCGGTCAGCAACCTCGATCAGCTCGCCTGGTATGTCAGGTCGCGGTCGCTGGGGGAGGTATTCACGTGGGGGTCTGCCACGGAGATCGTGCTGGCGCTTCGCAGGCTTCTCGACGACAGCGAGTATCGCTTGAACTGCGCGGCCAATTGCCGGCGAAACCACGCCGAGGAAGCGTGTTGGGACATTCAGAGCGAGCGTCTGCAGCGCGCAGTACTCGGTCCGTTCTCGGCGGTCGAGCCGGCGGCCGTATCGAAGAATTACGTTCCGCTGTGATATCTAAGCCGGGCCAAAACAAGCGCTTGCCGAGCGAAACACAGCGATGTCCGTTACGTACTTGAGTTGGGAATAGCGTGATCAAACACAAACCATCAATTACGGGCCGAAAGATTCGCTTTGCGCTCGTCGGTTGCGGGCGCATTTCCGAGAATCACTTTCGCGCAATCGCCGCTCACGACAAGGACATCGAACTCGTCGCCGTATGCGACATCGACCGCGACGCGCTGAAAGCAGCGGTCGCCAGGACGGGCGCGGAGGGCTTCGCCAATCTCACCGCGATGCTGGCGAGCTCCGAGGCGGATATCGTCACGATCGCCACGCCGAGCGGGCTGCATCCCGAGCAAGCCGCGCAGATCGCGTCGACCGGCCGTCACGTGATGACCGAGAAGCCGATGGCGACCCGCTGGGACGACGCGAAGCGGATGGTCCACGCGTGCGATGTGGCGGGTGTTCGCCTGTTCGTCGTCAAGCAGAATCGCCGCAACGCGACCCTCCAGCTTCTCAAGCATGCGGTCGAGAAGAAGCGCTTCGGGCGCATCTACATGGTCACCATCAACGTCTTCTGGAGCCGGCCGCAAAGCTACTACGACAGCGCGCCCTGGCGCGGGACGTGGGAGTTCGACGGCGGCGCTTTCATGAACCAGGCGAGTCACTACATCGACCTGCTCGACTGGTTGATCGGCCCGATCGAGAGCGTGCAGGCCTACACGGCAACGCTCGCGCGCGATATCCAGGTCGAGGATACGGGCGTGATGAACGTCAAATGGCGCTCGGGCGCGCTCGGGTCGGTGAGCGTGACGATGCTGACGTATCCGCGCAATCTCGAAGGCTCGATCACGATCATCGGCGAGAATGGGACGGTGCGCATCGGAGGCGTTGCGGTCAACGAGGTGCAGCACTGGGAGTTCGCCGATAGCGATCCCGACGACGAAAAGGTCAAGGATGCAAGCTACCAGACGACTTCCGTCTACGGCTTCGGGCACCCGATGTACTACGAGAACGTGATCAGCGTGCTGCGCGGCGAATCGGTGCCCGACACCGACGGGCGCGAGGGCTTGCGTTCGCTGGAAATCCTCATCGCCGCGTATCTTTCGGCGCGCGACGGCCGGCGTGTCCCGCTGCCGCTCGACTACTAGCCTCCATGAGCTATTTCCGCCATCCCAGTGCCATTGTCGACGAAGGCGCGAGCATCGGCGACGAGACGAAGATCTGGCATTTCTCGCATGTTTGCGCGAAGGCGGTCATCGGCAGCGGCTGTTCGCTGGGGCAGAACGTGTTCGTCGCGAACGACGTGGTCATCGGCGATAACGTCCGCATCCAGAACAACGTATCGGTATACGACGCGGTGACGCTCGAAAACGACGTCTTCTGCGGGCCGAGCATGGTGTTCACGAACGTGATCAACCCGCGAAGCCACGTCACGCGCAAGCACGAGTACAAGCGTACGCTAGTCCGCCGCGGCGCGACGATCGGCGCCAACGCGACGATCGTTTGCGGCAACACGATCGGGCTCTACGCGATGATCGGGGCAGGATCGGTCGTCACGCACGACGTTCCCGATTTCGCACTCGAGATCGGCGTGCCCGCGCGGCGAGTCGGCTGGATATGCCAATGCGGCATCCGATTGCCAGGTGCGGAGGGCGACGTGCGTTGCGGCGCCTGCGGCGCCGGCTATCGGATAGGCGTCGACTCCTGCGTACCGACCCGAGCGCCGGAAGGCGCACACTGATCCGGACACTACCAGGGATTTTCCAAATGACCATACCGTTCGTCGACCTCAAAACGCAATACCGGGAACTCAAGGAGGCCATCGACACCAACATCCAGCGCGTGCTCGATCACGGCCAATACATCCTTGGCCCCGAAGTTTCGATGCTCGAGCAGCGCCTCGCCGCAAGGGTGGGGACGCGACACTGCATCAGTTGCGGCAGCGGCACCGATGCATTGCTGATGTCCCTGATGGCGCTCGGCGTCGGACCAGGCGACGAGGTCGTGACGCCGTCGTTCACGTTCATCGCCACGGCAGAGGTGATCGCGCTGGTGGGCGCGACGCCGGTGTTCGTCGACGTCGAGCAATGCACCTGCAACATCGACGCGACGAAGCTGGCCGCCGCCTTTTCTCCGCGCACCCGGGCGGTGATGCCGGTATCGCTGTACGGACAGCCGGCAGACATGGATCGTATCAACGCGATTGCCGGGCAGCACGCGATTGCGGTGATCGAGGACGCCGCGCAAAGCTTCGGGGCGACGTTCGGCGCGAAGAACAGCTGTGCGCTGTCGCTGATCGGGTGCACCAGCTTCTTTCCGAGCAAGCCGCTCGGTTGCTATGGCGACGGCGGCGCGATCTTCACCGACGACGACGCGCTCGCACAGGCGATGCGTGAAATTCGAGTACACGGGCAATCGGCGCGATACCGGCATACGCGCATCGGCATTGGCGGACGCATGGACACGCTGCAGTGCGCGATTGTGCTCGCGAAGCTCGAGGCGTTCGAACGTGACCTGGCCGCCCGCCAGGCAGTGGCCGGCCGGTACACCGAGCTCTTCGCACGCCACGCAGACAGGCTGTCGTTGGTCGAGGTGAAGGCCGACCGCACGAGCGCATACGCGCAGTACACGATCATCGTGGAAAACCGCGACAGCGTGCAGAAGGGGCTCAACGCGCAGGGGATTCCGACTGCCGTCCATTATCCGCTGCCGATACATCGTCAGCCGGCGTACGCGCGCTGGGCGTCGACGGCCGATTGTCCGGTGTCCGACTGGCTCGCCGCACGCGTGCTGTCGCTGCCGATGCACCCGTATCTCGATGAAGCGACCCAGGTGAAGATCGTCGATGCCGTGGCAAGCCACGCAGGCGAGCTCAGTGCCGCCTCCTCGACGGCGCTCGCGTGAACGCGCGCAGCACTTTCGCCCGCTACGACGAATACAGTTGACGCAGTAGCGGCCAGGCGTCGGAATCCATCGCGTGGTGCGAGCGATACCACGCGGCGAACGCGCGCATGCTTTCGTCGAACGTGTAGAGCGGCTGGTATCCCAGCGCGGCGCGTGCCGCTTCGCAAGAGTGGCCGACGCCGCGGAGCTGCTGCCGGCACAAGCGCGCATTGAGCGCCGGCTTCGACGCGGTGGCTCCATTCGCGAGCGGCCCTTCGATCGCAAGCCGCAATGCCCCTTCGACCGACTTTCCCATCCGCGCCACGCCGCGTCGGAAAATTCCATCGACGCGCTCCCATAGCGGGTCCTTCCGCAATGCCTGGCGCACGTCGCTCGACACGAGATGCTTGAAACTCTTCATCAGGGAAATCGGCTGTTTGCCGGGTCCATCGCGCATGTCGGCAAGCGCCTCGCGCGTGATCGTTGCAACGGGACCGTTCGACTGCGCGAGCGGCGTCAGATGTTCGACGACGCTTCGCCAGTCGGCAACTTCCCCGTCGGTGATAAACAGGCGCGAGCCGTCGCGCGGACCGCGCACTAACGCGAGCTCGATTGCAACGCAAAGATTCGCGACGTCGACCAGGCTGCACGGTGCGGACCCATCGTCCATGAGCGCAAATGCGCGCTGGCGCAGCGCATCGACGAGACCAGTCAGGTAGCTCGAGTAAGGCCCGGAAATGTTCGGTGGGCAGAGCGTGACCGCGGACAGTCCTTCGGCTGCAGCCTGCGCGACCATCCGATCCTGCTGCAGCTTCACCGATCCGTAGCTTCCGGGCGCGGGCAGCGTCGGTGCCGATTCGTGAACGCTCTCAGGCGAAGGTGGATCACCGTAAACGGCCACGCTGCCCAAGTGGATGAACCGCTCGACGCGTTGCTTCCGGCTTGCCGTCAGCAGATTGCGCAATCCCGACAGCATCACTTCGTCGCCGCCGCGCGAGCAGTTGACGACGTGGGTCACGCCCGTGAGCGCAGCCTCGACTTGGGCGGGCTCGAGCAGGTTCAATGGCCGCAGATCGATCGCATGCCGGGCAAGGCGCCACGCATTCCCGCTGCTGTGAATGTAGGGAACGACCTCGTCGGGACCCGCGCGCAGGCGTTCCACGAGCGTGGAGCCGACGAATCCCGATGCGCCAATGACCGCAACGCGCTTCAATGTGCGCTCCGTTCGCCGATCAGCGCGTAAGGGTCGACGTCGACGCCGCGCCGGCTCGCATACAGTTGCTCGATCAGCCGCAGCGATTCAAGGCCCTGGCGACCGTCGACCTCGGGCGCCTGGTTGCCGCAACACGCGGCGATGAAATCGTCGAGCTGTCGCTGGAACACGGGCACGTCGGGGTTGTAATCCGCGGCCGTTCGTGCGCGTATCACCTGCTCGATGCCGGGCGTCGCACGCGGCCGGAATACGATCTCGGCGTCGTCGTCATCTGCGAGCACGACGTAGCCGGCATCGGTCTCGATGACCATGCCGGCCGGGAGCTGCACGGTCTTCGAATACCGGGCAATGCCCTCGAACGCGTGGCCGGAGTGCGCATAGACGAACCTTGCCGTGCAGTTTGCCTCGGGTCCGCCCATCGAATCGTCCTCGAGCGAGACGTCGTCGGGATATCCCCAGAAATGCAGCATGCGATCGAGGAAATGCGTGCCGGTGACGACGAGCACGCCGCCGCCCGCCATCGCGCGATCGAGGTTGTAGCCGGACATCGGCGCCCAGCCGCCTGCGGTTCCGAACTGATGCACGAAGCGGTGGACGGTTCCGAAGTATCCATCGTCGAGCAGTTGCTTCAGCAGCCTTACGCTTGCCCGGAACCGGGTGGCATAGCCGACGGCAACCACTTTAGCCGCCTTGTCGGCCGCTTCGACGATCGCAGCCCCCTGCCCGAAGCTGCTGGCGAGCGGCTTTTCGATCAGCGTCGAAACGCCCGCGCTCAGGCACGTGATTGCAAGCGCGCTATGTGAATCGTTCGGCGTCGCGATCACCGCGCCGTCGACCGTGTCGAGCACCTCCTCGACGCGAGAGGCGATGCGCGGCGCGATGCCATAGGCGCGAGCGAGCTGCCTGGCGCGCTCGACCACCGGGTCGACAATGGCGGCGACCTCGGCGAGCGGCGACGCGAGCGCGGCGGGCAGATGCGACTGCTGAGTAATCAACCCGGCGCCGACCAGCGCCAGGCGAAAGGAATTCGGCATGAGCAATGCAGTTGGACGACGACGCCGGCTCACAACGCCGACCAGACCTCGAACTGGGCGACGTTGAAAATTTCGTAGCCCAACCGCGCCTCGCCGCGACGATGCCTGTCCAGATCGGCAACGATCGCATCGACATTATAGATGCCCCGCTCGCGCGTGCTGCGGGCTGCGAGGACATCGCGGATCGGCTCGTAGAGCGTGTCGACCCACTTGTCGGCCGGAACCGGAAAGCCCATTTTCTCGACCCGCACGCGCACCGATTCAGGAATGCGGCCGCGCATCGCCTCCCGCAGCACGAACTTGTTCCACGGACCGCGCATGCGCCAATCGGGCTCGAGGCTGAACGCGAGCGAGACCAGGCGATAGTCGAGGAACGGCAGCCGCGATTCGATCGAATGCGCCATCGCGTTGCGGTCCTCGATGCGCAGGATGCGCGGAAGGGGCGTGCGGTAGATCGAGTGGGCGAGCGAGTCGTCGAGCGTCGCGCCGCCTGCCCAGCCGCTCGCGCGCGGCAGTTGCTCGACGAGTTCACGCGTGTACCAGCGATGCTCTGACGCGGCCCTGCGACGGTTCCACTGCGCCAGGCTCCGGTAGGCACGCAGCCTCCCGAGCCGCGATTGTCCCAGGTGACGCAGTTGCCGCATCACCAAACGTCGTCGACTGCCACCGTGCACCGACACGTGGTTTCCGATTTCGCTCCACGTCTTTGTGAATCGCCCGGCCCCGAGCAGCGTGCACCAGTAGTCGTTGAAATAGCTCGGGTAGCCGGCGATCGTCTCGTCGGCGCCTTGCCCGTTCAGAATGACCTTGACGCCGTCGCGCGCGGCGAGCGCCATCAGCTCGTAGCTGACGAGCGGCATCATGCTGTAGACCGGCTCGTCCTGGTACCACAGCACCTTGCCCAGCAGTTCCCACAGTCGCTGTGGATCCGTCTGCAGCCGTATCAGCGTCGCGCCGGTTTGCTCGATCGTTTCCGCGATGTATTTCGACTCGTCGAAATCGGGGGAGATGTATGAATACGCCATCAGCGGCCCCGCCGCGTTGTCGGCGGCGCGCAGGCGCGCGAGCGCGCAGATGATCGACGTCGAGTCGAGGCCACCGGACAGGTGCACGCCGACGGGCACGTCGCTTCTCGTGTGGACCCGCACCGCATCCTCGAAGAGGTCCGCGAACGTGGCGGCGGGGTTCGTGCCGACGTCCCACGTGGCGTCGTCGAGCGACCAGAAGCGCCATTGGCGCATCTGTCCGGTTGCGTCGATTTCGAAGGCGCCCCCAGGCGGAATCTGCTCTATCCCGGTGTAGAACGTCTCGCAGGTCTCGTCGATCTCCCCGTTCACCAGGAAGCGTGCCGCACGGCTCCAGTTCGTCGTGCTGCGGTAAACGCCCGACGCGCGGATTGCTTTGATTTCCGAGGCGAGCAGCACGCAGTCGGGCGTGACGTAAAAATACAGCGGCTTGATGCCGAACCTGTCACGGGAACCGAAGAGTGTCCCGCGGGCCTTGTCGAAGATCACGAAGGCCCACATGCCGTTGAACCGGCGCACGCAGTCGGTACCCCATTCGAGATACGCATGCAGCAGGACTTCGCTGTCTCCGGTCGACCGGAATTGATGTCCGAGCGCTTGCAGCTCCGAGCGCAGCTCGATGAAGTTGTAGATCTCGCCGTTGAACACGATCGCCGCGTTGCCGTCGGGAGAGATCATCGGCTGGTGGCCTGTCGGCGACAGGTCGAGGATCGAGAGGCGCCGGAATGCGATGCCGACCACGCCGGATATCAGGGTGCCCGAGTCGTCGGGACCGCGATGCGCGATGACATCGGACATGCGGGCGAGCATACGAGGATCGGGCTCTCCGCCATTTCGCATGTAGACCGCCGCCAGCCCGCACATGGCTAGCGCGCCAGGTCGGTCAGCCAGCCGCGCAAGACCTGCGCTCGCGCATCCCAACTGTGCTCGCGCGCGACCCGGATGCGCTGCTCGGGGGTGCCCACGCCGCCTTCTTCCAGAGCCTGATCGAGGGCCGTTTCCCAGTCGTCGACGCCGGTGGCAAAGCGGATGACGTCGTCGTGCACGCGAACCATCTGCAGGTCGACACTGACGACCGGACGTCCGGACGCGAGATACTCATGCAGCTTGAGCGGATAAGCGGCCTTCACCCATCGTTCCTCGGAGATGCGGTACGACATGATGTTGACGTCCATGTTGAGGACGTATGGCGGCACTTCGCTTCTGTGCTTGTAGCCGAGGAAATGAACGTTCGGCAGCTCCGCGCATTCGAGATATTGTTGTTCCGCCCGAGGCTCCGTGTAGGCGACCTTGTTCCCGACGAACACAAAATGCCATTCGGGCCTCCGCCTTGCGAGCGCCGCGATCAGGCCATAGTCGATCTGCGGATGCAGGCTGCCGATCCAGCCCACCCGCGGATGAGGGATCGTCGCGAGATCCGCGGGATCCTTGGCGCCGCGATTCGCGGCATTCAGGAACGCGTCGACATCGGCGGCATTGGGCAACACTTCCACGGCTCGATCGACCTTTTCGCGCAGCGCCTGCGCGAGCATCTGCGACGGACAGAACACGAGATCGGCTCGGCGCAACAGCTCGATCTCATACGCATGCCACTCGCGCTGCCAATCAGGCTGGTGGTCGTACAGGTCGTACACGTGATACACGAGCCGGTCGGCTTTCAAGAACTCGAGATACGGAAAATAGGAAGGGTGGCACACTTGCGCGACGACCGCCTTGCTCGCTTGCCGTCGCAACCACGACGACCAGCGCCGCGCCTGCGCGCGCATGATCGCGCGATCGAGGCCACGCACGCGCGGCCAGCGCATCAGATACCGGGGCGATTCGTCGATCCAGACGTTGTCGCTGGGTCGAAAATCTCCGAAAAAGCGGCTGTGACGCCATGCTTCGGTGTGCCGGTCCCACACGAACCAGCCCCCGGTCGAATACAGCACGGCGTGGTGACGCCCGACGCGCGATAACAACTGCTGGCGGTTCACCCATTGCTCGTCCCACACCTGCGGTGCGAGCGCCATGATTGCGAAGCCACCATCGTTCATGTGTTGCATCGATCGGAATTTGGTAACGCCGACGATGATAATCCAGGGCTCCTTTTTGCGATCCGAATCGATTCGAGGTCGACAATCCGCACGCGTCGGAAACAAGTTGTAGCGTTCTAAATGTCAGCGCAAGCCGTTCGCTTGCGACGCTGCCGCTAAGCGGCATTTCGGGATATTCGGTGTCGGCCATGCGCGACAGTTCGGGCGCTGGTGCACCTCGCGAGCCGCCGGTCGGCGGACTCGAAATTGCCCGAAGCATCAAACAATTGAAGGCGACCTCGGAGATTGGCGCGGTCCGCGATATGCCAATGGCATTGAACATGCTAACGGCATAAAGTGATTCCATTCCGATTCCCGCGGTCGCACTGGCCGCCGACGTTTCGAGGTTCAAGTGCCGAAGCTTATCGCGGTTGTTCTACTGGTTGTACTGTCGCTGGGATTTACTTCATGTCAGGCCGCAACGCTCGGTGGTTCACCCGATGTGCCGGTAGCGCGCGTGCGCGTTATCGAGTTTTACAACCCGGGTCTCGATCACTACTTCATTACCGCTGATCCTGAGGAGATCGAGGCCCTGGACAACGGCACTCAGGCGGGATGGATGCGTACCGGTTATCAGTTCGGCGCCTTCGCGTCGACGTCGAACCAACCGAACCTGAATGCAGTATGCCGCTTCTATGGCCTGCCGAGTGCCGGCCTTAACTCACATTTCTATTCCGCCTCGCCTGCGGAGTGCGCAGCGGTGGTGACGAAATTCAGCACGAGCTGGCAATTCGAATCAGACGATGTCTTCAAGATCCAGATGCCGGATGGGACGACCGGTGTATGTCCTCCCAAGACCGCTCCGGTGTACCGAGTATTCAACAACAGGGCCGACGCCAACCATCGTTATACGATGGACACAAGCGTCCGTGCCGCCATGATCCAGAAGGGAGCGATTGCCGAAGGCGCGGGTGCCGACGGCGTAGCTTTTTGTGCCGATGCGTCGATCGACGCGACCTCGGCGCTTACCGCAATGTCGGTCATCATCGTTTCGAGCACCATCGCCGCGGATACGTTCGCCTTCAGTAGCAGCGTGGGGACATCGGTCGCGTCTGCCGTGCTCGCTTACTCTTGGAATTTCGGTGACGGCGTGACCCAGACGGGTGCGACGGCGTCGCACCGCTTCGTGGCTGCCGGGACTTACAACGTCATTCTGACAGTAAGCGACAACGACGGTCACGTGGCATCCGCGACGAAGCTGATTACGGTCGCCCTTCCAACAGATAACGGGTCGTCGGCCCCGCCGCAACTACCACTGGCTCCGCCTATCGGCAGTGGAGACTTCGACGCCCGCAAGTCGGCGCCCGGCGTCGTGCGCTGGTTCGACTTCGACTCGGCTGCCTCCCTGGGACCGAATCAGTCCAGTGGACCTACGAATTTCGGCTGGTTCCCGGGCCGTGGGACGAACGCCGCCAATCCCGTCCTCGATACGACGGTGAAGGCGTCGGGTGCCGGCTCGCTGCGCTTCGACTTGAATTCGCAGACGCAATCCGACGGCGCCGGCATGTGGTTCGCAAACTTTTCGCCGGATCTGCGTACTCAATTCGGTGCGAACTCAGAGTTCTACGTACAGATGCGCGTGCGCTGGAATCAGGCTTTTCATGATACGGTGTTCCTCGACGCACAAGGGTCGACGCAGGGTGGCATCAAGTTCTTCGACGTCGGCGCCGGAGATCAGTTGGGCCATCAGCCCACCGATGAGGGTTCCCAGGGCTATTACGCCGACGGCACACCGGTGACAATGTACTTCACCAACACCGATCTTGAGCAGGTCGTCAACACCTACTACCAGACGCGCATTGTGCAGATGTATGCGTACAGCTCAGCGGGCATGTTCGCGCCGATGAACGAATATGTCGGCAGCGGCGATTACAAGCTCCAACCAGCCATGCCCGACTGCCTGTACTCCAAGGCGCAGACCACGGGCGATGTGCCCGGCTGCTTCAATTTCACCGCCAACGAGTGGATCACGCTGCAGCTCGGGATCACGCTGGGTCCGAAGGACGTGGGCGGCTATCACTACACCGCAAGTCGGGTGCGTTTGTGGGCCGCGCACGAAGGACAGCCGTCGGTGCTGATCAACGACTGGCGGCCGACCCATGATGACGGTACGCCCGTCGGCGGCTATTTCCCCCCGTATGCGGGAAATCCCGCGTACGACAAGCGCTATGGCAAGGTGAATATTTTTCCGTACCTGACGAACAAGAATGCTACGCAGGCACATGCGACCGGCCAGATGTGGGTGGACGAGCTGATTGTCTCCACCAAGCGTATCGCTGATCCCGCCGCGGTCGCAGTCCCGAATGCGAAAGTGTCGCTCGGCCCGAACACGGCAATCAACCTTGGCCCGTATGCTCCTGCCGTACCCAACGGGGAGAATCCTGGCAATTCGCAAGAGGCGACCGCGTACTCTGGCATGCAATACGATGCGCATCGCCGGCAGATGGTGTTTTTCGGGGGCGGTCATGCCGCCAGCAACAGCGACACGATCATGCGCTTGCCGCTCGACACGTTGACGTGGACCGCCGAGTATTCACCAACGCCGAAAAATGCATGGACGTTCGATAATTACGACTTCACACTCGGCGCATGGAAATCAGGTCCGGGCGGCCCCTATCCGCGTCCGGCGGCCCGGCACACCCTCGACGAGCTCGCCGTGGTTGGCGACGAGCTGATCGTCTTGGCCAAGGTGGAAGGCAATTACGCCAACCTGCTCGGCGACTGGTCCGCAGCGCCGGGAGCATCGCAGGGCGCCGATCACTATACGAATACTATCGGCCGCATTGCACATTACAACTTCATCAACAAGTCGTGGACCTTCGCTCCCGTCTCCATGCCGGACACCAATTTCCCCGCGGTTTCCTATGATCCGCCATCGGGCAACGTGTTGATCCTCGGACGCAACGGTCTTTTCGTCTACGACCCGGTCGGGAAGACAATGGCGCGAGCGCTCGACCTGCTCGACAACGTGGTGATCCATGACGAGAACGGCACGCCGGTCGACGCGAGCGCGCTCAACATCAACCAGAACCTGGTCTACTTCCCTCTCAACGGCAAGCATTACTACCTCGGCAACCTCGGCGCGGTGTTCGAGGTAACGCTGAACAGGACCGACGTTAGCAAGAGCACGATAACCAAACTCACGACAACGGGGACGCCACCATCCGGACCCGAGGTCGGCGCTGCTTACGACTCGGTCAACAATCTGATCGGCGTCGGCCCGGTGAACAACGTGTTCTACGCATTCAATCCGGCAACGAAGGTGTGGACGAGCAGGACGATCGAGGGCGGTTCGCCCGGATCGGTTCAGTACCATTGCATCGACTACGACCCGGTGAACAACGCGTATATCTTTATCAATACCAGCTTCGACACTTGGGCGTACCGCTACCAGTAGCAGCGCCCGCAAACCGCCGCACAGGCGCGACGAACGGCACGTTATACTAGGGAAATACTTCTTACCGTTCCACTCGCGAAGACCCGCGAACACTCGAACATGGCCGCATTGAGCAATAGCTTGGCGGCGGCGCTGCTCGTGTCGAGTGTCGCAGCCGCGCCCGGCGCCTCTCCGCCCGCGACGAGTGCATCCGACTTCGAAGTCCGGAAATCTGCGCCTGGCGTCGTCCGCTGGTTCGACTTCGACTCCGACGCGCAACTGGGATCCAAAGCGTACGGTTCCAACTTTGGTGTGCTCAAAGGCGACAAGACGTCACCCGTCATCGACAAAACGGTAAAGGCCTCAGGCGCAGGGTCGCTCCGTTTTGACCTCGAGTCATACACCGCGTCGAACGGTGCGGGCGCTTGGTACGCGAATTTTTCCAAGGACCTCTCGGTCCAATTCGGGGAGAACTCCGAGTTCTACGTGCAGTGGCGACAACGGTTCAACCGCGCGTTCGTCGATACGTATTTCACCGAGGACTGGGGCGACGGGAAGATACACCCGCAGGGCGGCACGAAGCAGATCATCGTCACCACCGGCGACCAGCCAAAACGGATCTTTAACTCGTGCGAGGCCATTGAGGTGGTCGTCACGACGTACTACCAGCAGCGGCTTCCGATCGCTTACAACTCTTGTACTGGCAGTACATCGCACCCCGCTTACTCACCGTTCTACGAAAAGCTGCCGGCGGCCGATTTTCGCTTGCAGAACGGAACGGCGCCGTATTGTCTGTACTCGAACAGCGGGGACGACAAAACAGGAGTGGGGCCGGGTTGTTTCGGCTGGGTGCCCGATGAATGGATGACGTTCCAGATCGGCGTTACGCTCGGGCCGCGCGACAATTCCAAAGGCGAATTTCTCGAAAGCCGAGTCCGTTTGTGGGGCGCGCGCGAGGGGCAGCGGTCGGTCCTTCTGGTTGACTGGAAACCCGGCATTCCGGGATATTTTCCGCTAACGGCGGGCCCGGCCACCGACAATCAACGCTTCGGCAAGGTCTGGCTGCTCCCCTACATGACGAACAAGAACCACAAGCAGGCGCACCCGCTGGCGCAGACGTGGTACGACGACCTGATCATTTCCACGCAGAGGATCGCCGATCCCGCCCGATGAGACGCTCGTCCTCGATCGCCGGCAACCGGGAAGCGGACCGCTGACGCGGGCGTCGCGTTCCGGCACTCGCCTATCCATGACGAATCCGACGACCGAACGCGCGGCCTGGGACCATACGACGCATCAGGCGTTCTACGACTATTACGCCGACAAGAGCGCGAGCGCGTTGGCGCAGCAAAGCGCTGAGCGCGTGAAGGTCATCATGCTCCGCCTCGCGCGGCGAGCGTCGATGCCTTCCAGGTTGGACGTTGCCGACATCGGGTGCGGCCCGGGATCGCAAGCGGTGCTATGGGCGGCGGACGGACATCGCGTGTGCGGCCTCGATGTCAACAAGCCGTTGATCGACCTCGCGCGCGAGCGGGCGGCGAACGCCGGTCTTTCAATCCGGTTCGAGGTGGGAACCGCAACGCAGCTTCCATGGGCGAACGAAACGGTGGACGTCTGCCTGCTGCCCGAATTGCTCGAGCACGTGCCCGACTGGCGCACATGCTTGCGGGAAGCGGCCCGCGTGCTGCGAAGCGGGGGCCTTTTCTATGTGAGCACGACGAATGTCCTGTGTCCCAGGCAGCAGGAATTCAACCTTCCGCTCTACAGTTGGTACCCCTCGGCTTTGAAGCGCTACTGCGAGCGGCTGGCGGTGACGTCGCGGCCGTCGATCGCCAACTATGCGCGTTACCCCGCCGTCAACTGGTTCAGCTATTACGCGCTGCGTGATTTTCTCGCCCCGCTCGGATTTCGATGTTTGGATCGCTTCGACATCGTCGATGAAGCAGCGAAAACGCCCGCGCAAGCCCGCGTCGTCCGCGCCATCCGGAAGTCGGCACTGCTTCGCTTTGCGGCTCATGTCGCGACCCCGAGCCTGGCGCTTGTGGCGGTGAAATCATGACATCGCCACCGACGGTCGTGCGGCCAGGCGACATGGCGCGTCGAGGCATGCAGTGAGAGACGTCCTCCTCACGCTGGTCGTATTCGGCGCGATTCCGTTCATTCTTCGCCGGCCGCACCTGGGCATCCTGATGTACGTGTGGCTGAGCGTGATGAATCCGCACCGCCTCACGTGGAGCTTCGCGCACGACTTCAATTTCGCGGCGATCGTCGCGGTGACGACGCTCGTCGGCGCAGTGTTCGCACGCAAGCGCCCGCTTCCGATCAATTCACTGAGCCTCGTCCTTCTCGCCTTCGTCGGATGGACAAGCGTCACTACGGTGTTCGCGCTGTATCCGTCGGACTCGTTCGAATTATGGGTCACGATGATGAAGACGCAGCTGATGGTGCTGCTGATTCCGCTGCTATTTCAGACGCGGGAGCAGGTGCGTCAGCTCATCTGGGTGATCGTGCTTTCCATTGGATATTACGGCACCAAGGGAGGCGTGTTCACCCTGCTCACCGGTGGCCAGTACAAAGTCTACGGCCCCGAGGCCAGCTACATCGAGGACAATAATGCGCTCGCCGTGGCGATCATCATGGTGATCCCGCTGATGCGGTATTTGTTCATGACGAACCCGAACAAGTACCTGCGCTGGGCTCTTTTCGGCATGATGACGTCCTGCGGGCTTGCCGTGCTCGGCAGCTATTCGCGTGGCGCGCTCCTCGCGGTGGGTGCAATGGTGACGTTCCTCTGGCTCAAGGGACGCCACAAGGTGCTGTTCCTGATGTTTGCCGTGGTTGCATTCCCGGTCGCGCTGTTTTACATGCCCGAGCAGTGGTACCAGCGGATGGACACGATCGCCGAGTACCAGCAGGACACATCCGCCAACATGCGTCTCAATGCGTGGGGCACGATGTTCAACATCGCGAAGGATCGTCCGTTGTTCGGCGCCGGCTACGAGGTTGCACTGAAGCCGATCTTCGATCGGTATTCGCCCGATCCCTCGTTTCCTCCGCAGGTCGCGCACAGCATCTACTTCGAGGCTCTGGGAAGCCACGGTTTCGTCGGATTTGCGATTTACGTGCTGCTGCTGATCACCCATTGGAAGCATGCGGGAAGGCTCGTTCGTGGCGCGAAGGGCCGTGCCGATCTCGCCTGGCTTTATCACTACGGCCTGATGATGCAGGTCAGCATCGTCGGGTTCGCCGTCGGTGGCGCCTTCCTGAGCCTCGTCAATTTCGATGTTCCGTACTATCTGATCGGAACCACGCTCGTCGTTGGCCGTCTATTGGAGCAGCAATTGCGTGCCGAGCGCGAGGGGGCAGCGGCACGTGGGCCGAACGGGCGCCGGCTCGTCTCGACGCTGCGCTTGAACGGGTAGTGCGCAATGGCGATCATGGAGATTCGCCCGATGTGTCTGTTGCGAAAGCTCATTCTTCCGGCGCTGCTGCTGGTGGTCTGCAATTCATACGCCAACAACATTCCCGGCTATCCGGACAGCGTGGAGGCGCTCGATCCCCGGGATGTCGCCATTCTCCCGCGCTACTGCAAGTCGACGCAGCTTTTCCGCGACGAGTTTCACCCCAACCAATCCGAAATCGCGCACTGGTACGAGGTGATGGGTCCCGCTTTCCATGCAATGCATCACTATTGCTGGGCCCTGATGGAAACCAACCGTGCGATGCTGCTCGCGAGAAGCAAGCGGGTGCGTGACTTCTATCTCGACTCGGCGGTGGGTAACATCGATTACGTCATCCGCAACTCGCCTCCCGACTTCGTGATGCTTCCCGAGATACTCACAAAGAAGGGTGAGAATCTGCTGCGGCTGGACCGTACTGCGCTCGGTATCGCGGCATTGCAGCAGGCAATACGGTTGAAAGCCGATTACTGGCCGCCCTACGCTGCCCTAAGTTTCCATTTCCAGAAGACGGGCAACATCGCACAGGCACGCGAATGGCTCGAGAAGGGGCTCGCCGCCGCCCCGAACACGCGCGCGCTCGAGAAGCGATTGAAGGAGCTCGAGGGCGTCAAGCAGAAGCGCGAGGATTGACGCGCTCGGCGTCGGCTTCCATTTTCCTCACCGGCGATTCGTCCGTCCGCATCGGCTTGCGCAGCGAGACGAGCAGCCATCCCTGCAGGCAGTTGAGTGCGCGCACTTTGTCGATCAGCTTCTCGTACCCGGTCGCGATCAAGAACAGGAACCCGTTGAACATGAAGTAGGACGGGTACTGCCCGAGGTATTCGAACGACACGGTCTCGAAACCCGCCAGCGCCGACCACCGGTCGACGGCCGCGCGAGTGTTGGTTCGATACGCTACCGGGAAAACGTCTTCCGCTTCGCGCCCTTCGGTTTTGGATACGATCCACGGGTGCAGGCGGTTGGGAATCACCGTCGCGATCAGCGAAGCGTAGTCCCACAGGTTCGCGGTCAGGAAAATGAACGTTCCGCCGGGCCGCAGCACGCGATGGATCTCGCCGTAAACGCGCGCGGGTTCCGTCACGTGTTCCATTACGCTGCGTGCCATGACGATGTCGACGCACTCGTCCTCGATCGGCATGTCGGCGAGATCGGAGCAGTGCAGTTCGAGCTCATCCGTTCGGGGACGGAACTCGACGACGTCGACGCCGATCAGGCGGCGGGCGCGCCCGCGATATTTTTCGAGAATAGGTGCGGTCCTTCCGCAACCTGCGTCGAGCAGCGTATGGTCGGGACGGAGCTTACGTTCGACTTCCGCCTCGAACCGCGCATACGGGTGCTGCTGCGGGAAAAACCGGTCCTTCAGGCGCTGTGCGAGTGCGCTCATTGCTGTTCGCCCGCCATGATTCGCGCCTGCCGCTCGATCGGCGAGTTAGCAGGCAGCACGGCCTCGTTCTCGTGGGCGCGCAGCCACAGTTCCAGCATCGTCAGTATCCACACCAGCTCACCGTAGAAGCCCGGTGCTTCACGCAACCTCGTATCGAGGATCCCACGTACGATTCCGGGCTGCACGATGCCTCGCTGTCCGACGCCACGGAGCGCGTCCTCGACGAGTTCGCGCAACGGCGGGTGACGCAAAAGCCACGCACCGAACGGCAATCCGAATCCGTGCTTCCGCTTGCGCACGATTTCGCGTGGCAGGAAGTCGCGCAGGGCGCGCTTGAAGAACCAGCGGAGCGTGAATCGTCTCACTTTCCACTGCCCCGGCAGCTGAAGCGAAAAATCGGCGAGTTCGCGCGCGAGGAACGGATACCCAACGCTGACGTCCGCGAGTCGCGTCGCAGCGCGCACTTTGGGTAAATCGCTGTCGGCGAGCGTGAATTTCCAGTCGTACTCCAGCATACGGTTGACCAGGGAGCGCGCACTCGAATGCGCCCAGACGTCGCGTTGCCGCGCGAGCGGAGCGGCCGGGTCGATACGCGCACGTAATGTTGGCTCGAGCAGATCGTCGATCCCGACGAACTGCAGGAGGTTGAACGCGTTGAGCCTGTCCGGCAGGTCGGGCCGGGCGTGGCGGACGTAGCCGCCAAGCTGTCGCAGGCCGGGCAGGGTCCGGAACAGTGCGATGTTGGATGCCGCAGGCTCGAGAACGCTTCGGCGGAGCGTATGCGGCAAACGATGGTAGACCTCGAATGCCTTCTGCACTGCGTATCGCGAATTGCCCCCGAAGAGCTCGTCTCCGCCATCGCCCGCGAGCATGCGCGTGAAACCATCCTTGCGCGCCCGTGCAGCGCACAGGTATGCGGGCAATACGGACGAGTTTCCGAATGGCTGGTCGAACGAGGCCGCGAGCAGCGGCATGGCTTCGACGACGTCGGTCGGCGTCACGTAGTACTCGTCGTGCGAAAGCCCGTAGTGCCGGGCCGCTATGCGCGCGTACGCCATTTCGTCGTAGCCGGCCGCATCGAAGCCTATGGAATATGCGTGTGCCGGGCGACCGCGCATCTGCATGAGCATGCCGGCGATCGTCGAGCTGTCGGTACCGCCGCTCAGGAAGCAGGCGGTGGATTCATCGTCGGCCTCCTGCTCGACCGCCTCGCGGATGAGTTCGACGAACCGATCCGAGCGCGCCAAGAGGTCGCTACGGTCGTTCTCGATGAATCGCGGCTTCCAATAGCACGATGGCTTCGCAATGGCAGCCGAGG
>Ga0157369_10003508_pt1 | contig 18633 bp, 13 predicted proteins | sample C25metaG_FD_113461 | JGI IMG/M metagenome (GOLD analysis project Ga0157369, IMG submission 113461) | Corn rhizosphere microbial communities from Kellogg Biological Station, Michigan, USA - C2-5 metaG | ecosystem: Host-associated > Plants > Roots > Rhizosphere > Soil | place: USA: Michigan... | reverse complement strand
TAGACGGAACAAGGCAGAGCCATTGCCTTGCGTGTTATAGAAGATTCCAAACCCGCCACGAATTACTGTGTGAGATCGAGCTTGATATGCGAAGCCGAAGCGGGGCGCCCAGTTGTTTCCGTCGTTCTGCACGCCGACCTGCCGGTCCGCATTAACTCCCGCAAGAAGTAACTTTCCCGTGACTAGATTTATGTTGGCCCACTGGTTGTTTACCTCAACCGGAGGAGGCGTGTACTCATAGCGGAGACCGAGATTCAATGTCAGGCGTGCGTTAACCTTCCAGTCGTCCTGTATAAATGAGCCGATCTCTATAGTCCGGATTCCCGGCCATACGAGCAGAAAATCCTGGCTAATCCCGGACGCCGTGCCCAATAAAAAGCTCGCCATCGAATCACCGGTCGTTCCCGGACTATTGGGATTCGCTGTGAAAGTCGGATCGAAATTAAAGAGACCGTCACCTTGATTGGTCTGAAAATCAATGATCTGCCGACGAACGATATTCGTGCCGAACTTAATCGTGTGGGCACCGGAAACCTTGGTCAGCGTGACATTTGGATTGAATGTGTTCTCCAGTCGAAGGGTGGGTAGTGCGGCTGGACCGCCGATGCCGGAATAATTGGATGGCGAGAAGATTGGGAGCCCATAGGAGAATGGGCCCTGGTTCGAGTTCTTTACCCCTAGCTTCTCTCCCAAATTTGCTCCCGGTGCAGCACCGTCCTTCAACGCATTTAGATGAAAGCGGCCATATCCGAAGCGTGCGTCAATAATGAGCGTAGGATTGAACACATGGGTTCCTGCGATTACGGCATGATGTGCGACAAGATCGTTAGTGCCGGCGTAGGTGGTGGAGTTTCCGAGCCCCACTGGCACATCCAGGCCGGGGATCACTCTCAACCCGAACGTAGAAGGAGGCAGCGTCAACGTATTTTGCTGTGAATAGCGTCCAAAAATGGTGGTATTCGCGCCCAGGTTGTAATCCACACGAATGTCTCCTTGGTCCCAGGATTGGCCGAGCACAGGATTCGTCACTTGGTTGTTCGCGAGGGCCGCGGTGTCGGGTAACGGGTAAGCCTGAATCAATCGGCTGGTCACCGAATCAAACATCGACTTAGGAATCATGCTTCCTGGAAATGCATCCCGCGCAAAACCGCTGGCTGTTCCCGCTGCCGGATGCACTGAAAACGGATTGTAGACGGGTCGGACTGCGGAAAAGTCGCCATTGCGCATTGCGACAGTCGGAACCGTATTTACGGACGCGAACGTTCCTTGCCGCTTCCGATAACCTTCATAATCAGCAAAGAAAAAAAGCTTATCGCGCCGGATGGGGCCGCCCAGGCTAGCTCCAAACTGGTTCTGCTGGTACTGCGCCTTTGGCGCTCCGGGCTTGGCGAAAAAGTTCTTCGCATCGAGCTGAGTATTACGAAAGAATTCATAGGCGCTACCGTGAAATGAGTTCGATCCCGATTTGGTAATCACGTTCACCGTGGCGCCGGGGTTGCGACCTTGTTCAGCTTGAAAGAGGTTGGTCTGGATTTTGAATTCACGGACATCCTCAACCGACGGCCGCAAAGTGATCAGGCCATTGCGGCGGAAGTTATTGTCGACGCCGTCGAGCATGAAGTTATTCGACTGTTCTCTGTTGCCGTTTGAAAACAGCTCCGTGCCAGGCCGCATGTCATCAGGCCGGGTCCCGCTGCCGATCGTCCCGGATGCTGCATAACCCACGCCCGTTACTCCGGGACCTAGAATCGCAAGCTGTGTGAAGTTTCTGCCATTCAAGGGAAGATCGCTGACTGCTTTCGTTTCGATCACTTGTCCTACCGACGAAGTGTTCGGCTCGAGAAGGGGGGCCACTCCCTGTACCTCGACAGTTTCGCTTACAGCGCCGGTCTCCATATTGAAGTCAATCTCTGCGATCTGATTCAGCTCGAGCCGGACGTCGCGCGTAACCTGCTTGAATCCCTGCTTTCTTACCACGATAGTATAGGACCCCGGCTGCAAAAGCGGAATTTGATATGCGCCGCCGTCGCTACTCACGGTCTCTCGTTTGGCGCCCGTCTCGAGATTCGTCACCGTAACGGTCGCTCCCGGAATTAGCGCGCCACTCGAATCCAGGACCGATCCACTGATGCCCGCCGATGTTTGGGCAAAAAGCCGTAGGCCAAACAAAATCATCCCAACGGCAAACGCTGCACGCCCCCGATTCTGCATGTGAGAACCCCTTCGATTCACAATTGGGTGAAGCTATTAACGATGATAGATTATAGGCCAGCCATCGTGGATGTCAAGGGGGATTGAGGCAGGACGGGGGCAATTTATAGTGACCGGGCCGCTAACTTACGTGGCCTTTATAGGTTTTGGCATTCAATTGCACGAGAAATCCGTCCGGGTCCCGGAATTTCAGAGAATCTTTCGCTGTGCCGATCGGGGTGAGATTACGGGCTTTCAGTTTGGCCACGACGTCGTCCGCGTTGAAGCCTTCTATACCGAAATCGTAGTGATCCACCCTGGGAGTTTCGTCTCCTTGCTCAACTCCGAAGAATCCGTCCCCGGCAGCCAGAATATGCACCTTCTCTGCACTCTGGTCCAACCGCATTCCAAAGAACTCCTGATAAAACTGGGATGTGCGGTGAAGGTCCGGAACGCGCACAGTGACATGGTTAATGCTGACGGCCCGAAGTTCTTTCGGCCGTGGCGCTTCCTCGGCGTGGGCAGTCATGGCGCTCAGGGCGAAGACAAGTTGGCGCCGCGTGATTTTGCCTTCCTCGAAATCCGTGAGCATCCTTTCGATATTCAATCCCATTTGATCCTTTCGAAAACGGACATTCCTTGGCCCGTCTGACGATTGACGGTATTCTTCACCGGAGAGAAAGTCAAGTGATAGATCAAATATCGTTGAACGGAACCCGAGCTTTAGGGCAGGGTAAAGGTTAGATAGCTTGAAAGTCGGCTCTGACCCTCTTCTCCAGACACCGATCCGGTCGCAATTGTTAGGTGCCCACCTCCGGGATTTATTTTCGATGAACAGGGGATGGTCAGATATTGGCGCCCGTTCACTTCATACATGGCTGGAATACCTTCAGATCCTGCAGGCAGTCGCGCCGACCACAGCGTTTCACCTGTCTCCGCATCATAAGCGCGGACATAGCCGTCCGATGCGGTAGTGAAAACCAGGCCGGTCGACGTAACGATGATTCCGTGGCGCTCCGCCATGAAAGCGCCGGTTTTCCGAGCGCCCTCCTCCGCGGCCTTTGAGTCCTGCCCTAAAGGTACCTTCCACTTAATTGTCCCGCGATTCAGGTCGTAAGCCACGAGCGAAGACCATGGAGGACCGATCACAAAAGGTTGGTCGGGATACAGACCCCAACCCGTGTAGTAGCGATGCAAGTGTAAGTTAAGGTCGGCAGGATACGGCGGGCCGCCCAAGGGGCTGTAGCGCACCTTATTGGCCGTCGGAATCTCGAGCCCCCCGGGCGCGCCGCCGGATGCTACCACTGGCCCTTTCTTCGGTTGCTGCATCGGCCTCTTTGTCGTGCTCGTGCTTTGAGCCTTCCCGTTCGGCTTGGCAAGGTATTCCAGCAAAGCGCTTATAGCGGCACTATCCAGATCAGGAAATGCCGGCATTTCCGCGCGCCCCCCCAGAACTACCTGTCTGAAAACACCAGGCCCCAGCCGTGCGCCAATGTTCGCAAGCGCGGGAGGACCGGATACCGAGCCGGCTCCCTCAGTGCCATGACATGCCTGACATCTTCTTTCGTAGATATCCCGGCCTGATTGGTTTCGTCCGGCCGTTGTGGAACTTGCTCGTTCACTGAGCGGATCTTCGAGACCGAGTTTGTAGATCGTGGGCCAGTCTTGCGTCGTGAGGTATATCAGTCCTTTACCAGGGTTCGAGGCCACCGTGCCCCAATCTGATCCCCCCCGAGCCCCCGGTAGCGACAAGCTCTCTGTCAGACCCGGTGGTGTAAACATGCCTTCATTCCGAATGTGTCGCATCCTTTCTTTCCAGCGAGAGCGTTCTTCCGCCGTCAGGATATACGGATTGATATCGTCGGACGTCATTTTTTGGCGCGCGAAAGGCGGCGGCGCCGTAGGAAATGGCTGCGTAGGCCAAGCTTGCTCTCCAGCCATGTCACTCTTGGGCACTCGACGTTCTTCGATCGGCCATAGTGGCTTACCAGAGACTCGATCGAATACGAACAGAAAACCTTGCTTGGTGGACTGCGCTACCGCATCGATCCTCTTCCCTTCGTGACGAACCGTCACGAGCTGGGGAGCGGCGGTATCGTCGTAATCCCAAAGATCGTGATGGACCATTTGGAAATACCATAGGAGCTTCCCGGTGCGTGCGTTCAGCGCCAGCAGACAATTGGCGAACAAGTTACTTCCAGTCCGATCGGCCCCATAATAGTCATACGTGGGCGAGCCGGTGGGAAAGTAGGCGATGCCTCGTTTTTCGTCCAGGGTGATTTCGCCCCACGTATTCGTGCCGCCAGAATACTTCCAGGCATCTTTGGGCCAAGTCTCGTAGCCGGGTTCACCAGGATGCGGAATGGTGTGAAACGTCCAGACCATTTTGCCGGTGATTACGTCATAGGCGCGAATGTCTCCTGGTGGCGACAGATAATTCTCTCCGGTTGCCGAACCCATCAGAATTAGATTTTCAAAAACGCGGCCGGGCGTGTTGGATTGAATGCGAACGATTGTCTTCGGATCACGGCCCAGCCCTTCCTTCAAGTTGACCAGGCCATGGGTTCCAAAGGTCAAGATAGACTTCCCACTTCCGGCATCAATTTCTTCCAGGTAATTGTTGATGGCAAAAATGAGCCGCCGATCCTTCCGATCGCTGCTCTCCCAATAGGCTATGCCGCGAGTTGCCAAGCCAGGAAGATTTTCGTGGATCCAGATTTCGTCGCCGGTTGTCGCGTCGAGAGCCACCAACGAACTCTGCCGTGCAAGGACGTACATGACGTTATCCACGACGAGGGGATTGAATACGTAGGATTCGTCGTCTCCGGTGGGATACGTCCACGCCAGGCGCAGTTGATTGACGTTGGATTTGTTGATCTGGTCCAGCGCCATGAAATGCGAGGAGTTCGGTCCGCCGCCGTAATCCTTCCAGGATTTGTGATCCTGTTGCCCCTGGAGTTGACACAACACCCCAATCGAGAGCCAGAGCGACGCTACTTTCGCGAAGACGGAACGATAAGGCGGCCGAGGTCTGGGTATAGGCAGGGATACATTTAGGCGGCGATAAATTATAGAGTCTCGCTCAAGGTCGAATCCGGAAGGGAATGCTTCTTCGTCTGAGCGAGCTTCACGTTGTGATGACTTCATGGGAGATGGCTTTAGGTCCAGCCGTGCGGGAGTTCCCAGGTGCTGACAAATCGGACGCTCATGATATATCATTTAACAGTAGCGTTGAGACTATTTTCCCTATGAGGATCAACCCTAAAAAATGCGTTGCCTGCGGCAACTGCACTTATGTTTGTCCGATGGAAGCGATATACATAGATCCCGTCAGCAATCGGGCCCAGATCAATTCCGATGAATGCGTCGAATGTTATGCCTGCTACAACGGCCTCAGCCAAGAGCATTTGAACCCAACTTTAGTACGAACCTTACGCCGACTTTTGAAGCTGGCGCGGGTTCGATTCGACCCGGAGCCCGATGTCTGTCCGACAGCTGCCTTTGAGCCGGATGAATTGTCCTGGCCACGTATCGTCCGACGAGCGTTTTCTGATCCCAGGGTACCCCATGAATCCACCGGAGTGGAAGGCCGTGGCACGGAAGAAGTCAAGACAAACGATGTCAGCGGTCGTGTACAAGTCGGTGAAGTCGGATTCACTATTGAGTTCGGTCGACCGGCCGTAGGAGTCCGATTCTACGAAGTCCAGGAGATGTGTTCCGCGCTGGCGCGCGCGGGTGTATCGTTCGAGAAAAAAAACCCGATCACCTCCCTGATGAGCGACGTCACAACCGGGACCATACGGCCCGACATTCTCAACGAAAAGTTGATGTCCGCTATTGTCGAAATCAAAGTGCCGATTTCCCGGACCGAAGAAATTATCCGGTTGGTATGGGAAGTGGAGAAGAAATTGGACACGGTCGTCGCTCTCGGCGTCGGCGTACGCTGCGATTCGGAGGGTGAAGATGAACTTGTCGAGCCGATTCTGGAGCGTCTGGGATACAAGCTCGAGCGGGCAAAAACGAACATCGGTCTCGGCCGTTTGAATGCTGCGCAAGTCGCCCGGGTTTCCTCTGAAAAGGTAAATGCATGACGAACACACTGCACAGATTTGGCAACGCGGATAGCTTTAAAGATGACTACGTCGTATTTGCAATCGCCAGTAAGGGAAAGAACGATCAGGACTCGCTGCCGAAATTACGACGTTTCCTCGAAATCGCCTTGGAATATAAACCTGTAAATCTGGGTGATGCGCGCCACGGCGGGGCGCTACGCCCGTCCAGGGACGTCAATCCCTTGTCGCATTGGAAACGCGACGTGACACCAGATTTTCAAGCCGTCATTAGGGGACTGGATACCCCTACCACGTGCGCAGCAGTTTTCGACAACCGGCCGGCGACGGAAGACTTTGTCAAGCGAATCAAAGAGGAGAATTTTGGTCTTAGTATCAATATCTCCACCTCCATTGACGGTGCCGAGCAGTGCTGCTACTACGCGGGCATACCACGCCACAGCGTCGGTTATTCATTGGGATTCGAGGGCAAAACCGAGAAGCTGCCTAGTTCCCAGGTTCTGATGCTATCTACTATGTGCGGTCATGGCATGATCAGCCACCAGTTGGCTCGAAAGATGATCGATTGGGTGAAAGAAGGCCGCCGCACTCCTGAAGAAGCTGTGACCTACCTGTCCCGCTTCTGTTCCTGCGGTATCTTCAATACCTCACGCGGGAAACGAATTCTCATGGACGCGATCCATCAGAAACCTGTGGAGCACCCCGTCGCGACGGAACATGAAAAGTAAGTTCACACTTCTGCTGATCTGCGCGATTGCGAGTCTCCACGCGGAAGTCAAAGTCTTCAAGAATTTTACGCTCATTGACGGTACAGGACGAGGCGCCGCCACCGAGCGGGCAATGGTCGTCAATAACGGCCGCATTGCTTGGGTTGGGCCTGTAGCTCAGTTGGCCACGCCGTCTGGCGCCGAAGTCATCGATTTTCAGAGCAAGTATGTAATGCCCGGAATGATTGGCCTTCATGTGCATCTCGGAATAACAGAGGGGCTCACGCAGGACGCTAAGTTTTTCACCCCGGAAAACGTCGAAAAGAACCTCAAGACGTATGCCTCATACGGGGTCACCTCCGTCGTGAGTATGGGAACGGACAAGGACTCGATTTTTTCAATACGCGACCGGCAACGGGCTACCGGCCGTCCCGGAGAAACCCGCGTTTTTACAGCCGGGCAGGGATTTGTTTTTAAAGGCGGATACGGTGGTGTGCCGGGTATCAACCAGGGCATCTCTAGCATTGCAGAAGTCGAACCTGCTGTCGCCGCCCAGGCTGCCAAACACGTCGACCTTATCAAGCTGTGGATGGACGACCACCTCGGGACGCAAAAAAAGATGCCGTATGAAATGTCTAAAGCGATTATCGAGAGCGCCCATAAGCACCATTTGCGCGTGGCCGCGCATATTTTTTATCTCGAAGACGCCAGGCATCTCGTAGAGTATGGCGTGGATGGTTTAGCGCATAGTGTTCGGGATAAACCTGTCGATCGAGATTTAATCTCGAGTATGAAGCGCCACGGTACTTGGCAAATGGCGGCCACGTTAAGTCGTGAAGCCTCGATGTTTACGTACGCGCAAACGCCCTCGTTTTTGAAGGATCCGTTTTTTATCTGCTGCGTTACGCCCGAGGTGATTGATACGCTATCGAGCTCTGAATATCACAAGAAAATCGCTTCTGACCCACATTTTAAACACTATCCGGAATATCTTAGGACCGCGCAGGAAAATCTAAAGAAGTTGGTGGATAGTAACGTTCGCTACGGCTTCGGAACAGATGCTGGACCGCCCGGTCGCTTTCCGGGCTATTTTGAACATTGGGAATTAGAACTTATGGTGCAAGCCGGACTCACACCGGCGCAGTCAATTGCGGCCGCCACTCGAAACGGGGCTCAATTTTTGGGTGCGAACGAATTGGGAACGCTGGAGAAGGCGAAATGGGCGGATATGATCATATTAGATCGAAACCCGCTCGAAGACATCAAGAACACTCGCGCTATCCACGCAGTGTACATAGCAGGAAACCGGGTCAAATAGCTTTCTTTTCGCTTGAGTTCAGCGCGGGCAAGTGCTTACGAAATGCTCCATGACGGAGTCGTGTCCGCGAGAGACTGGACCAATAGATCAATAATTTAGATGGTGGGATCAAGTGATTAACGACGCAGATGTACAAGCTGACTCGACCGCGACCGGACCTGTGTTCGGCCATATCGAGCCCGTTCCGCTTACCGAACGTGTTACGGCAGCTTTGAAGAATGCTTTTTTCTCCGGTCAGCTCAAGCCGGGTGATTCGATTGTGGAACGGCAAGTCGCGCGCGAGATGAACGTGGGGACACCGGTCGTTCGCGAAGCGCTCATCGATTTAAAGCACCAAGGTTTCATACGTCGCGTTAACAACAAAGGCAGCTCGGTAACTAAGTTTGAGACCGAGGAAGTACGCCAACTTTACATGCTTCGGATTGAGCTTGAGACGTTGTCGCTCCAATGGGCTCGGTCCCGCGTAACGGGCGTTGAACTCGATCAGTTGCGGAAGCTCGCAGATAATTTGGTGGAAGCTGGAGAGCGCGGGAGCAGGCGTGGGTTCTTGGAGTGTGACTTTGCGTTCCACCGATTTTGCTGGAGTTTGTCAGGCAATTCATTCCTGGCAGAGACCCTGGAACGACTGATGGCTCCGCTTTTCGCCTTCGTCGTTCTCGCGAGCGGCGTCCCTCTGACCGCATCGATGGGCCGGGAGCATTACACCATTGTCGAGGCACTTCGGTCGGTTCCGGAGCCCGAATTTTCGGCCCTCGTGCGGAAGACGATTACCGGATTTGCTCTTCGCTGGACATCGAATGGGCGGACTTAAGATCTACACGGTCGCGCGTTAGATCGAGCGCTACGTCCACAATCATGTCTTCCTGGCCGCCTACCATCCGACGCCGGCCAAGTTCAACCAAAATCTCTCGGGTGTCGATGTGATGCTTACTGGCCGCCGTTTCGGCGTGCCGCAGAAAGCTGGAATACACGCCGGCGTAGCCTAGCGACAGCGTCTCCCGATCTATTCGGACGGGCCGATCCTGTAGCGGCCGAATGATGTCTTCCGCGGCGTCCATCAACGCGAACAGATCGCAGCCATGTACGATCTCGAGGCGATTCAGTACGGCGACGAGAACTTCCAGCGGAGCATTGCCGGCACCGGCCCCCATTCCCGCCAGCGAGCCATCAACACGCGTGGCGCCATTTTCAATCGCGACGATGGTGTTCGCAACGCCTAACGAAAGATTGTGATGAGCATGCATACCCTTTTCCGTGTTTGGATTCAGTACTTGACCCAACGCTCGAAAGCGTTCGGCCACTTCATGCATCAGCAAGGCTCCAGCGGAATCCACCACGTAAACACAGTGCGCACCGTAGGATTCCATGAGCTTGGCTTGTCGCGCCAGCTCCGAGGGGGGTGTCATATGCGCCATCATTAAAATCCCGCAACATCCAGCCCTAATTTCCGTGCATGTTCAATATGTTGCTTCGCGATATCTGCCTCGGTCGAGTGTGTCGCAATTCGAACTGAGCGCGCTCCAGCTTGAAAGGCGCAGCCAAGATCCTCCAGAGTGCCGATGCCTGGAATCAGCAGCACGGTCACTTTCGCGCGCGTTATTTGCCCCGCTACGGCAGAAATCCATTCCACGTCGCTGTGTGCGCCAAAGCCGTAGTTAAAGCTCGATCCGGAAAGGCCGTCGCCGTGGCTAATCTCAATCGCGTCCACGCCAGCTTTGTCTAGAACTTTCGCAATTTGGACCGCTTGTTCGATCGAATATTGATGCCGAATGGCATGCATACCATCGCGTAGAGTGACATCTTGGATGTAGAGTCGGTTCATGCTGTGAGCAGTTCAATTTGGTCGTGATTGGACAAGTTCTTCCGCGGTCCGAAGCGCTGCGGACGTCATGATATCGAGATTCCCCGCATATTTTGGAAGGTAGTGTCCGGCGCCTTCGATTTCCAGGTATACGGATGTTTTCAGCCGGCGAACTTCTCCTACACCGGGAATCCGGGCTGGACGTGCCGTCCCTATGAGCTCGAATTGCACCGATTGCTTGAGTCGATAACCAGGAACGTATCGATTCACGGTCTCAACCATCGTCCTGATCGATTCCGCAACAACGGCTGTGTTGGCCTCTTCGCTGAGACAAAAAACCGTGTTCCGCATGATGAGAGGGGGCTCAGCTGGATTCAACACAATGATTGCCTTGCCCTTGGTCGCGCCGCCAATGGGCTCTATTGCCCGCGCTGTGGTGTGGGTGAATTCGTCTATATTGGCTCGGGTTCCGGGCCCCGCGGATACGCTTGCGATGCTTGACACAATTTCGGCATAGTGGGTCTTCGTCACACGATTGATCGCGGCTACGATCGGAATTGTCGCCTGGCCTCCACAACTGACCATGTTGAGATTCGGTTCGTGGAAGTGCACGTCCAAATTCACCGCCGGAATTACATAGGGCCCCAGCGCGGCTGGTGTAAGATCGACAACCTGTTTGCCGTGTGGGCGTAACAGGCTGTCGTGCCTGGCGTGCGCGCTCGCCGACGTTGCGTCGAACACCACTCGGATCTCCTTAAAATCAGGCATCTCGAGAAGCCCTTCTATGCCTCTTGCGGTCACCGGAATGCCCAGCCGGTTTGCTAACGCCAGTCCATCCGAGTTTGGATCGATGCCAACCATCGCAGCCAACTTCAGCACTTTAGAAGTGCGAATGATTTTAACCATCAAATCCGTACCGATGTTGCCGGATCCGATAATAGCTGCGCGCAGCATGATAGATAAACTATCATAGGCCAAGGTAACTTTGCGGAAGGAGAAATCTTGCCCTTGGGCACAAAAGTTGATTCCGCTCCTCAACATCCGACCAGGTCCGGTGCCGGCTCCGCCAGCCGCGTTCGTTTTCACGTCTTGGGTTTAACGTTTCTGATGGCTTTCATGATGTATATGGAGCGCGGAGCGATTGGTGCGGCCGCCCCAAAGATCATGCAGGAATTTCACCTCGACAAAATCACAATGGGGTGGAGCATCTCGGCTTTCAATTGGTCTTATGCGATGTTTCAAGTACCTGGCGGGTGGTTGGCCGATCGTTTCGGCTCCCGTATTGTTCTTGGTATTGCCATGGCTTGGTGGGCAATATTCACGGCGGCCACGGGTCTTTCTTATAGTGCGAGTTCGCTCGGCCTCACCCGATTTCTATTCGGAATGGGGGAAGCAAGCGCTTTTCCCGCAGGCTCGCGTGCGCTGGTGCGTTGGCTACCCACCCGTCAGCGGGCCTTTGGGCAAGGGTTTCAACATTCAGGCTCCCGTCTTGGTGCAGCGATTGCGCCGCTGTTTGTCGTTCTTCTGATTTCGATCTGGGGCTGGAGATCGGTGTTTTTCATTTTCGGCATGGCTGGACTTCTGTGGGCGATTGGATGGTACAGCTACTACCGTGATTTACCCGTGAAGCATTCGAGAGTGAACGTTGAAGAACTCGAAATCATACAACCGGCGGGGAGCGGTGCGACAACTCGAGCAAATCGCGCCGTACCCTGGTCCCGCATCGTTCGAAGCTCTGACCTTTGGATTCTGAGCGCCTGCTATTTCTGCTACGGCTGGGTCCTGTGGCTCTACCTGGCTTGGTTTCCTACCTACCTTCGCGAGGCACATCATTTCACGGCACTCAAATCCGGATTAGCCAGCATTCCGTTGCTCGCGGCCACCTTTACAAATGTGGCTGGCGGCCTTTGGTCGGATAAGCTGGTTTCCCGCGGGAAAAATTTGCGCAGAGGGCGTCTGATGGTTTCACGAGCCGGTTTTTGTATCGCGGGTGTGGGGCTACTTCCCGGAGTGCTTGCGACCAATCCTGTGCTGGCGATCGTATGCCTGACCATTGCTCTCGCGGGTCTCGAACTGACTGTCGCCGTCTCCTGGGCGATGTGCATCGACATCGGAGGAAATTACAGCGGTTCGGTTTCATCCGTGATGAACACATTGGGCAACTTGGGCGGGGCGCTCGGCGCCGTAGTGGTTGGTTATCTGGCCACCGGTTTCGGATGGACGTCCCCGTTTATCATCGCCTGCGTTCTATGCCTGTTCGCGGCCGTGCTGGTCGGCAGAATTGACCCTTGCCGCTCGGTAGCCGACGCTTATCCAGTTGACCTCAAGCTTGAACTATGATTTATTATCTAATGCTTATCGATCAATGATAAATTTAAATCGACGTTCGCTTCTGTTGTCGCTACTCGCTGGGCCGCTGGTCGCCTCTGGGAAACCGCCGACCCACCGCGGGAAGGTTACCCGCCTCTTCCGATCGCCGGAGGGCAATCCAAATGCTCTCGCAGCTACTCCTGAAGGTCTCTGGGTGGCTGAGCAAATCAGTGATCGGGCCTATCTTCTGGATTGGAAAACCGGCGAGGTGTTAAAGAAACTGGACACCGAATCATCGAACACCAGCGGAATGGGTTTTGGAGGAGGGTACCTATGGATGGGCGCAAATGGCGGCCCAATCGGCCGCCTGCCACGACCCAACGAGCCCAAATTCGGACGCATTGTGCAGGTCGACCCGGACACAGGCCGCACAATTGGCGTTTTCCCGGTCCCGGACGGTGGCGGAGTGCATGGCGTCCTCTATGCCGATGGTTCCCTTTGGATCACTTGCTTCAAATGGAATGCAGTCGTTCGCATTGATCCTCTTACATACAAAGCCGGCGATCGATTTCCCCTACACTTAACGCGGCCGCACGGCTTGGCTTGGGATCCGCCAGGGATGTGGGTGGGCTATTCGAACGACTACGTTTTCTTAAAGCAGGATATTGGCGACGGGCACGTTCTCGAAGTGGTCACACTCGAAAAAGGAAAAGATCCCGATCCTCACGGTATGGACATGTATCAGGGGAAAATGTACTACTGTGATGCCGGAATTGCGCCTCCAGGGGTCTTGAGCAACAGCCCCGGAGCAGGCTACATATACAGGATCGACTGGTAAGCGTTCACTCTTGTCCCGCAATTTGTCCAGACGCGCAGGCTTGGCCAATAGCTTCCGCAATTCTGTTCATGCTTGGCGCAAGATTTGACCTAAAAGCCCGCTGTACATCGTCGAGATAGGACGAGGCGTTTTCCCCTTTCAGAGTGATGCGCTGCCTGAGCATCGTGCGCCCGTTAGGAAGGCTGGTGAATCGCCATTCAAATGAGATCACTGCTCTATCTAACGGGCAATCTATGGTGTAGGATTCGGCTGGCTTGACCTCTTTTAGCTGCCAGTGCCGTGTCGGCTGTCTGGGATTTCCGTCGTGCCGCGCGATCCATTCACGAATGGGCCGTCCAATCTGAATTGCGCTGGCGGATCATCCCAGTTTGCCACGCTACTCATGTACGCCCAGGCGCAGTTTACGCTCGCCTCGGTATTGGCGGAATACTCAATCTGCCCCTTCACGCATCGGATCTGTTCAGCAGATATTTCAGGCTGCCGGCGCGATACCATCGATAACCATAAGCTTCGAGCAGAATAGAGTGTTTGCCCGATTTGTCCGCAACGCTGTGATCGCGGGAGAGAAGATTGACCAGCCGAAGGCTGTCGTCACCCGGCAGACCAACACTGAGCCGCGCTTCACAAGGCTTTGCACTCAGATTATGGACGACTACTACCGAGTTATCCCGCCAATCGTAGCGGATAGCGAGAACCGCAGGCATGCCGGCGGGAAGTATCTCAAAATTGCCCCATCCGATTTCAGGAACCTCTTTACGCATGCGAATGATCCGCTCCATCCAGTTCAGAAACGAATTCGGGTCTCGCCGCTGGTCGGCAACATTTACATGTTGAAAGCCATATGCGCCCCCGCTAATTACCGGCAAAATCGTTTTGCGATTGGTTGAGAAGCCTCCCTGATCCTCCGTCGACCATTGCATGGGTGTCCGTGCTGACTGGCGCTCCGGAAGCGTTAGATCATCTCCCATTCCGATTTCATCGCCGTACCGAATCACTGGTGTGCCGGGCAACGTCATCAAGAGACTATAGGAGAGTTCGAGCCTTCGCCTGTCGCCCACCAGCATGGGAGCCAGCCGTCTGCGGATGCCGCGTTGGTACAGTTGCATGTTCGCCTCAGGTGCGAATGCGTCGAACACCGCTTGACGTTGCTCTTGGGTCAGACGACCAAGGTCCAGTTCATCGTGGTTCCGAAGAAAGAGGCCCCATTGTGCTGTTGCCGGGCGCGGCTTGGTTGCTTTCAAGGCTTTCACCAAGGGATGGCTGTCCGACGTAGCGAGTCCGTAGAAAAGGCCTTGATTCACTTGAAAATTGAACATCATTTGCAGCCGTTCTCCCGTGGTGCCGAAGTATTTCATATCGGTCTTGGGCATCACGTTCGCCTCGGCGAGAACGATGGCGTCTCCCTCGCGCCAGGTGAGAAACTCTCGGAACTCGCGCAGCATGTCGTAGCGCTCAGCAGGACGGAAGACCTTAGCGCCCTTTGTCGCGATTACAAACGGGACGGCGTCCATTCGGAATCCCGATACCCCGAGCTGAAGCCAAAAGCCCATGATTTTCAAAATCTCGGCCAGCACGTCAGGATGGCTTGTATTTAAATCAGGTTGAAAGTCGTAAAAGCGGTGAAAATACCAGCATTTCGCGACGCTATCGCGACTCCAGGTGGATTTCTGTACGCCGGGAAAAACAACACCATCTTCGGCGTGCTTTGGTTTCTTCTTCGACCACACGTACCAGTCTCGGTACTTCGAATCCGGGTTCCGCCGGGCGTCACGAAACCATGGGTGCTCATCCGATGTATGATTTACAACCAGATCGATCAGAACGCGCATGCCGCGTTGTTCACAGCCGTGCGTGAATTCGACAAAATCACCAAGCGTGCCATATCTGGGATCAACGTTGTAGTAGTCGGCGATATCGTACCCGCCATCGCGTCCCGGGGACGGTTGAAACGGCATAAGCCAAATTGCGGTCACGCCAAGGCCCTGAAGATAGTCGAGCCTTCGCATGAGGCCCTTGAAGTCGCCAACGCCGTCGCCGTCCGCATCCATAAATGTGGCGACGGAGAGGCAATAGACCACCGCGTTCTTATACCAAAGGTCGCTAATCATTCCGATTCACTGAATCGTTTGACGTAAAAAGACAGACAGCTCTCCCATTCAACTTTAGTCGAAGCTCGCGCTCAAGGCGCTGCGCGAAATGCAAAAAGGGACTAGTGTCTGTGTCGCCGAGCGGTACCACACCCGGAAATGCAGCGCCCTGAACCGTCGAATTGCATCACCTGTCCACTTAACGGTGGGACAACATCGGCTCTATCGACGAGCTGCATGAAGCGCGCTGTTTTCGTTCCAGGTATGACAGTGCCCGAAGTGGTTGCCATTTCGTTCGCATGTGATGGAATCACGGTTGCAGGTTCGATGAGTTCATTTATGGCGAAAGCTGCCTCTTCGGGGCCTGTCGTGAAAATGTCGCCGATGTTGAAGACCACCAGATTCGGATGATAGAAGCGCCGGATAACGAGCAGCATGTCACTGGATAGGCCGGTGTCGCCGGAGAGATAAACGCTAAGGCCGTTCGTGAATTCTATGGTGTAGCCGCTCGCCGCGCCTGGTGCAATAGAAAGACCGTTGTTTTGGAGCTGCGACGCTAAGGGGTCACTGAGAAAAGTATTCGATAAGGCATTGCCGTGCAATGCAGGTACCAATGCGATTCGAACACCCACCGAGGCCGATGCTTTGCGGATTGTGCGCTTTGCACCATAGCCCAGGCTGGCCGTGCAAGGCAGAAGATTCGGAACGACGGTCTCATTCGTCACACCGCTCGTTGGGCAGCCGGAGACTGTGACGCCCAATACTTGCTGAATCTTGCTGGAGAGGAAGGTTGCTAATTCTCCGGAGCCAATGAAGGCAGCTTTCTGCGTAGCCACAATCTCTGCCGCATTGGTGCTGGGAGCGGGTAGCGTCGATGCCTGAACGCAACCGGCGTTCGATGAGTTAGGGTCTTGGTTGAGCTTTGCGTTCCCGAGATGATCACTGTGAGCATGACTAACCAGAACAACGTCTACTCCCCCCGTTTCGCTTTGTAGTCGCGTGTCGGCGCCTCCCGCGACAGTGGTTGCCGGGTCATACAGGATTTTCACGCCGGTCGGATCTTCGAAAAGCAGCGCTCGATCCGGCGAACAAAATTCGCCTGTCCGGGCTCCGAGCGCGGTCACCTTGACCGGCTCAGCGTACAGGGCCAGCGTGACTGACAAGCACGTTAAGGCACCCACTGCGGTGATAGAAGTTTGCATATGTGAGGCTCCCCATGAGACATTCTTGTGGCGCCGCCGCCAGCCTTCAATGGCCGGGTTGCAAATTTACAAACTTTTAACAATGCGAGCCCGGTGGCACTGACGCATCACGGTTTTTCGGACAGCTCGCGAACATTCCTCACCGGTGACGCCGCTTTCGGCTAAGCTAGGTCGCGCACACCAAGTGCTGAGTAATGTACCCGGGTCCGCTAGTTGCGCTGCAATTTCAGCTTGTACGGATGCTTGTAATGGTATGCCCCCATGCCTTCTGGTCTTTTGCGACGTCATAGTCACGGTATGCCAAGGCCGTGAACGCATACCCGAGAGCGGTTATGGTGCGCTCACGATCGACGCCTAATGCGACCTCCCAAAACAGTGGCCAAAAAGACGGCCCAAGGTGGCCAGGCCATTCAGCCTCATCTAGTTGATCCGTTTTCCAGAGAACAACAGCCTGTGCCCACTTGCAGGCATCCCTTACGCTGGCCTTATCTAGCCTGCCCGCAATCGAGGCGTTCCAGAGCTGGTCTTTCGATATATAAATGCCGTAAACAAACAGAATCGCTTCGGAAACCAAAGTACACCACCGGTCACTCTCTCTTATCTCAGTGATCACAATTCGTCCTCTCCATTTCCTCGCCTCGTGTGAAGCTAAGCACAGGCTGTCCCACGTGCACGCGCAGGACTAGTCCAACGTTCGCAAGTTCCTCAGCGAAGCGTACCGAATTGCGGGCCGATTGTCATCTGGTTCGCTCATTTTCACCCGTACCCTCACCCTCTGCTGTTGGCCAGACGTTGACAACTTCCGGCCAGATGCCGTCAGAGTACCAGAAGTACTAGAATTACCGCTACGTTTTACAATTTCAGCGTAAAATAACATCAAAACGGTTGGGAGTTGTACACATATGATTTACCGGGCGCCACTTCAGCTCGTATCGGTGCGGGTTCCGTTCCTTGTTTTGGTACTTTCGGGCGCTTGTGACATAGGCGGCGCCTGGCGTCTGTCACGTGGCGCACTAACGACGCCCTATTGTCAAAAGCAAATTCTTGAATGTGTGGAGAACTGGCGTAATACGGTCGCACGAGCGATAAGAAACATACGTAACGCTGTTGGGCTGGACTCTCCGCATTGGCATTGGCGTCGGACCTGAAACGCTCGCGTTGTCGTCGTTTGAATCGCTCGGATAACGGGATCGCCAGTCGCTATATATTCACCATTCGTGGCGCCGCCGTTGTGCTGACAAAGCCCGCGTATTGAACATTCGGCAACATGGCGTCCCATCTAAGGTGGCCGCCGGCTTAAGGGTCCGGTAAGTTCATTGCTTACGCCTCGGCGGGTTACCCTATTGGCGAGGGAACAATGGGACTATCTTGGCAACAAGGTCCGCTCTCACCAGGTGCAATCGGCCGGTTCCTCGTGCCAGAACCGCTGCCCAAGAGACTGTTGTACGCCGAACCATTACGACGGCGCATGCGCGTACGATTCGGCGGAACCTGGATCGCCGACAGTGAAGATGTCCTCCTGCTCTTCGAACCTGGCCGCTATCCGATGGCCTACTTTAGGGAAACCGACGTCTCTACAGGCACTCTGGAGCGCACCGACCATACAACGCGGCACCCCGACCTCGGCCCTACGTCCTCGTACACCGTTCGCGCGGGCGACAAGAGTGCGGCGCGAGGGGCCTGGCAGCACACCGACCTGCCCAACTACGCGGATGATCTAAGGGGACGAGTTGCGTTCGCGTGGCCTGCCATGGACGCCTTCTACGAAGAAGACGAGCGCATCACGGGCCATGCTGCTGACAGCTACCACCGCATCGACATTCGCCAGTCCTCACGCAATCTTGTGGTTCGCCATCGTGACCGCGTCATCGCCGATACCAAGCGACCGGTCGTTCTCTTTGAGTCGGCGTTCGCTCCGCGTTGGTACGTTCTTCGCGCAGATATAGATGAGTCTGCGCTGACCCCCGTGGAACACCAGACCTTCTGCCCATATAAAGCGCTGTGCAGTTACTACGACATCGGTGACGCGCGCTTGGGGGCATGGTCATATCCTGAAGCCTATGCTCAGGTCGGCCGCATCTCCAATCTGGTTTCGTTCGAACCGGACATT
>Ga0157369_10003507_pt1 | contig 18633 bp, 18 predicted proteins | sample C25metaG_FD_113461 | JGI IMG/M metagenome (GOLD analysis project Ga0157369, IMG submission 113461) | Corn rhizosphere microbial communities from Kellogg Biological Station, Michigan, USA - C2-5 metaG | ecosystem: Host-associated > Plants > Roots > Rhizosphere > Soil | place: USA: Michigan... | reverse complement strand
TCAACCTCGTCCGGGTCGCGTTGCAGGGACTCGGGGCGGTGCTCGGCGGGACGCAGAGCCTGCACACCAACTCCTACGACGAGGCCCTCGCGCTGCCGACGGCCAAGGCGGCCCGGCGCGTCTGGGCCCGCATCGTCCGCGACGAGTTCGGGTCGCGGAACCCGAAGAGCCAGATGCTGCGCTTCCACACCCAGACCGCGGGCGTCCAGCTGACCGCTCAGCAGCCCGAGGTCAACCTCGTCCGGGTCGCGTTGCAGGGGCTCGGCGCGGTGCTCGGCGGCACGCAGAGCCTGCACACCAATTCCTACGACGAGGCTCTCGCGCTGCCGACGGCGAAGGCAGCCCGGCTGGCCCTGCGCACCCAGCAGGTCATCGCCTACGAGACCGACGTGACGAAGACCGTGGACCCGTTCGCGGGCTCGTACGTCGTCGAGTCGCTCACCGACGACCTCGAGGCCGAGATCGAGCATCTGTTGCAGGCGGTCGAGGACCGCGGCGGAGCCGTCGCCGCGATCGAGCAGGGTTTCCAGAAGGACGAGATCGAGCGGGCCGCCTACGGGATCGCGCAGGAGATCGACACCGGCGAGCGGGTCGTCGTCGGCGTCAACAGGTTCACCGTCGACGAGCGCGAGCCGTACGAGCCGCTGCGGGTCGACCCCGCGATCGAGGCCGATCAGCGGGAGGCGCTGGCGCGCCTGCGGGAACGCCGGGACGCCGGCGCCGTCGAGCAGGCCCTCGACGAGCTGAGGACGGCGGCCGGGGGCAGCGCGAACGTCCTCGTCCCGATGCGCGCGGCGCTCACGGCCGAGGCGACCGTCGGCGAGGTGTGCCACGCCCTGCGGGACGTCTGGGGCACCTACCGCCCGCCGGACCGGTTCTGACCCCCCGGCCCTTCAGGCGCCGATCAAGGAAGTTTTGGGGATCAAGGAAGTTTTGGGAATCACGGCCCTGCTTCACCGTAGGTGGCCCCGCAAACACCGAAAACTTCCTTGATCGGCGGTGGCCGGGCGAACTCGAGCGCCATCGCCGCCGTGGTTGCGCAAGAGGGGGCGCCGGCAAAGGTAACCAGGAGTTAACACCGGGTGCAGCCCGGCTCAAGCGCGGGATACGGGGACCGAGGTTAATCTGGAACTCCCGTGAGTGCCGACGACCTGATCCCGCTGCTCGCGCCGTACGCCGACGAGATCGTCGAGTTCCGGCGCGACCTCCACGCGCACCCCGAGAAGGGCCACCACGAGGTGCGCACGACCGCCCGGATCGCCGAGCGCCTCGAACGCGCGGGCCTCGCCCCGCAGCTCCTGCCCGGCACCGGCCTGGTGTGCGACATCGGCCCGCAGGGCCCGGTCGTGCTCCTTCGCGCCGACATCGACGCCCTGCCGCTCACCGAGGAGAGCGGCCTCGAGTTCGCCTCGACGGTGCCGGGCGTCGCCCACGCCTGCGGACACGACCTGCACACGTCGGCGGTGCTGGGCGCCGGGCTCATGCTCAGCGACCTCGGAGCCTGCGGCGCCCTCGAGGGGCGGGTCCGGCTCGTCTTCCAGCCGGCCGAGGAGGTCATGCCGGGCGGTGCGCTCGACGTCATCGCCGCGGGCGGCCTGGACGGCGTCGATCGCGCGTTCGCGCTGCACTGCGACCCCTCCTCCGATGTCGGGACCGTTTCGCTGCGCGCCGGTGCCATCACGTCCGCGGCCGACCACGTGCTGGTGCGCCTGCACGGTTCCGGCGGACACACGTCGCGCCCGCACCTGACCGAAGACGTCGTCTTCGCGCTGAGCCAGGTCGCGTTGCAGCTCCCGGCGGTGCTCTCGCGCCGGCTCGACCCGCGCGCCGGCGTCGCGCTGGTGTGGGGCCGTGTGTGTGCCGGCGGCGCCGCGAACGCGATCCCGCGGGCGGGCGAGCTCGAGGGCACGCTGCGCTGCCTCGACCAGGAGGTCTGGAGCGCCGCCGGCGCTCTGCTCGCCGAGGTCGTGCACGAGGTCGTGCGGCCGTACGGCGTGCGCGCCGAGGTGCTCCACACGCGCGGCGTGCCGCCCACCGTGAACGACCCGCAGGCGGTGTCGCTGGCGGAGCAGGCGGTGCTCGGCGAGCTCGGTGAGGGCAGCGTGCGCCTCGCCGAGCAGAGCCTCGGTGGCGAGGACTTCGCCTGGATCCTGGAGAAGGTTCCCGGCGCGATGATCCGGCTCGGCACCCGGTCCCCGGGCGGGCGCACCTACGACCTGCACCAGGGCGACTTCGTCGCCGACGAGCGCGCCATCGGCGTCGGCGCCCGCGTGCTCGCCGCCGTCGCACTGCGCCAGCTGTCCGCCGCCTGACGTCGGGCGCTCCGGTAGGTGCTCCTCGAGCTGCGCCACCGGGTGAAGAACTCGATCTCATCGGTCGCGTGTTTCGACCCGATCACGAATCGGTATCGAGCGTGGGCCGACCTTGGGGATGGGCCGCGGAGCGGGGTTGAATGACCCCCGCGCCCGCCTACCCGGCGGGTTCCAGAGCAGCATGTCGGCGACCCGCCCATCGGCGGCGCCTGAGGAGGAACGGTGAAGGGGACAGTTCGCGTACTCGGGCTCGTGGCGGTGGCGTCCGTCGCCCTGGCCGCGTGCGGCTCGAAGCCCGCGTCGACGAGCAGCAGCTCGACGTCGGGCGGCGCCGCGGCCAGCAGCCCGTCGTCCGGCGCGACGGCCGGGCAGGCACTCAACGCGTGCATGGTGCTGGACGTCGGCGGCGTCGACGACCGCTCGTTCAACCAGTCCTCCTGGAAGGGCATGCAGGACGCCGCCGCGCAGAACCCGAACATCAAGATTTCCTACGTGCCGTCGTCGTCGCAGAACGACTACACCCCCAACCTCAACGCGCAGGTCGCCAAGGGCTGCCAGACGACGATCGCGGTCGGTGGTCTCATGACGGACGCGCTGAAGGCGGTCGCGACCAAGAACGCGGACAAGAAGTTCGCGATCATCGACAGCAACACCGGTCAGCCGAACGTGTACGGGCTGCAGTTCAACACCGCCCAGGGTGGCTTCCTCGGGGGATACCTCGCCGCCGGCTACAGCAAGACCGGCAAGGTGGCGACGTGGGGCGGCCTCAACATCCCGCCGGTGACGGTGTACATGGACGGCTTCTGGGAGGGCGTCCAGTACTACAACAAGCAGAAGGGGAAGAACGTCCAGGTCCTCGGCTGGAACGAGCAGAACCAGAAGGCGGGCACCTTCGCCCAGTCCTTCACGGACAAGAACAAGGGCCAGCAGATCAGCCAGCAGTTCATCCAGCAGGGTGCCGACGTGATCTTCCCGGTGGCGGGCGGCGCGGGCGAAGGTGCCGGGCAGGCGGCCGTGGCAACGAACGGCAAGGTCAGCGTCATGTGGGTCGACACCGACGGCTGCGAGAGCGTGCCGGCGCAGTGCCCGGTGTTCCTCAGCAGCGTGGTGAAGAACCTGGCGAAGGCGGTCACGACCTACGTGACCGGTGCGGCCTCGGGCACCTTCCCGACCGGCAGCTACGTGGGCACGCTCGAGAACGACGGCACCGGCCTCGCGCCGTTCCACCAGTTCGAGAGCAAGGTGCCCGCGGACCTGAAGAGCGAGCTCGACACCGTCAAGCAGGACATCATCTCCGGCAAGATCAAGATCACGTCGCCTTCGCAGCCGAAGTGAGCGCGGCTCCGGCACCCACGACTGATCGCTGACCCAGCGGCCGCGGCGGGCCTCCTGCCGCGGCCGCCGGCGTCCAAGGACAGGGTCGGTGCAGGCCCCGAGGCCGTCGCTCTGGGCACTGCCCCGATCCCGGCGCACGACGTACGCTGTCGCCCGTCCGGCGCCCGGTTCCACTCGCGCAGACCCCGCTCGACCCCGCCTCTCACCAACTGCCCTTTCACCAGCACCGGCTCTCAGCAGCACCGGCTCTCAGCAGCACCGGCTCTCGCCAGCACCGCCCGGACCGGAGGTCGCCCGTGAAGCTCGAACTGCGCGGAATCACCAAGCGCTTCGGGTCGCTGGTCGCGAACCACGGCATCGACCTGGTGGTCGAGCCCGGCGAGGTGCACTGCCTGCTCGGGGAGAACGGCGCCGGAAAGAGCACGCTCATGAACGTGCTCTACGGCCTCTACCAGCCGGACGAGGGCGAGATCCTCGTCGACGGGCGAGCGGTGCACTTCGACGGCCCGGGTGACGCCTTGGCGGCCGGCATCGGAATGGTGCACCAGCACTTCATGCTCATCCCGGTGTTCACCGTCACGGAGAACGTCGTACTCGGTCACGAGGAGGTGGCGGGCGGACTCCTCGATCGGCGGCGTGCTCGCGACCAGGTGGTCGAGGTGTCCCGCCGGTACCGCCTGGACGTTCCGCCGGACGCCCTCGTGGGCGACCTGCCCGTGGGCGTCCAGCAGCGCGTCGAGATCCTCAAGGCGCTCGCGCGCGACGCGAAGGTGCTCATCCTCGACGAGCCCACCGCCGTGCTCACCCCGCAGGAGGTCGACGAGCTGCTGGACATCGTGCGCCGGCTGCGCGACGGCGGCACCGGCGTCCTGTTCATCAGCCATAAGTTGCGTGAGGTGAAGGCCCTCGCGGACCGGATCACGGTGCTGCGCCGGGGGAAGATCGTGGGAACGGCGTCGCCGGACGCCTCGGCCGCGGAGCTGGCCGCGCTCATGGTGGGCCGCCAGGTGAAGCTCGAGGTCGACAAGGGCGTCGCGCGACCCGGGGAGCCTGTCCTGCAGGTCGAGGACCTGCGGGTGCTCGACCCGAGCGGCACCGTGCTCGTCGACGACGTCTCGCTCTCGGTCCGCGCCGGCGAGATCTACGCGATCGCGGGTGTGCAGGGCAACGGCCAGACGGAGCTGACCGAGGCGCTCGTCGGACTGGTCCGCCCCGACAGCGGCAGGATCGTCCTCGACGGCAAGGACATCACCAGATCGGACACGGACGACGTCCTCGGCGCCGGCGTCGGCTACGTGCCCGAGGACCGCATGCACGACGGGCTCGTCGGACCCTTCTCGGTCGCCGAGAACCTCGTGCTCGACCTGTACGACCAACCGCCCTACGGCCGTGGCCTCACCCTCAACATGGGCGCCGTCCAGCGCAACGCCACCGAGCGGGTCGCGGAGTTCGACGTCCGCACGTCGGGGGTGGACGCCGCGGCGTCAACGCTGTCCGGCGGCAATCAGCAGAAGGTCGTGCTCGCTCGCGAGCTCAGCCGGCCGCTGCGGCTGCTCGTCGTCGCGCAGCCGACCCGCGGGCTCGACGTCGGGTCGATGGAGTTCGTGCACCGGCGCATCGTCCGCGAGCGGGACAGGGGAACGGCGGTCGTGCTCGTGTCGACGGAGCTCGACGAGGTGATCGGCCTCGCGGACAGGATCGCGGTGATGTACCGCGGTCGCATCATCGACGAGCTGCCGGGCGGCGCCAGCCCCGAGGACATCGGCCTGCTGATGGCCGGACAGAGTCTCGAGAGCGCGCCGGCCGCCAGCACGTCTGCGGGCACCACGTCTGCCACCTCCACGCCGACGGGCACCTCCGCAGGCAACGTCCCGACCGGGGAGGCGTCGTGACTCAGGCCCCCGTCGACGAGGCGGCGCAGCCCGCCCCTTCGTCCCCGGCGCCGGGCGCCCCGCGCCGGCGGCGGACGGCGCTCAACACCGCGCTGGTCACCGCGCTGGCGTTGCTCAGCGCACTGGTGGTGGGAGCCGTGCTCATCGCCATCGGGGACGAGAAGACGCGCGGCGCTCTCGGCTACTTCTTCGCCTACCCCTGGGACGCGTTCAGTTTCGGCTGGCACGCGGTGTCCGCCGCGTACGTCGCGCTCTTCCAGGGCGCGATCGTCGACCCGTCGACGCTCTCGTCCGGCGACCTGGGGCGCATCCTCGCGCCCATCAGCGAGACCTTGCTCGACGCGACACCGCTGATCTGCGCCGGTCTCTCGGTGGGTCTCGCGTTCCGGGCCGGCCTGTTCAACATCGGGGGCCAGGGGCAGATCATCATCGCCGCGATCTTCGCCGGCTATGTGGGATTCGCGGTCCACCTGCCGATCGTGCTGCACGTCGTCGTGGCGACGATCGCCGGCGTCGTCGGGGGCGCGCTGTGGGGCGGCCTCGCCGGCTGGCTGAAGGCGCGCACAGGGGCGCACGAGGTCATCTCGACGATCATGCTGAACTACATCGCCTACTTCCTCCTGCTGTACCTGCTGTCGGTGCCCGGCTTCCAGGCGCCTCCCTACGGGCAGGCGATCTCGAACAACGTCCATGCCACCGCCCGGCTGCCGCACCTGCTGGGGTCGGGTCTGCGCCTGCACTTCGGTTTCGTGCTCGCACTCCTCGCCGCGGCCGGCACCTGGTGGCTGCTGAACCGCAGCACCCTCGGCTTCCGGCTGCGTGCCGTCGGCGCGAACTCCGCCGCCGCCCGCACCGCGGGGATGCCGGTCGAGTCGTCGTACACGGTGGTGATGCTTCTCTCCGGAGCGCTCGCCGGCCTCGCAGGGATCAGCCAGATCCTCGGGACGAACCCGGCGATCACCGGTGACATCGACGCCGGATTCGGGTTCGACGCCATCACGGTGGCGCTGCTGGGGCGGGCGAACCCGTGGGGGATCGTCCTCGCCGGGATCCTGTTCGGGGGTCTGCACGCAGGCGGCCTCCAGATGCAGGCGTCCACCGGGACGCCGGTCGACCTCGTCGTGGTCGTCCAGGCGATGATCGTGCTGTTCATCGCCGCACCCCAGCTCGTCCGCTCGGTGTTCCGATTGCGGCCCGAGCAGGCTGTCGGCCAGAACCTCGCGAAGGGGTGGAACGGGTGAGCATCGCCGAGTCCCCCCAGCAGGAACAGATCATCGTCCGGGAGGTCGTCGAACCACCGGTCTCCACCCGCCGTCGCGTCACCACCGGGTCCCTGCTCGTGGTCGCGGGCCTCCTCGCCGTCCTCGCGTTCGGGGTGGGCGCCGACAAGGGCAGTGCCGTGTTCGGGCTGAACGCCGCGTCCGACACCCCCTTCGACGTCACCGTCCCGGCCGGGCTCACCGCGGGCCTGCTCGGGCTCGTGGTCGTCGCGCTCGGCGTGTACCAGCTGGTGCGCGGCTTCCCCCGGCGTCAGACCCGTTGGGTGGTGGCCGGCGCGCTCGTCTCGCTGGTGGTGGCGTTCCTGTGCTGGGCGGCGAGCGCGGGATCCACGGTGCAGATCACCGGCCTGCTCCAGCAGTCCATCCTGTCGGCCGTCCCGCTCGTCCTCGGCGCCCTCGGCGGCATCCTGTGCGAACGCTCCGGCGTGATCAACGTGGCGATCGAGGGGCAGATGCTGTCGGGGGCCTTCGCCGGGGCCCTGTTCGCGTCCGTCGCGCACAACCTGGGCGTGGGAGTGCTGGCGGCGGTGCTCGCCGGCGGCCTGGTCGGTGCCCTGCTCGCGGTGTTCGCGATCCGCTACCTGGTCAACCAGGTGATCCTCGGGGTCGTCATCAACCTGCTCGCGCTCGGACTGACCGGCTTCATCTACGACGCCCTCATGCAGCCGCACGCGGACCAGTACAACTCCCCTGGCGTCTTCTCCGCGGTTCCGATCCCACTGCTGGGCGACATCCCGGTGGTCGGCCCCGTCCTGTTCCAGGCGAACGTCCTCGTCTACGCGACGTACGTGCTCGTCGTCGTCGTGAACGTGGCGTTGTTCCGGACCCGCTGGGGGCTGCGCACCCGGGCCGTGGGCGAGCACCCGAAGGCGGCCGACACGGTCGGCATCAAGGTGTTGCGGATCCGCTTCGTCGACACCGTGCTCGGCGGCTGCGTGGCAGGCTTTGCAGGTGCGTACCTGACCCTGGGTGCCGTCGGCGCTTTCGGCAAGAACATGACGTCGGGGCGGGGTTTCATCGCGCTCGCGGCCGTCATCTTCGGTCGCTGGAGCCCGAACGGCGCGGTCGGGGCCGCCCTGCTCTTCGGCTTCGCGGACGCCCTGCAGACTGGCCTGACGATCATCCAGGCACCGGTGCAGATCCCGTCGAACTTCCTCGCGATGGCGCCGTACCTCGCCACGCTCTTCGTCGTCGCGGGCCTCGGCGGCCGGGTGCGTGCTCCCGCCGCCGACGGCGAGCCGTACGTGAAATGAGCCGCCGTCACATGAGCGCCGTCCCATGAGCGCCGCGCGGGGGGACGTCGACTGGCCGGCCCTGCGTGCCGCCGCTCGCGAGGTGATGACGCGCGCCTACGCGCCGTACAGCGGGTTCAGGGTGGGCGCGGCGGGGCTCGTGGACGACGGCCGCGTCGTCGCCGGCTGCAACGTCGAGAACGCCGCGTACGGCGTCGGCCTCTGCGCGGAGTGCGGCATGGTCTCCGCGCTGCACGCCGGTGGTGGCGGCCGCCTCGTCGCCGTCGCCTGCGTCGGGCCGGACGGCCGGCCCGTCATGCCGTGCGGCCGTTGCCGGCAGTTGCTGTGGGAGAACGGCGGGCCGACGATGCTGCTCGAGACCGGCCGCGGGGTGCTTCCGATGACCGAGGTGCTGCCTGACGCGTTCGGCCCGGACGACCTGGAGCACGCCGGGGAGGCGTGACCCGCGAGGAGCACGTCCCGCTGCTGCCACCCCCTACAGTCGCGGGTATGAGCTCCAGCTTCGCGGCCGTCGACGTCATCCGTCGCAAACGGGACCGGGGCGAGCTGTCCGACGAGCAGATCGACTGGGTGGTCGACGCGTACACCGGCGGGACGGTCGCCGACGAGCAGATGTCGGCGCTGGCGATGGCGATCCTGCTCAACGGCATGACGCGCCGCGAGATCGCCCGCTGGACCGGCGCGATGATCGCGTCTGGGGAGCGGCTGGATTTCTCCGGCCTGGACCGGCCGACGGTCGACAAGCACTCGACGGGCGGGGTCGGCGACAAGATCACGCTGCCGCTGGCGCCCCTGGTCGCCGCGCACGGGGTCGCCGTGCCTCAGCTGTCCGGCCGGGGTCTCGGCCACACCGGCGGGACGCTCGACAAGCTCGAGTCCATCCCGGGCTGGCGTGCCGCGCTCGGCAACGACGCGCTGATGGCGCAGCTGAACGACGTCGGAGCCGTGATCTGCGCCGCCGGCTCGGGGCTCGCCCCGGCCGACCGCAAGCTCTACGCGCTGCGGGACGTCACCGCCACGGTCGAGTCCATTCCCCTCATCGCCAGCTCGATCATGAGCAAGAAGATCGCCGAGGGCACCGGCGCGCTGGTTCTCGACGTCAAGGCCGGCACGGGCGCCTTCATGAAGTCCCCTGACGACGCCCGTGAGCTGGCGCAGACCATGGTCGACCTCGGAACCGACGCCGGCGTGCGGACCGTCGCCCTGATCACCGACATGTCCACGCCGCTCGGGCTGACCGCGGGCAATGCCCTGGAGGTCCGCGAGGCGGTCGAGGTGCTGGCCGGCGGCGGCCCTCCGGACGTCGTCGAGCTCACCCTGGCGCTCGCCCGCGAGATGCTCGCAGCCGTGGGCCGCGACGACGCCGACCCCGCCGAAGCCCTCAAGGACGGCCGGGCGATGGACGTGTGGCGCCGGATGATCGCCGCCCAGGGCGGGAACCCCGACGCGCCGCTGCCGGCGGCCCGCGAGCAGCAGGCCGTCCCGGCCCCCGCGGACGGCGTCCTCGTCCGCCTGGATGCGCTGGCCGTGGGCGTCGCCGCCTGGCGGCTCGGCGCCGGCCGCGCCCGCAAGGAGGACCCCGTTCAGGCCGCTGCGGGAGTCGAGCTGCACGCCAAGCCAGGCGCCTTCGTGCGGGCCGGCGAGCCGCTGCTCACCCTGCACACGGACGAACCCGAGCGCTTCGAGCCCGCCCTGGCGGACCTGGCGGGCGCGTTCGACGTCGCGCCCGAGGGGTCCCGGCCACCTGACGTCCCGCTCGTGCTCGACCGTGTCGGCTGAGCCGCCGTCGCAGGTGTCGCGCGACAGCCGGCGCCCTCGCACCGTGTACGGCATGGGCGACGAGCCCGACCCGCGCTTCTCGATGGCCAACGAGCGGACGGCGCTCGCGTGGGTCCGGACCGCGCTGGCCTTCGTCGCCGGCGGCGTGGGCCTGACGTCGGTCGCCCGCATCGCGGGGCTGTCGCGCCTGCTGGACGTCGTGGCCGTCGCCCTGTGCGTGCTCGGCGCGCTGCTCGCCGTCGTGGCCGTGCTCGGGTGGCGCCGGCGTGAGCTGGCGATGCGGCTCGACCGCCCCTTGCCCGCACCCTTCGCGCTGCCGTGGCTCGGGGCGCTCGTGGCCGTCGTCGCGCTCGTGCTCGCCGGCTACCTCGCGTTCTCGACCCGCTGATTTCGATGACCCGCGACCCCGGACTCCAACCCGAGCGGACGGCACTCGCCTGGCAGCGCACCGGCGTGGCCACGCTGCTGGTCGGCGGCGGGGCGGCGGCCGCCGCCGTCCGCCGCGGCGCGCCGCTCGTCGTCGTCGCCGCACTTGCCGCGCTCGCGCTCGCGGCGGCCACGGCAGTACCTCCCCGTCATCCGCCCGCCCACCCGCTCGCGGCGCCGTACGTCCGGCTCCTCCGCGCAGCGGTCGCGACGGCAGCGCTGGCAGCTGTCGGCGTCCTCCTCGCCCTGACGTGAGATCCCCGGTTCGCGAGCGCGAGCCGGGCGCGTGCAGGCGATGTCCCGCTGAGGCGATGACGGGCCATGTGCCCGTGACGTAAGCTCCCGGGCGGCGCTTGGAGGTGACCATGCTCGAGGCCATGCCCGCGCTACGGGCGCACGGGTACCCCGCGAGTTCGTCATGAAAGAGATCGTGACCGGACCGGACGTCCCGGCCGCCATCGGTCCGTACTCCGCGGCCGTGCGCGCGAACGGCTTCGTGTTCGTGTCCGGCCAGCCTGGTGTCGATCCCCGCACCGGTGAGGCGGCGGGGCCGACCTTCGGGGAACAGGCTCGGCAGGCGTTCTCGAACCTCGATGCCGTACTCGAGGCCGCCGGCACGAACCGCCAGAACGTCGTCAGCACCATGGTGCTGGTCGCTGACCAGGCCGACTTCGCCGAGCTCAACCAGCTCTACGGCGACTACTTCGCCGTCGACCCGCCGGCGAGGATGACGATGCAGGTCCCCTTGCCGCGCGGCTTGCTCATCTCCATCGGGTGCACCGCCGTTCTGAACGACTAGATCGCGCGGGCGCAGGTGTCGGTCAGCTACCCCCGGGGGCGCCCAGCGCCACGCGGATCATGGCGGCGGGGTCCCGGTCGTGGTAGCGCCGCTCCGTGCGCTCGACGGCGTCCAGGAATCGCCGGTAGACGGCCGCGGCACGCAGCGCGGCGACGGGCCGGGCCAGCTCGAGGGCACGAAGCGGGTCGGCGTCCGGGCAGTGCCGGGACCAGGCGGCCGCCCACGACTCCACGACCGCGGGTCGCGACGCGGGCGCGACCCGCTGCACCATCGTGTGCGCATCGAACGCGGGGCAGCCGAGCACGCTGTCGCCCCAGTCGATGAGCATCTGCTGCTCGTCGTCGCCGACCCAGTTGCCCGGGTGCAGGTCCCCGTGCACGAGCGTGTCCGGGAGCCCGGACCCGGCCAGCTCGCTGAGCAGGCCCGGCATTGCGCCGACGAGCCGGTCGAGGGTGTCGAGCTCGGCGCTCGCCAGATCGGCGCGGACGTCGGGCCGGCCGGCCAGAGCCACGACGACGCCCAGCAGCGGCTCCGGCCGCCGGTCGGGCACTCCCGCCGCGGCGAGCACGCCGAGATGCGCCGCCATCGCGGCCTGCGCGTCCACCCAGCGCACGACCAACCGCTCCAGCAAGGGCGCCGGGGCCTCCCACAACGGTTCCCCGAGGACCTCGCGCAGCAGCACGGTCGATGCTCCGGCAGGCTCGGCCCAGGCGGCGAGGAGCGGCGGCGCCAGGCCGGGACAGAGCTCGGCGAGGGCGCTGAGCAGGCGACCCTCATGGGCCAGCGGCCCCGGAACGCTCTTGCACCACACCGTGCCGTCCCCCGTCGGCAGGGTGAGCACGCTCGACAGGTTCCAGGTCTTGACCTGCCGGGCCGGTCCGGTGCGTGGCCGGCCCGCCGCGGCGAGCTCGGAGTCCGCACGGTGGAGGGTGGCCTCGACCCCGCCCGGGCGTGCCCAGGGAGCGCGCCGCGGGTGGTCCTCCTCCGCGAGCAGTCGCAGCGGGTCGTCCGTCGGCAAGGGCTGCAGGACCCGCGGCGGGGGCTCGCCGGCCGTGGTCGCGAGGTAGGCGACCCGGCCGTGCGCCGGCACCGGCACGTCCGGCGCGTCGAGCAGGCGCAGCACCGTGACGTCGAGGCCGTGCTGCTCACGGGCGGCGTCCACCAGCGGCCACGCCTCGGGCCACCAGCCCACCTCGAGCACGGTCTCGGGCAGGGCGCCGAGCACGCGTCCGGCGGGGTCGGCGAGCACGAGGGTGGCGAGCCTGGGCACGCACCTTGTCTAGCGGATCCAGCCACGTAGCGCGGCTAAGGTCGAGACGTGACCATGGCCGAGCCCGCCCCCGTAGCTCCGGCCGGCGCCGCCTTCAGCGCGTCGGACCCCACCTTCGTCCTCGCCCCCAAGGCCCTGCTGCACGACCACCTGGACGGCGGTCTGCGACCGCAGACCATCCTCGAGCTGTCCGCGGAGATCGGGCACGAGCTGCCGGCCGGGAACGCGCACGAGCTCGCCGACTGGTTCCAGCGGGCCGCGAACTCCGGCTCGCTGGAGCGGTACCTCGAGACGTTCGTCCACACGGTCGCCGTGATGCAGTCCCCCGCGCACCTCGCGCGGGTGGCGCGCGAGTGCGCCCTCGACCTGGCCGCCGACGGCGTCGTGTACGCGGAGGTTCGGTACGCCCCCGAGCAGCACCTCGAAGGGGGCCTGACCCTGGGCGAGGTGGTGGCGGCCGTCCAGGAGGGCTTCGAGGAGGGGATGGCGGACGCCGCCGGTGCGGGCACCCCGATCCGTGTCGGCACCCTGCTCACCGCGATGCGGCACGCCGCCCGCAGCCGCGAGATCGCCGAGCTGGCGGTGCGGCACCGCGAGCACGGCGTCGTCGGGTTCGACATCGCGGGCGCCGAGGCGGGCTACCCGCCGTCCCGGCACCTGGACGCGTTCGACTACCTGCACCGCGAGAACTTCCACGTGACCATCCATGCCGGTGAGGCCTTCGGCCTGCCGAGCATCTGGGAGGCCGTGCAGGTGTGCGGCGCCGACCGGCTCGGGCACGGCGTCCGGATCGTCGACGACATCGAGCTGCTCGGCGGCCGTGACCGCTTCGGCCGCCCCCGCGCCCAGCTCGGCCGGCTCGCGGCCTGGATCCGCGACGCCCGGATCCCGCTCGAGCTGTGCCCGTCGAGCAACGTGCAGACGGGCGCCGCGCCGACGATCGCGCAGCACCCCGTGACGATGCTCAAGGACCTGCGCTTCCGCGCCACCGTCAACACCGACAACCGGCTCATGTCCGCGACCTCCGTCAGCCGCGAGCTCGAGCTGCTGGCGAAGGAGGCGGGCTGGACGATCGGGGACGCCCGCTGGGTGACGATCAACGCCCTCAAATCGGCGTTCATCCCGTTCGACGAGCGCCTCGGGCTGATCGAGGACGTCGTCAAGCCCGGCTACGCCGCGCTCGGGGTCGTGGCCTGACCCTCACTGACCCGGGGGCCCTGCCGGTTCAGGCGTAGGAGTACTTGGGCAAGCCGTCGAGCAGGAACCCGAACTCGTCGGCGTAGCACCACACCCAGTCCTCGCCCGGCTCGTACGACTGGATCAGCGGGTGGCCGTCCGAGTTGTAGTGGGCCGTGGCGTGCTTGTTCGGCGAGTCGTCGCAACATCCGACGTGGCCGCACGTCCGGCACATCCTCAGGTGCACCCACTGGGCGCCGATGCGCAGGCAGTCCTCGCAGCCCTGAGAACTCGGCGTCGCGGTGACATCCACCTGGTCGAGATGGGAGCAGGTCCGGGCCATGGCACTAGCCTCCTGCGTGTGAGCGTCGCCGTCGAGTTCTGGTTCGACCCCACCTGCCCCTTCACCTGGCGGACGAGCCGCTGGGTCCGGGAGCTGGAGCGCGCCGGCGAGGTGACGGTCGAGTGGAAGGTCATGAGCCTCGGCATCCTCAACGAGGGCCGCGACATGCCGGAGTCGTACCGCGAGGGCATGGTGCGCGGGGCCCGGTTCCTGCGGGCGCTCGTGGCGGCGCGGGAGCGGGGTGGATCGGACGCCGTCGGCGAGCTCTACGACGCCCTCGGGAGCCACCTGCACGAAGAGGGCGAACACCTGGCCGACGACGTCCTGATCCGCTCGGTCGAAGAGGTCGGGCTGGACGGCGCGGTGGCCGACGCGGCCGAGGACGAGTCCCTGGACGGCGCCGTGCGCGCCAGCCACGACGAGGCGCAGCGGCGGGTCGGGACCGAGACGGGCAGCCCGGTCACCGCCTACGACGGGGGTCCCGCGTTCTTCGGGCCTGTCGTCGTTCCGGCGCCGACCGGCGAGGACGCCACCACCCTGCTGACGGCGATGACGTCGCTCAGCAAGGTCTCCGCGTTCAGTGAGCTCAAGCGCTCCCGGAACCCCCTGTAACCCGCAGCTGGGGCGCCCAGCTCCGACCGCAGCGGGCATCTGCAGTAGACCAACCATTTGACATGTACAACAATGGGTCTACGGCAGATGTCCATGCTGCGGGAAGAGAGGGTGCGCCATGGCGACCGACAGCACGCACAGAACGACGGTAGGAGCGGCAGGATCCGCCGCCCTGGGCCGTCAGCGATGGGCCCGTCTCCTACCCATCGTGTTCGTCACGTACAGCCTCGCCTACCTCGACAGGTCGAACTACTCCATCGCCGTCGCGGGCGGGATGAAGCAGGATCTCGGTCTGACCGGCGGCATCTCCGCCCTGATCGGAGCCCTGTTCTTCATCGGCTACTTCCTCTTCCAGATCCCGGCCGCGATCTATGCCGAGCAACGCAGTGTCCGCCGGCTGGTCTTCTGGTGCCTGCTCGCCTGGGGCGTGCTGGCCTCCCTGCAGGGCGTCCTCAGCTCTGCCGTGCCGCTTCTCGTCGTCCGGTTCCTGCTAGGGGTGGTCGAGGCCGCCATCCTGCCGGCAATGGTGATCTTCCTCGCGCACTGGTTCACCAAGCGTGAGCGCGGGCAGGCCAACACCGTTCTGATCCTCGGCAACCCGGTGACCGTGCTGTGGCTCACCGCCGTGTCCGGCTACCTCGTCCAGGCAACGTCCTGGCGGTGGATGTTCATCGTCGAAGGCGTCCCCGCGATCATCTGGGCGTTCGTGTTCCGGGCGCTCACGGCCGACCGCCCGAAGGACGCGGCGTGGCTCGACCCCGCCGAGCGGCAGGGCGTAGAGGCCGCGCTCGCCGAGGAGCAGGAGGCCCTCACACCGGTCCACAACTACGTCGACGCCCTCAAGTCGCGCAACGTCGTGCTGCTCAGCATCCAGTACCTGCTGTGGAGCATCGGCGTCTACGGGTTCGTGTTCTGGCTGCCGACGATCGTCAAGGCGGGTTCCGGCCAGGGCATCGGCCTCACCGGGCTCATCTCGGCCCTGCCCTACGCGCTGGCTGTTCTCCTGATGATCGTCAACAGCCGTGCGTCGGACCACGCGGGCCGTCGCCGGGCGTTCGTCTGGCCGTGGCTCGCCCTCGGGGCGGTCGCCTTCTACGGCTCCTATCTGCTCGGGCCGAACCGGTTCTGGCTGTCGTTCGTGCTGCTGGTGATCGCGGGCGGGGCGATGTACGCGCCGTACGGGCCGTACTTCGCGTACATTCCCGAGTTCCTCCCCAGCAACGCCGCCGCCCCCGCCATCGCCCTGATCAACTCCTTCGGCGCCCTCGGCGGCTTCGTCGGCAGCTACCTCGTCGGCTGGCTCGACGCGCGGACCGGGTCGACCGCCGCCTCGTTCCTGCTCATGGCGGCTTCGCTGGCCGCCGCGGCCGTGCTCATGATCCTGGCGCGGAGCGCCGCGGACGCCGGACGCCCTGCTGCCCGGGCCAGGGCCGAGCACGCCCTTCACGGCGAGTGAGTGCCGGTCATGCGCATCGCACGGATCGTTCATCGTGGCCGGGTGTCGTACGCGGCCGTCGAATCAGAGGTGCTGACCCTCGTCGAGGACCCCTTCACCACGGGCGCTGCGCAGGCCCCGCACGCCGCGCGGCTCGCGCTCGACGAGGTCCGCCTCCTCGCGCCGGTCGCGCCGCGCACCGTGGTCGGCATGGCACACAACACGGGCCCGGCTGACCGCGAGCTCCCGCCACAGGCGTTCCTCAAGCCGACCGGATCCGTGATCGGCCCGGGTGAGGTCGTCGGCGTCCCGGCAGGGGTGGGGCGGGTGGACGCGGAGGGCGAGCTGGCGGTGGTCCTCGGGCGGACGGCGCGCAATCTCACCGCGGACGACGCTCTCGACGCGGTCCTCGGCTACACGGTGGCCAACGACGTGACGGCGCGAGACCTGCAGCAGACGGATCCGCTGTGGACATCGGCCAAGGGCTACGACGGGTTCACCCCGCTGGGACCCTGGATCGAGACGGACCTCGACCCCGGCGCCGCCGTCGTGCAGGTCGCCATCAACGGCCGGAAGCTCGCCGCCGCGTCGACGTCGGACCTCGCCCGGAACGTCGTCGAGATCCTCGTCCACGTCACGTCGTTCCTCACCCTCGAGCCGGGCGACGTGGTGCTGACGGGAGCTCCCGGTGAGTACGGCGAGATCGTTCCCGGCGACGAGGTCAGCGTGACCATCGAAGGCCTCGGCACCTTGAGCAACCCGGTCGTCGCCCGGGCCGCCGCACTCCGTGCCGGGGACCGGAGGGTCGGTGCAGCGGCGTGAGACGTTCCTCTCCCACCTCTGGCGAGCCCACCAGCCTCGACGCCGTCACCTTCGGCGAGGTCATGGTGATGTTCGTGGCCCAGGAGGCCGCACCGCTGGAGTCGGTCACCGCCTTCCGCAAGGCCCTCGCCGGTGCCGAGACGAACGTGGCCATCGGCCTCGCCCGCCTCGGCCACCGCACCGGCTGGATCGGCCGGGTGGGCGACGACCCCTTCGGCCGCTATGCCCTCGCCGAGCTCGTCGACGCCGGGGTCGACACCAGCGTCGTGACCGTCGACCGGCGGTTCCCCACCGGGTTCCAGCTGAAGAGCAGAACGCTGGGCGGGGACCCGGAGGTCGTGTACTTCCGGCGCAACTCCGCCGGCAGCAGGCTCGCGCCGTCCGCAGAGGCCGACGCGTACATCCGCGGCGGCCGGCACCTGCATGTCACCGGCATCCCGCTCGCGTTGTCGGCGACGACACGCAGCCTCGCGTTCCGGGCCGTGCAGGTGGCACGGGAGGCAGGGCTCTCGATCTCGTTCGACCCGAATCTGCGGCCGAGCCTCTGGGGCAGCCCCGAGGAGATGGTCGCCGTGAACGCCATGGCCGAGCGAGCCGACTGGGTGATGCCCGGGGTCGAGGAGGGGGTTCTCCTCACCGGCGCGGCCGACCGCCGGGGGATCGCCGAGTTCTACCTCGCTCGGGGTGTGCAGCGCGTCGTGCTCAAGCACGGCGCCGAGGGGGCGACCCTGTTCACCGCCGAGGAACAGCGACCGCGGCCGGTCTTCCCGGTCGAGGTCGTCGACACGGTCGGCGCGGGGGACGGCTTCGCCGTCGGCCTCATCAGCGCGCACCTCGACGGGCTCGACGTCGTCGATGCCCTGGAGCGGGCCGCCGCGGTCGGGGCCCTCGCCACCACCAGCCCCGGGGACAAGGACGGGCTGCCGACCCGGGAGGAACTCGACAGGTTCCTCAGCGAGAACCGGGTGCACGCGTCGGCTCCGGGCGACCGGTCGCGCGCGCCACTGACGATGTGAGAGGAGTTACCGTGCAGATCCAGGTGGCCCTGGACAGGATCCCGCTCGAGCACGCCCTGCTGATCACGGAGGCGGTCCGGTCGCAGGCGGACTGGGTCGAGGTGGGCACCTCGCTCATCAAGCAGTTCGGGATGGCCGCGGTGCGCGAGGTCGTGGCCGCGGCCGGGCGCACGCCCGTGCTCGCCGACCTCAAGACCGCCGACGACGCCCGCTTCGAGTTCGGACTGGCCTTCGACGCCGGTGCCGCCTCCGCGACCGTGCTGGCGCTGGCCGACGACGCCACGATCGACCTGGCGGTGGAGGTGGCGCGGGACCGTGGCGCCGAGGTCCTGGTCGACCTGATGGGCGTCGACGAGGGCCGGCGATGGTCGCTCGCCCGGCGCCTGCCGCCCGAGGTCGTGCTCGGCGCCCATGTCCCCAAGGACGCCCAGGCCCGCGGCGGGCGCCCGGTCGACCTGCTCGGCGACTGGGCCTCCGGACGTCGCATCGCGCTCGCCGGGGGCCTGACCGCCGACGACGTGCCGGCGCTCGCCGGCCGGCCCGACCTGCGCGTGATCGTGGGGTCTGCGGTGACGCGCGCGCAGGACCCGGTCGGCGCCCTGCACGACCTGCGCCGGGCGGCCGGGCAGCACGCCGGAGCGGCGTCGTGAGCGACGCCGAGAGCGGGCAGGACGGCGATCTCGTCCGGGTGGTCCTCGGCGAGATCGAGGGCGCGCTGGCCAAGGTCGACCGCGGCGAGATCGAGGATCTCGCGGGCACCCTGGCCGAGGCCGGCCGTGTCTTCGTGGCGGGTGAAGGGCGGTCGGGGTTCATGGCGAAGGCCTTCGCGATGCGTCTGATGCACCTGGGCCTCACTGTGCACGTAGTCGGCGAGACGACCACG